>Ga0209725_1001774_pt1 | contig 11938 bp, 8 predicted proteins | sample I18A1metaG_FD_184145 | JGI IMG/M metagenome (GOLD analysis project Ga0209725, IMG submission 184145) | Lake sediment bacterial and archeal communities from Gulf of Boni, Indonesia to study Microbial Dark Matter (Phase II) - ​I18A1 metaG... | ecosystem: Environmental > Aquatic > Freshwater > Lake... | reverse complement strand
GGTTCCCTTTGTTGTCGAAGGTAGCGAAATACCAGCGATACTCGATCTTGAAAATGAATTCAGCCGTCTCCCCGTCCCCCTTGTATTGGACCGGGTCTGAGACAAGGTAGTATCTGATGTCGCTAGTTCCTGGGTCGAGGAAACAGCGGGCCCCTCCCGTGGGGCACTTTTGATCGCCTGCAGGCCCAACCGGAAGTGACAACTCAACTTTGTGCTGTCTAATCACATCTTGACATTGTTCACCCTGATATTGAGTCCATCCAGTGGTTTGCTCGACGAAGTAGGACTTGTAACACGTTCCAGCATACAGCTTTGCGGTCCCGGTCTGTCCACTGGTGATGGATCCAACGTCCTTTTCATCCATCTTGATTAGGAACGACGCTATTCCTTGCCATTCCCCTTTACCAGAGTCGGGGCGTATTGTTACCCTTACGCTGACCTTGTCATACTTTACTTCCGTAGTTTGATACTGGAACCACTGCTGCAGGGGAACACACACACCAGTATGCGGATCGACTGTGTAACCTGGAGGACAACCTGTGGATCCAGTTGGGATACATCCGCCAGACGGATCGCAGGTGTAGCCTGGTGGGCAAGGGCAAGTAGTAGTAGATGGGGATGACGAGGAATGATGGCTTGGCCCACCGTCGACCTTGACGTCGCCGGCGTAAACCTGATCCAATCCGTTGACGGCTAACAAGAGCGAGAATATCAAGAAGGTGACAAGGGATAGGGAAAACCCCTTCAACGAAACCCCGTGCCCGCCCTGTGAGTACTGTCGCCTTGAATTTGACATTTTTGGTTTAGCGTGCATCTTGCAAAGTCTGCAAAACGTCCTTGACTTCCGCAGTTCACTGCGCATCTCACTGTCTGCCGCTAGTTGCATACGGTTGCTCCAGAAAAGGGGAGTCGAACTTCTGCGAAACATTAGAGCCTTCAGGCTCAATTCACGACCGGAACTGAAGACATCGAGAATGCTATGCCTCTGCGCCCAAGGGCATTCACAGCCTACGAGGCAGGCTTCCGTGCCGTAGCGCTCAGGAGAAAAGCCGAAGAGGTAGTTGATTCAGCAACGTATCCTTGAGGCTGGCATGAAGCGAAAGATCCTAGATCACGCGCCTCAACTTCCAGTTTCGCTCTCGGAATGCAACCCGAAGATGGAGCCGGGGGTGGGAGTCGAACCCACATACTGCGGCTCTGCAGGCCACCGCCTGAACCGTTCGGCCTTCGGTGGTCACACACCCAACGACCAACCCCGGCGTTTTCCCCGGCAATCGAGACTTTGACTCTCGCCGTATAAGTCTATTGAGCAGCGAGAGGCAGCTAAACCCCCCATTTCCTCCGCCAGCGGGTAACATCTTTTTGTCTGATCACTACTCTTCGCTGGCAAGGCGACACGGTCCATGAAGCAGGCAGGGATGTTCATGATTAGATTGTGCTCTGACCGTGCCGCATACGAAGCCGTTCCAAGGAAAGCGCTCAGAGTCGATATCGCGAATTTGAAGGTCTTGCTTGAGCGAAAGGGAGATTGCGATGTCGCTTTCTGGACATCCCAGTTGATGGTGATCCGACGACGGGATTCCTCTGAAGTGACGATCGTTGATGACGGCCGCATGATCATCCGAAACGTCGCGGACCAAGACACCGCCAGAAGGATAGCTGAGACACTATTGCCCGACAAAGTGGTGAAGAAAAGCCGACCTAGATTTCCGTAAATTCCACGTGTTCGATGGCGCGTTTGACCATGCGATCCAGATCCAAGTGAGACTCTGATTCCACGATCTCCTCAACATGCGAGTGCGTTCTCGGCTTGCGAGTCAGGATTCCACAAGCTGCAACGCCAGGACTTGTTGAGATTTCGAATGTCCCGATCGTTCTTGCTAGTAGCTCGATCTCATGCTTGTTCATACCTACGAGAGGTCTGATGACTGGGAGACCAGCAGTTGCCGAGTCCGTCGCAAGAATGTTGTGGAGGGTTTGACTGGCCTTCTGCCCGATCACGTCTCCTGTCACTATGGAGTCGGCGCTTTCCCTTCGCGCGATTTCGCAGGCAATCCTCAACATCATCCTCCTCGAGATCACACACGTAAGGTTCCGCTGACATGAGGAGATGATGTCCGAGACATCTGGAGCGTGCCCGACTACGTATGTTTTGATTGGGGGCGCGCGCGAATATTCTCTGACTTTTCTGATTCCTTGGAGGGCAATCTCTCTAGCCCTCCGGTCGCTCAACGGATAGCTGTCAAAGAAGAGACCGATGGGAACAATGCTGGACCTGATCACAAGCCAAAGGGCGACGGGAGAATCGATGCCCCCAGAAATCAGACATACTGCTCTCCCCCGTGATAGAGCTTCGCTCGAATACCGGACTGCTGACTGTGCAGTTGTCACTTACCTACTCGCCCTTGTTGTCCCAACCTTGTCTAGGATCCTGCCATATACCTCAAGCGCCTTCTGCTCAGAGCTGATGCCCTTTATCAGCACCCTACCGTGGCTGAACAGGCTTACCTCATACCCGTCAAAGTCGAAGACGACGGCCATCGGCGTTCTCAGATGGATCTTAGACCCTCTGCCGAGCCGCCTCGGAACAGACTTGAGATCTATCCTGAGTGGCTTTGCTGGGTTGACGTTTATCGTGTTCTGCCCGCAGAGCCACGTCAGTTTCTCCCTTTCCGGCTTGGGAAGAGGCTGTTTGACTTGGCAGACCTTGCACTCTGGCCTCGTCTGAATGTCTATCGTCCTGAAGTCCATCTCACGAAGATCGCAGACCAGAAGCTTGCCCTCCAAGAGCGGCTGGATCCCGGCGAGAAGCTTGATCGCCTCGGTAGCCTCAAGCGCTCCGATGCTTCCAGGTGTCGTTCCGAGTATTCCTCGTGTCTCGCAGGTGGGAAGGTACCTATCATCCAAGTCAGGCATGACACATTCCAGGCATGGCGTTGATGGCGGTCTGAATACGGAGAGGTTCCCCTCCATTCCAATAGCGCCCGCAAAGACATACGGGATCGAGTTTCTCGTGCTTGCCCGGTTGACTATGTATCTGGTTGCCATGTTGTCGAGTCCGTCCACAACGCAGTTGCAGCCAGAAATGACCTCGTCCGCGTTGGTTTCCCGTACATTCTCTGCGATCGGTTCAAGTCGAACCTGCGGGTTGAGCGTCTCAAGCCTCTTCGTGGCCGCCTCGACCTTGGGCTTTCTCACGTCGTCAACGCTGTAGAGGATCTGTCTCTGAAGGTTGTGGATCTCGACTATGTCCTGGTCAACAAGTCGCATCTTCCCGACGCCTGCCATCGCGAGATACGTCGCAGCAGTTGCGCCTAATCCTCCGAGCCCGATTACCACCACGGACGCACGGCGGAGCCTATCCTGTCCCTCGCGGCCGAGCTCGCGCATAACCTCTTGACGCACGTAGTAGTTCTTGAGGGAGATCCGTGTTTTCGGCAACTTTGTTTCGGCCACGATATGTTCACGAGACTATTAAGGCTCGAAGGCTTCGACGACTGGGAACGAGCTACGGAAACTTGTAGCTCAGTGAGTTGTTGGGGCAGGCATCCGCGCATTCTCCGCACAGAATGCATTCGGCATCGTTGAACTTCTCCCATGGCAGTGACAAGATACGGATCTGCATTGGACAGGCGGCTTCGCAGTGAGGGCACTTGGCACACTTGACTGGATCCCTCTTCATGCCCAAGAAGCTGTACTTCTGGAATGGCGCCATTTTCGCCCCGACTGGGCAGACGTATCTGCACCAGAACCTTGGCACCCTGTAGGCTCCGTAGAAGAACACTAAGAGGATGAGCAGTTCCGCGACGATGAGCAGCGGAATGGAGCGGAGCCATTGCCCCAGCTGGGCGACTGAGAACTTCGTCAAGAATGTCGGAGCTATCTCTTCCTTGATATAGAGAATCGCCTTGGGAATCGTCGAGAACAGCGTGCCTTCAGGCGCCAGAGGAATCAGGATACCGTCAGCGAAAATCGAGAGTGACTGCTTGTAGTCGGATCCGAAGCCCATCCAGAGCGAGATGCCCAAGGAGGCACTGATCAGAAGCGCGAAGCCTAGTACAAAGTACTTGACGCGTTTTCCACTGTCGTGAGCGCGCACATTGACTTGACCAACGACGCCTCTGGCGGTTGTGACCATGTCCTGAACAAACCCCGTAGGGCAAACCCAGCCGCAGAATGCTCTGCCAATTACTGCGCCGATGATGAAGACGAAAGTCAAAGCGACCCAAGGCATGACGGGGCTCGCGAGAGCAACCTGGATGACATCTAGGCTGCCATATGCGAGGTTGGTGGGTACGTTCACGCTCAGCAAGACAGGTAGCGGTATCATGTACCGCTGAAGTTTCAGGTTCGGGTAGAGCTCTGTCAGCAGTAGCCCGTTCAAGAGCACCAGAGATGCGAGCTGGATGATGAGCCGTGGGACGCCGTACTTGAACTTGAATCGCCCCTTTTCTTTTTCAGTCATGGAGTTCAACTTCAGTCAGCTAGGGGAATGGTGTGGCATACGCTTGGAGTATCTTCGCCACAGTCTCGACGTTGCCGAGGTACAAGGTCAAGGTCACGAAGGTCAGCCCAAGAAGAAGAGCGAATGACGCGATGACTCGTTTCAACGGGCTCCCTTCATTGAACTACTGCTGTCTCGGGCCTAGGCCGCCCCGTATGCTATCTGGTTCCCCGTTTTAGCTTTGCGGAAATTCATGTGTCCGTCATCTGTTGAGTACTCGGTTAGATCGTCGTCTGAGGCTAAGAGTCTGAACTACTGTGCGTGGTCGTGTCAGCTTTTATCTACAAGAACGGTGTGGTCAATGAGTTTGTGGATGGGTGAAAATGAGAAAGGTGAAGTACGGTATCATTGGACTGGGCTGGTTTGGGGGATACCACGGCGAGGCATTGGTTGGCCTCTCCAATGTTGAGCTGTTTGCGTTGTGTACACGAACTGAGTCGAGACTGCGTGAACTTGGCGGGAAGTTCGGTGTGAAGCACTTGTATACTGACTACCGTGAAATGCTGGCCAACCCGGACCTTGAAGCGGTGAGCGTTACCACCATGTGGGATCAGCACGCCGCACCGACGCTGGCTGCCATCAAAGCCGGTAAGCACGTTTTTCTAGAGAAGCCGATGGCGTCGACAATGACTGACTGCCGAGCCATCGTGGAAGCGGCGAGAGCTTCCGACAAGTACTTCATGGTGGGTCACATTGTCCGCTTCAATCCACGCTATGCCGCCGTCAAGCGTGAGGTAGCCGCCGGCAAGATCGGAAAGATTGTGTCCATCTATGCTCGACGCAATGTGCCTGTATCCGTGGGGGCCCAGGTGTTGCCCAAGATCGGACCGATCATCGGCGACGGCGTGCACGATACTGACATCATGCTTTGGTACACGGGCGCCAAGATACAAACGGCATATGCCCAGGCACTCAATGTGCACGGCCACAAGTACCCGGACCTCGGCTGGACCATGTACCGCTTTGACACAGGCGCTATCGGTGTCTGTGAGAACGTATGGTGCATGCCTGATCACAAGGGGTACTTCCCCGACGAGCGCATGGAGATCATTGGCACGGAAGGCGGCGTCTACCTGCAAGAGACCTATCCCAGCCTGTCCGTAGTGGACAAGAACGGATCGTACACGCCCGACCCGACCTACTGGCCAGAAATACGGCCGGGCGTGCGCGGTGGCGCGCTGGCCGAGGAGCTCAACTACTTCGTGACTTGTGTCGTCAACGGCACGCCTCCCACAGTGATCACGCCCGAGGAATCAATGGCAGCAGTGCAGGCCTGCTTGGCTGCCGAGGCGTCCGCCGCCTCCGGCAAGGTCATCTCAGTGCAAGATTTCCGATAGAACGAATGACACACACGCAGGATGGTTGAGGCCCAACCGAGCAATACCCCGGCTGCCGCGCAAACCACCCCATTACACACCCATTCTATCTTGTGCGGTCGAACCGGAAGCGCAAGCTCTCGACAAACAACATGAGAGGCCACATAAGAGTGGATGAAATCTGCCTGCTAAGCGGGACAGTCGTCGGCTCAGGGGTGACCTCCTAGGGATGAGGCTCGTCTTATACGGGTGGCAACCATGCGAACCTGCTTGCTAGTGCTCGTTGAAGGCTTGTCTGGTCAGACGGCGACCGCGCGAGAAGAATTACTCCCACCCTCGTTGGACGGGGCATGTCTGCACGATGAGGGATGAGAATGACTTAGAGGGGCTCTCGAACCCGATCTACCGACAGCTTCACGATTGGAAGATCGAATGGAGAATGCAGCTTCAGCTTTGCATACTCAACTACCTGGTAACTCGTACGGTTGCGGCAAGATATGGCGTGCTTATGAGCCTCCTTCGCACGTTCTCTGTCGGGTTGGCGACTCGACATGCGCGAGCTGAAGAAGCCAAGGAGCTTGTACGTCAGCACAGAGAACGCATCTATGCTCGCAGACCTTTACGAGCTAACCATGGCCGCCGCGTACTTCGAGAACCACGTTCCGGGAGAGGCAGTGTTCGAGCTCTTCGTGAGACACTTGCCGAAGAACTTCTCTTACATCGTCGCCGCGGGACTTGAGCAGGCTCTTCAATACCTCCTGAACCTGAAATTCACAGAGGAGCAGGTCCAGTTCCTTGAGACGCACCCTTCATTCGGTCGCGTGAGCGAAGAATTCTTCGAATACTTGAGAAACTTCAAGTTCTCCGGCCATGTGTGGGCTGCTCCGGAAGGCACTGTGCTCTTCCCGGGAGAACCCATTCTTCAGGTCGAAGGCAACGTGATCGAAGCACAGATCGTGGAAACCTACCTGCTCACTATGATCAATTTCCAGACTTTGATCGCCAGCAAAGCTTCGAGGGTGGTCGAAGCAGCAAGAGGGCGCGACATAGTAGAGTTCGGGTCAAGAAGGGCGCACGGCCCGCAAGCAGCGCTTCTCGCAGCAAGGGCCTCATACATCGGAGGTTGTGTGGGGACATCAAACCTATTGGCCGGGTATGAGCTTGGAATACCGACCTATGGCACGATGGCTCATTCATTCATAATGGTGTTCGACTCGGAGAGGGAAGCATTCGAAGCCTACCAGAGGGTCTTTCCAGAGAGCATGGCGCTTCTGATCGACACTTACAACACGGTAGAAGGGGCAAGAACGGCGGCAAGCCTCGCCATTTCGCCAAAACTAGTGCGCCTCGATAGCGGCGATCTGTTTGATCTTAGCGTGAAGGTTAGGCATATCCTTGACGATGCGGGTCATAAGAACACGAAGATCTTTGCTTCCGGTGACCTCAACGAGTACAAGATTCGTGAGCTGGTCTCCAAGAATGCGCCGATCGACGCGTTCGGCGTCGGGACGGAACTAACCACATCAAGGGAGGATCCGGCCTTGCCGGGAATTTATAAACTAGTTGAACTACGACGCGGCCGTCAAACCATACCTCGCGTCAAACTGAGCCCGTCGAAGGTCACAATTCCTGAGCGAAAACAGGTATTACGCAGTTACTCAAGCTCCGGCCTGATCATGGAGGATGTCATAGCAATAGACGGCGAACCATCTCCCTACTCGGCAGCCACCTCGCTGCTCACAAAGGTCATCGAGGAGGGTCGTCTAGTATACCGGATTCCAGCTTTGGCCGAGATTCGTGAATACAGGAGGAAGCAGACCGAGAAACTTCCCGACGAGTTCAAAGAGCTCACGAGCATTGCGGAGCCCCCTGTCCGGCTGAGTCCCAGGCTGTCAGCGTTATGCGAGAAACTCTATCACGGCATGGCGTAGCCAATGTGCCGCTGCAAAGAATACGGTCTTGCCTGAAAACTTAAGTGGGATGGACCTGTACCCAACCCGTCTCGCTGTCTTCGCCCGCTTCGACAGAAGACGGGTACAAACGGACAAGTATCGGGATCGTGATGATCTTTCTCCATAGCCTTGGGAACTACGTCGAGGTCACGAAGCCAAGGACGGTGCTTCTGCTCGTCTTCACCTCGGTGGCGGCGATGGCAATCGCAGTTCTTTCGAACGGATGGCTCGCCCCTACCACGCTGGTGGCTGCTGTTGTGGCAATCACGACTTCAACGGCAGGATGCAACGCAGTCACTTGCTACATCGACAGAGACATCGACGCCATAATGAGGCGAACAAATCACAGACCGATCCCTAGCGGCAGGATTTCACCGCCGGAGCGCGCATTGCTCTGGGGGCTCCTGCTAATCGTCACAGGCGTCGTCATCGGCTTCTGGATCAAGCTCATCTCATCTGTGATCATCTTGCTCGGCGTGCTCGACAACGTCGTCGTTTACAGCGTCCTGCTGAAGAGAAGAAACCCGGTCAACATCGTCCTCGGCGGCCTCAGCGGAGGATTGCCTGCGATGTTCGGATGGACCGCGGTCACTGGCAGGATTGACGTCCTGTCAGTTTTGCTAGCGGGCCTTGTAGTGCTTTGGATACCGAGTCACATATGGAGTTTGGCGCTGTTTAGCAAAGACGACTACGCTCGTGCGGGAGTGCCGATGCTTCCGGTCGTGATGAAGGAGAAGTCGGCCTTGCGCTGCATCGTGGCGACCGTCATCTTGATGATTCCGTTCTCGTTGGCTGTCTATTGGGAGGGGGGCTTTGGTTGGATCTATGCCACGTCTGCGGTTGTTCTCGGCTTAGTTGTCCTAGCTCTGAACCTTCATTTGTTCGCGTACCCCACCAAGGAGAACGCGTACCGAGCGTTCAAGGTGTCGAGTCCTTATCTTTTCCTACTGTTCCTCAGCATGGTGCTTGACCGAGCACTGCTCTAGATGCGGGGTAGCGAGAGACTAGTATCCAAGCAGTTTCATCAGAACGTTTAGAGCTCTGGGTATCTTGCAGGTAACGACCTTCTTGATTCCGTCGGTCCGCAGGATTCTCATCGCACAGTCGAAGAGCCTGTCATGACTCATGAAGAGATCCGCGAAACGTCTCATTCGTGTTGATGCGCACAGCTCACTTCCAAGAGCTTCCTTCCACCTGACCTCATAGGTGGAAAGAGACTCGCCTTTCTGCACGTGGAACGCTGCAACCTCACCGGCTATGCGTCCTGATATCATCGCCGTCGGGATGCCTCCTCCATTGGTTGGCATCACCATGCCGGCCGAATCCCCGACTGAGAGAAGGTTCTCCGCATATGTTCTTGGTATCGCGCCGTCAACCGGAAGAACATCAGCAATCATTGTTCGGGCCGTCCCACGTCCTACCTTGTGACGCGTGAGTGGATGTCTGTGAACGAAATAGTCGAGGTACTCTCGTCCTCTGAGAGATCCAGCAAAGCTTGCTCGAATGCCGACTCCAACGTTTGCACTCGTGCGGCTCTTAGGGATTATCCACCCGTACCCGCCTGGCGCGATTCGAGTGCCCATGTACATCTCAGTGACATCTGACTCAATGTCTAGGCCGTCAATGATGTACTGATAGTTTGTCGCCACGTTTTCTTGAAGAGTGTAACGATCACTGACTAGCCCTGCTGATGAGGCGATGGAAGACGGAAAGCCATCGGCGGCGATGATAACGTCGGCCTCAGCGGCTTCCCGCTCCGTCGGTCCGACGCTCAGCCGCTCACCGTGCTTGAAAACTTGGACAGGGCGTCCGAGTCCAAATTCTGCCCCCAATCTGCTCGCTTCCTCTGCAAGATGCGATTCCAGACGTTCGCGGTCTAGGACGTGCGCTCTGAATGGGAACTCCCAGCGCTTTCCACGGGGCGAGTAGATCCTGAGGCTCTCACATGTATTGCTGATCGCATCTGACGGTATGTCAAATAGCTCTGCAAAATCACGGGACCCCGGCAAGAGATTCAGCATTTCCTCGCTGCATGGAAAGAACTCGCCGCACTTTACCGGCACACCGATCTTGGTCTTTTTGTCGAACACCAGCACGGATGCACCAAGCCGAGCCGCGGCGATCGCGGCTTGAAGTCCACCCGGGCCGGCGCCGGCGACGATGACTTGGTGTCGATTAGTCAATTCAAGATCATCGCTGATCCGTATTGCGGGGCTGAGGCGTTCCGTTGTGCCTGATAAGTGAGTTGAACACGTAGGCACTCGTCTAAATTAGAATTGGTCAATTCAAAAGCACATTATATATAAATCGGGCTGGGAATACCCCAAGTAAATACGATAAAGAGGCGAAGGAATTGGAGGCAAGGAAGGTCCAGCGAGTTGGATATTCCACGCTGACGGTTTCGCTACCTCGCAGCTGGGTTCAAGAAGTCAACCTGAAACAGGGCGACGTCGTTTCGATCAGAAGAGAGGACGACGGATCTCTAAGACTCTTCAGCGGACTTGAGCGGAAACATGAGGAAGCCAAGAAGTGCATAATCGACGCTGACCTTTGCGACAAACCGGACCTGCTCACCAGGCTCATCACTGGTAACTACATACTCGGCCACGACACCATCCAAGTAGTCTCAAAGCGAGAGTTGAAAACCGAACATCTTGAGGAGACAAGACGAGCAACGCAACGTTTGACCGGACTGGGCATCGTGGAGCAAACGCTCAGGCAGGTGACCGTACAAAGTTTCGTGGACCCCACAAAGTTCCCGGTCTACGGATTGATCCGTAGACTTCACATCGTCATCTCATCAATGCAGGAAGCGGCGGTGAAGGCCCTAGTCGAAAGACGCCCGGATCTAGCGAACGAGGTTTCCCACATGGAGGCTGAGGCCGACCGAATCTACTGGCTCGTCGTCAGACAGCTCCTTCTCGCAATCCGTGACAGAAGCGTGGGCTCGAAGATTGGAATAGAGTCACCGACCCACGTTGCTGGCAACAGAATCGTCGCGAAAACCCTAGAAGAGATGGCTGACTCGGCGGAGAATATCGCGAAGGAAGTGCTGGTGATGAAAGATCTGAACGTCCCCAGCGAATCGATACTTGACGGAATCTCAAAGTACAGTGCGATGGTCCAGTCCACCTCTGAAAAGATGATGAAGTCGTTGATGACCTTGGATGTGAAGCTCGCCAACGACGCCATCGCCAATACAGAGGCCGCCATCAGAGAGCAGCGCAAGCTGACCGAGAGAATCCTTACCTCCGCAAAGGAAGTTAGTGTCGCTGTCAGCCTGCGGACGATCGTCTGGAACCTTGCCGAGATGGCCAAGTACGCGAAGATCATAGGAGAAATAGCGATCAATCGCGCTCTAGAGGCGCCGAGCGAAATCTGGAGACTCGAGGAAGCTAGAGCTGTGACGGGATCCGCATGATCAAAGACAGAATCGGCTCAGGGTAAACGCCAATTAGTACGATGATCGCGGCGGAGAGCACCAGTACTCCCACGAAGAGACGAGGCTCTTCCACGCGGTTGCTGTCAGGCCCATCGTCAAGATACATTCGTTTTATGACCCACCCGTAGTAAGCGAGCGAGAATGCGCTGTTCAGCACCCCCGCGAGCGCTAGCCAAGAGATGTTCGACTCCACAGCCGCCGTGAACAAGACCAGCTTGCTCATGAAACCGTTCAGGGGCGGAACGCCTGCAAGTGCCAGCAACGAAATTGTCAGAGTGAGCGCCGTGTAAGGCATCCTCTTACCCAGGCCCGAGTATCCGTCAAGAGCCGTGGTCGACAGCTTCATAATGACCGCTGCTGCGGCGAAGAACGCTGCTGATTTCATTATCGAATGGTTGAGGACGTGGAACAAGGCACCCTCTATCCCAAGCGCCGTCGGTGCCGCAAAGCCGATCATTATGTACCCCGACTGAGCAATGCTGGAGTAGGCCAATAGACGCGTGAAGCTCTTCTGCATCAGCGCTCCCACATTGCCCAACGTCATCGTCAGCAGGGCGATCGCCGCGAACATAGTTGACCAGTCAGCCTTGTAGAGCGCAAGAGACACGACGAACACTCGCAGCAATGCCGCGAATCCTCCGCTCTTTGTACCTGCAGCCAAAAGCGCGGCGATGGTCGTCGGCGCGCCCTCATACGCGTCGGGTATCCACATATGGAACGGGAC
>Ga0209725_1001773_pt1 | contig 11939 bp, 11 predicted proteins | sample I18A1metaG_FD_184145 | JGI IMG/M metagenome (GOLD analysis project Ga0209725, IMG submission 184145) | Lake sediment bacterial and archeal communities from Gulf of Boni, Indonesia to study Microbial Dark Matter (Phase II) - ​I18A1 metaG... | ecosystem: Environmental > Aquatic > Freshwater > Lake... | reverse complement strand
CAAGGTGGAGTTCGTCACGGGCCTATACAACAAGCTTCTGAACCGTGCTCTGAGTGAGCTCGTTATCAGCAATATGCGCTCGATCGGTCCGCCCGAGTATACTGAAGAAGAGAAGAGGTTCGCAAAGGAAATTTCGAAGACAATATCGCCTGAATCGAAAAGAGATTCCCTAAGGAAATCCAAGAGGCCAGACTGGGAGAAGCTGATGGATGTTGAGTTGGATCGGACGGTCCCTGACACATGGGATAGATGGGCGGCAGGGTCTACAGACGTGTCGGATGTCAGCTGGAAGGCTCCAGCCGCGGAGTTCACAACATCAACGTTCGTACTGGGGAGCCCTGGCCACTCATGGCAGAATACGGCGCAGTCAGGCATGGGGATCGGACACAAATCTCTGATCTTCGCAGCCAAGACAATATCTGCCTCAGTCATTGACCTGCTGACCAAACCTGAAACGCTCAAGAGGATCAAGGACGAATTCGAGCAGAGGCTGGGTGGAAGAGTCTACAAGTCACCGTTGCCGCCTGAAATGAAGCCACCTTTGGACTTCTGGAAGAAAAAGTAGAAAGAACGTACCTCTCACCTCTCCGATCTACTGAAATATCTTGGGCGCCAAAACGAAGGCTATGGCATACCAGCCGAGGGCGCGGACGCCTCGAGGCTTCAGTAGGCGACCTGAAAAGGCTAGGCCCAAGACTAGGACCGAGAAGCCGCGACCGAGCAGTAGCCACATATTCATGGAAGAACATGTCCCAGCCTGCAAAGAGGTTGTCGACAGAACCCTCAACAGTCTTCGTGGCCTAGGAAGCCAAAGGTTTGTCGTCCCCCCTTTCAGTGAACACTTCCACCGTTGGATCCTGAACCTGAGGGGCGTTATGTCTGAGTTTGAGTCACGCCCTCAAGTCAAGGCAGACGACCAATTCACAGAGGAGTGCACAAGAATACTTTCGGACATTGATTTGGCTCTTAGGGAGAAACAAGTCAAGGAGGCTTCGGTTGAAGAGTCGATTCGAGAGGTCAATCGGGAACTCATAGACGCAAGAAACCTTCTAGCACAGAATGACAGGGAATATGCTTCCAAGGTCCGGGAGATAGCTGAGCGAAAGGACCGCGCGGTCAAGCCTGTAGTAAGTAGGCTTGGAGCTTTGAAGGAAGAACTGAACCGCATGGTTCGAATGAGAACCGGATTTCTCAGGAGTGTTTTGAAGGCTGGAGCGCGGAAAGAGGTGGAGGCGACTGATAAGCTGGACTTTGCTAAGAGAGAGCTCGCAACGATTGAGCAATCTTTCGCCACTGAGCAGGAACAGCTGCGAGACGAACACAAGAGAAGAAGGCAACAGATCCTAGAACAGATCACTGATTATCAGAAGCAGATGGACGGCCTCAGAGCAAGCTCAGAGGTCAATGACGCTGTGGAGGCGAGAGAGACCGCATGCAACGCCCTGATTGACGCCGTGAACGCGCTTCTTCGGAGAAGCGAACCAGCACTTGAGAATGCGAGTGCTTCGCCGTGACCCTGCGTCCTACGAACAAACGGGCTTCAGAGTCGATACGCTATCCATAGGTTGTCGAAGGGCGCTCAATTTGCGCAATTGAAGACCCTGTTGAGGGCCGAAAAAATCGGGGGGCGTGGTGCCACCCTTCTATGCATTTCAGTTGGTAGGCGTTCTACTTGTGCAGGAAGGTGGAGCCTTCCTTCATCACGTAGGCGACGCGCTTTACCGCCTCTATGTCCTCAATTGGGTTGCCGTCTAATGCGATGATGTCTGCGACTTTCCCTTGGGTCAAAGTGCCGACGGTGTCTTGGGTGCCGATGCATTCAGCGCCGTTCTTCGTTGCGGCTACGAGTACGTCCATGGGCTTCATGCCGTACTTGACTAGGGCGATTAGCTCATCGGCGTTGTCGCCGTGTGCCCTGAGAGGCGGACCGAAATAGTCCGGGCCGGTGGCGATCTTCACGCCCGCCTTGTACGCCTTCATCAGGCTCTTTGGCATAGCCTCGATGCACATCTGCTGCTTCCGTAGCCTCCATGGCGGCATGTCATATGGTTTCTCTAGCGCTTTCTTGTAGACCTCAACTAAGGCGAAAGTCGGGACGAAGTAGTTGCCGTGCTTCAACATGAGCTCGACACATTCGTCGTCGAGGAAGTAGCCGTGCTCGATTGTATCGACGCCTCCGACTATGGCGTTCTTCACGCCCAGGGCTCCCTGCGCGTGTGAGGCAACTCTCTTCCCAACATTGTGCGCCTCATATGTGATGGCCTTGATCTCGTCGACTGTGAACTGTGCCTCCCAAGGATTGTCCTTCTCCGATCCTACTCCGCCAGAAGTGGAGACCTTGATGAGGTCCGCGCCGTCCCTCAACGTCTCGCGCGCAGCTCTGCGACAATCATCCACGCCATCGCAGAGCAGAGTACCACGTTTCTGAACCTCGTCCCTCGGCAAGTAGTGGATGTCGCCGTGGCCTGCGGTCTGAGAAAGCGGTCTACCTGCAGCGTAGATCTTCGGGCCGGATATTGAACCGTCGTCAATTGCTCGCTTCAACGATAAGGCGATGCTGCTGCCGCAGTCCCGCACTGTGGTGAACCCTGCCTTCAGCAACTTGAAGCAGTCTTCTGCCGCCCTAAGCACCAGCAGGTCGTGTGGGATCATGTCCTCGCTGCCGTAGCTTCGGGTTCCCATTATGTGCGTATGGGCGTCAATCAGTCCGGGCATCAATGTTCTGGCTCCCAGATCAATCCTGCGCGCTCCCGAAGGGATCTTGACCTCACCCTTCGAGCCAACCTCGACTATCTTGTCCCCATCAACAACGACGACGCCATCTCTGACAGGCGCAGTTCCTGTCCCATCAACAAGTAGAGACGCCATCAAAGCCTTAACCTTAGCTTCTTCCTCTGGCTTCTTCTCTAAGTAGTAATTCGGCTTCATACCTCAACCTCCAAGAACCCAATGATGGTGAAGGCCGCTAATAGATTATGCACCAAGGTTAAGAAAGATCTAGATTGACCGCTTTGGAGGCACTCTCTAAACAAGGAGTTCGTCGATCGCCTTCGCCAGTAAAGACTGTGAAAGCACGGCAGGCTTCGAGGTGAGCCTCACAACCTCGCCCTTCAACTCAGGGCCATAGCCCATACAGAGCAACGAGATCAATGTGATGTCTTCCATCCTGAAAGGCTTCACAGATTCCTCAACCAAGCTCTCACGATAAGGAGAGAGCCACGAAGTCACCACATCAAAGCCTTCGTCTTCAAACTCCTTTCCTATGGGTTCCTGCTGCCTCTCATTAGGGACTAGTAGACCAACTCTCTTCAGGTTGGGAATGGATTTCAGGAAGCTGTACATCAATAGGTCAGGCCTCACAATTGGAACCTCAGATTCGAATCGAGGGAAACTTCCTGCGCAGAGTAATGATATCACCCCCACCCCCTCGGAGTTCAGCGTGTCTATACATCGTTGCAACCTTGGAATTATGTGGCTCTTCCCGAACATGACTTCGGAACCGTCCCTCGCCCTGGAAACCAAGACGTCAGAATCATTCTTCGGCGTAAGCTTCAGGATCTCCTGCTTCGTAAGGTCGTCGAGGGCGCCAGCCTCCACGAACTCAACGCTCCGACTGATCAGGCTACGTAGTGTAGGGATCACATCGGTACGAGGCGTCTGCGAAGTCGTCACTAAACCCACCTTCTTCATGGCTCTTAGCCCCTTAGGCTATCTCTCCTTCAGTCTCGGGTTAAAGTAATCATTCAAACCGTCCCCCACAAGATTGAGAGATAGACACGTGATGAACAGCATGGCGCCGGGAAACGCAGCCATCCACCATGCAACCCTCAGATAGTTCTGCGCATTGTTCAGCATCAGACCCCAACTAGGCACGTTCGGGTCCCCCGCCCCAAGAAAACTCAGCCCAGCCTCAGTAAGGATCGCCGTCGCAACTTCAAGCGAAGCATTAACTATGACCGGGAAGATCGCATTAGGAAGTATTTCACTCAACATTATGTCTATGTTCTTTGAACCCAGAACCCGTGCCGCCTCAACGAACTCCCTCTCCTTCATTGTTAGAAATTCTGCTCTGAGCAGGCGTGCCGTTCTCGGCCAGCTAACAATTGCGATTGCGAAGATAATATTGTTGATGTTTGTGCCGAAGATAGCGACGATTATCAGCGCGAGGAGAAATGTGGGCAGAACGAGGAATACTTCACTACTCCTCATGAGAAGGTCATCGAGCTTACCACCATAGTAGCCTGAAAAAGCCCCGACAAGGATCCCAATAAGGACAGAGATCCCGGCGGCCAGAAGGCCAACTATCATCGATGTTCTCGCACCATAGATAACGTTGCTATAGATGTCTCTCCCAAGATCATCCGTGCCAAACGGGTAGTTCGCTGTAGGCGGCAAGAATGGACTACCCACAGCGCTCCTGAGAGGAGGATACCACGTAACGAGTGGCGCAGCTAGAGCGATTGCACATATAGCGATGAGGAGAATGAGTCCGAGCACTGCTGCGCGATTCTTTCGATACTGCCCCCAGAACCTACTGACTCGGATAGCCGAAGCCCTCTCCCCTTCGCGCCTGTGAGAAGACAGAAGGCTCTCTTGATTCATGATTCATCTACTTCTTATTCTTGGATCCAAGAAGCCGTAGAGAATATCCACGACAAGATTGGAAACTATCACCATCACAGAAACAAAGATGAAGACCCCCATTAGCACAGGGTAGTCTCTTGATCGCAGCGAATCATAGAGAAGAGAGCCCATGCCTGGCCAACCGAACACAGTTTCAGTCAGGATCGCCCCTGCAAAGAGGATACCTATGCTCAATCCGACATAGGTTGTTACAGGCAGTAGGGCATTTCGTAATCCATGCCTGTACGTGACAGCCCTATCATCGAGGCCCTTTGAACGCGCAGTGATGATGAAATCCTGACCCAAAACCTCGAGCATGCTTGCTCTTGTCAATCTAGCTATGAAGGCAAGATGGAACGCCGCCAGTGTAACCGCTGGCAAAACTAGGTGTTGCACTATGTCAAATACATTTTCAAGACCTCTCAGCTCTATCCTGATGGTTTTCATCCCTGATACTGGGAAGAGTCCAAGGTAGATCGCGAAAGCTATCAGCAACATCTGGCCCAGCCAGAAGGTCGGCGTCGAGACTCCGAAAAGGGCGACGCCTGTCGCGAGGTTATCCCTCAACGAATAAGGTTTCTTGGAGGCTGTCACCCCTAGAAAAACTCCTACTAGTACCGATATGCACATCGCTGAGAAGATCAGGAGAAGTGTCGCCGGGAGGCGCTCCATAATTAGAGCGCCTACAGACTCAGACTTCAAAAGAGAGTAGCCAAGATCCCCCTGAATCACATGAGAAAGGTATATGATGTATTGCATATACAGAGGCTTGTCGAGGCCAAACTTGGCCCTCATCGCATCAACAAACTCCTTGGTGGCAGTTTCACCCAGAAGTATGTATGTGGGATCACCGGGGGCAGTGTGGACAATTATGAAGTTTATGGTGATCACCACGAAGATCAGCGGAATCGCTAGCATGATTCGTCTAGCGATGAGTCTAACTACAGAACTCATGACTACCCAATCGAAAGATTCGCTCTGAGGCTTTAGGCTTTTTCATGTTCTCTCCCGTTAGAACAGAGAACATCACTTGACAATTCCCTTAATCGTTCCCTCGAAAGGGAAGCTTCCTCAACGAAGATCGTTTCATGTTCGGAGGTGGCAGGCGACAAGCCTGCCTTTGCTTTCAGTCAGTTGAGGCTCTGTTAGCCTGCACTTCTCTACAGCGAGTGGACACCTTGTGTGGAAGCGGCATCCAGGAGGAGGATCGATAGGCGAAGGTACATCACCATAGAGGATCGTTCTTTCTCTGGATCTGCTCCTCTCGGGGTTGGGAATGGGTGTGGCTGACAGTAAAGCCTCTGTATATGGGTGAAGTGGAGCCTTGAACAACGTTGAAACTTCGCCCACCTCAACCAGCTTTCCCAGATACATTACAGCAATCCTGTTGCTTACGGATCTGACAACAGCAAGATCATGTGTGATGAACAGGTATGTGGCCGCTAACCTGGCCTGTAGGTCTTTGAGCAGGTTCAGGATCTGCGCCCTTACGGACACGTCGAGGGCTGAGACGGGCTCATCGGCTACGACAAAGGAGGGGTTCAAAGCTATGGCTCTCGCGATACAAATACGTTGCCTCTGACCCCCGCTGAATTCATGTGGATGCCTGTCTACAAACAGCTCTGGAGGAGCTAAGCCAACCGTCTCCAACAAATGCAGAACCTTACCCTCGACCTCTTCTTTCGGCATGGCTGTGTGCAGCTCGAAGGGTTTGCTTAGAATCTGTCTAATGGTCTTTCGCGGGTTGAGGGATGCGTATGGGTCCTGACAGACTAGCTGCATCTGTGGCCGCATCAGCCTCATCTCTTCCTCAGCTAGATTGAAAAGGTCCTTTCCGGCGAAGTAAACTGAGCCAGCCGTCGGGCCCAAAAGCCTGAGGATGAGTCGAGCAGTGGTAGTCTTTCCACACCCGCTCTCCCCTACGAGGGCGAGATTGTCACCCTTGCTGATTTCGAAGCTTACGTCATCAACCGCCTTGAGGAACTGCCTTCTACGTTTGAATAGGCCTTTCTTGGCAGGGAAGTACTTTGTGAGATTTGTTACTCTAACGAGAGTCTCTTCGGCCATTTCCAACTCACGCATATAGCCAACAGGCGACTTTAGCTCCTCCGCTTAACTCGATCACGGGAGGTTGAGTCTCTCTGCACCGCGCCGATACATGTGGACATCGGGGGCTGAAGCTGCATCCTCGCGGCAGATTGGTCAGGTCCGGGACTGTCCCCTCTATGGTTACCAAGCTCTCCTTGAATTCGTCTATGCTCAGCGTTGACTTCAGGAGCCCTTCAGTGTATGGGTGCTTGGGATGTCCGTATATCTCGTAGACTCCTCCTTCCTCCACGATCCGGCCAGCATACATCACACAGACTTTGTCACAGGTGTCAGCCACGATCCCGAGGTCATGAGTGATCAACATCAATGCCATACTCATTTCATGTTTTAGTTGCCTTATCAGCTCTAGGACCTGTGCCTGCACAGTCACATCGAGAGCAGTCGTAGGTTCGTCAGCGATCAACAGCTCAGGATTGCATGAGATGGCCATGGCGATCAGTGCACGCTGCCTCATTCCCCCGCTGAGTTCATGCGGATAATACTGTGCAACGGTTGAAGGAATCGGTATACGAACCTTCGCTAGCAGTTCGACTGCCTTCTTCCTGGCTTCGCCTCGAGGCATGCCTTGATGCAAGACTATGACTTCAGCTATCTGGTCGCAGATCTTCATCACCGGGTTGAGATACGTCATGGGATCTTGAAAGACCATAGAGATCTTCTCGCCCCTAACCCTCCTCATCTCCTCCTCGGGTAGCTTGGTCAGATCCTTCCTGCCGTCATCATAATCAAGCCAGACCTCTCCGCCGACTATCTTTCCCGGTGTTGGAACAAGCCTCATGACTGAGAAGGCTGTCATCGTCTTGCCACAGCCCGATTCACCCACAAGCCCTACCGCTTCACCCTTGCCGATGACGAGGTGGACTCCTTCTACAGCTCTCACTACGCCTCTTGAAGTGTGGAAATGGGTACTGAGGTCATGAATCTCTAGAAGAGGTGTCACGGTTTGTTCCTCCAAATTTCTTCGTTGGGGACCTACTTCCAATATAGCTTTTCCCTAATTATGATGAGGCATAGCAATAAGGTCACCTCAAATTTCCAAAGTCTTTTAAGACGACTTGACCCCCAGTCAATTCGATGGCTACATGTCCTTCAATGAATACATGAATCTAGAGCTGAAACTGGGAGCACTGAAACTTGTGAGAGACGTTTTGGGAGTGAAGAGCGGCGAAAACGTCCTCATATATGGAGATACCAGCAGCGATCCTAGAGTGATGGAAGCGACTGCTGAGGCTGCGTACGGCCTTGGCGCAGCGCCTGTCACAGTCAGGTATGAAACTCGTTTACGCCCAGGTATCGAGCCGCCTAGACCACTCGCAGCTGCTATGTGTAACGCCGACGTACTCATAGAATACGCTATGTCATACATTCTCTACACGAACGCGTTCTGGGATGCGGTGAACCGAGGAAATGTGAGGTTCATCATTTTGACAGGGATGGATGTGGATATGATGGTGAGATGCATCTCAAGGGTCGACTACGTCAAGATGGTGCAGCTTGGAGAGCGACTGGTCGAGTTAACGAAGAGCGCATCGAAGTTCCGAGTTACCACAGCCGCAGGAACCGACCTTAACGTGAATGTGGACAAGGAAATGGTTCGCCACAGTGGCAGGATAATCACTGAGCCCTCCAGTCAATGGGCCACGCTTGGAGGGCAGGCCAGCTTCGCACCCATGTGGGGGTCGGCGAACGGCACAGTCGTATTCGACGGATGCGTCTGGCCGCCTGACGAGGTCAATGTCCTAAGGGAGCCTGTGACCCTCACAGTAAAGGACAGCCGCATTGCCAAGATAGAGGGCGGCGCCCAAGCAACGATGTTTGAGAGATGGCTGAGAAGCCTTGAGGATCCCCACATGTTTGACCTTGTCCACATCTCCTATGGCTTCAACCCTGGGGTCAAGAAGATTAGTGGGAGGATACTTGAAGACGAACGGGTCTTCGGTGGCATCGAGATGGGTATCGGTAGTTATCGAGGAAGACCTGCAAAGGGGCACACCGATGGCGTAATGCTCAACCCATCTGTCTGGCTTGACGGAAGGCAGATCGAGAAGGAAGGCAAATACGTGGAGCCAAAGCTTGTGGAACTCAGCCGCCAACTCGGAGTCTAAGTCACTGGAATATTAGATTTAGGCTACATGCGGACCAGAGGCAACTCTTCTTCGTCTTTTCCTTCCTCTGCTATTGTAGAGGCGTATTGTCAAAACATTACGTAGCCTAAATCTGGCGCAATGTATCGTTGACGGCTATTCCCTCTGTACTATCCGCCTTCTGAGCAAAGTCGTGTGGATCGGCTCTCCTCCTTCTCTGCATCCTCAGTACCCACTTGGAAAAATAGGAAAAAAGAAGAAAAAAATAGGGGAAGGGACCAGCTACGTTGCTTTTTTCTGCGGCTTCCTCATCCAGTAGGCCGCGGCTACGACTACGACAAGTACCACAACGATTAGAGCTATCGTTTCCATTCCAATTCCTGGTGCCGCTGCTGGAGTCGTGACTGTAGTCGTCTTGGTTGGGGTTGTGACTGTGGTTGTAGGTGTTGGTGCCTTGAGCCAGACGACGCCCTCCGTTCGTGCGAAGCCTATTCCACCTCCATATTCGAAGACTCCGGATTGGAATTGGTCTGAGAAATCCAGATTGAGAGCGTTTACATATTGCCTTGTAACTAACCAGACGGCTGCTTGGTCCTCCACCATTATCCTTGTTGCTTGCCTCACAAGGTCTGCTCGTTTCACCCTGTTCATTTCAACCTCGGACGCATAGAACAATTCGTTGACTTTCGAATTGTTGTATCCTCCGGCATTCGACCAGGAAACTCGTCGGATGCCTTTTCCAGTGTAATACTGTTGGACTAGCATTGGGTCCGGCCCGGTAGACATGGGGAAAACGAAGGTATCGAAGTCCCAACGCGTGAATACAGCATCGTGCCATGCCGCGGTTTCCAGCGAAACTATGGTCAGGTCGATTCCAACTTCTTTGAGAAGGTCCTTGAAGATTTCCCCTTCTTTGAGGTGCGTTGGGTAGCCTATGGAGTCAACTGATATTCTCATCTTGAATCTGATTCCGTCTGGTCCTTTCTTGTATCCAGCGTCGTCTAGGAGCTTGTTTGCCATGGCTGGGTCATATGCTGGTTGTTTACCTTCCGCGTCGAAGTACCAACTGCATGCGGGAGCTGGGGAGACAGGTGTCGGCTGAGGAAGGGCGGTTCCGTAGTATACGAGGTCGCATATCTTCTTCTGATCTATTGCGTACGCGATAGCCTTTCTTACTTTGACATCTTTGAAGAAGGCTGGGCCTTCAGGCTGCAAATTGAAGATTAGGACGTCGCAGGATCCTGATTGACTGGGGTAGAGCCACACCTTCTTGCCAGTCAGCTTCCCATCTTGTATGTCTTTCATAAGCCTTGCACCGTCTGAGTACGCCAGAACCATGGCCCACATGAAGTCTACTTCTCCCTTCTCGAAAGCTAGGGCCCGAGCGGCCGTAGCCGGGATCACCTTGTAGATCATCTTGTCGAGATACGGCAGTCCTTTCTTGAAGTACTTCTCGTTCCTAACGTATGTTATGTGGTCGCCTCTCACCCACTCCTCGAATTTCCAGGCACCAGTACCGACAGGCTTAACGTTGTACGGATTAGTATCGAAATCAGTATTCTCATAGAGGTGCTTAGGCATAATGCTCCAACCAGAGCCGCCAATCCCTATAGATGGCGAAAGCATCGCCGGGAAGGGCTTCTTCATACTGATGACTACTGTGTACTCATCAGGCGTGTCTATGGATTTCACCGATTCGTTGAACGACGCCCCAAAACTGACATACTTGGGGATCACTTTCTGAAGGCTGAATTTCACGTCCGCTGAGGTAAACGGTTTTCCGTCATGCCATGTAGCGTTTCGCACTAGGTTGAAGACCACACGTAGTCCGTCAGAAGAGATCTGCCATGACTCTGCCAGTTCAGGCCTCCATTCACCAGTCTTGAAATCATTCCAGACTAGGCAGTTGAAAGGTTGCGCTTGAACCTGCTGGAACAAGAAAGTTGATGCGCTTGCCCCACGAAGAGTCGGAGGATCACTACCAATTCCCCACACAAATGTGCCTCCATATTTTGGTTGAGCTATTGCAGGAGAAGTCATCAGCGGTGCCAGAAGAACCGAGACTATAGTCGCAGTCAGTAGTGCCTTTACTAAACCAATTTTCATAAGTTAAGGCCTCCAGAACGTTGTCTTCCTGAGCGTGCGGTATTAAGCCTTGCGTTCGGAATGTGCCTATGTGAGCCTGAGCATAATGAGAGGCCTTTATCCAAGACTTGGTTAAAGGCTATGAGGATGAGATCTTCGTCCTTTCCACTCGTTTACGAACATCTCTAGAAGCTCGCTCTGAAGCTTTGACCGTGTCTCCTGATCTCTAATCAACTGCCTATCCTTGATCTTCTCTCTAAGCTTCTCATAGAACTCGTCCCGTGATAGCTCCTTTACGAGGGGCTGAAGTCTCAGGAGGCTGCTGAAGAGATCCATGAATCTCAGAGAGGCGTAGCTCGGTTCGTTGACGAACTCTATGGAGCAGTTAAGGGTACGCAGGAGAATGTCAAAGAAGCGGTTTTCCAAATCCTCAACCAATTCAAGGCACCTCTAGGTTCTCCCACTTTTTCCCGAAGAAATCTACGTAGATGATCTCGGAGAGGGCCTTTTTCGGAGGAGGCTCGGGAACCTTATCCGGATAGCCGAGGGACACTACGAGCACGGGCTCCCAACTCTCTGGAGCATCGATAATCTTCTTTACGGCTTCACCATTGAAGGAGACAATGGGACAGCTGCCTATGCCTAGGGCATGAGCCGCTAGGAGCATGTTCTCAGCTGCGAAGCACGAATCGAGAAGCCCTCTCTTCTCAGACTTCTTCTCGATCCCTATGATAATGCCAGCAACAGCATCTGCGTAGAATCCTGGAGAGCAATTCTTTAGCATCCTCAGAACCTGCGGATCTTTTACGTAGATGAAGGTCCAAGGCTGCCTGTTTCCAGCTGAGGGCGCCAACCTGGCAGCCTCCAATATCTTTACGATATCTTGATCAGGTATTTTCTCAGTCTTGAAGCTCCTAACGCTTCTCCTTGTTCTTATGGCTTCCAGAACCTCCACTCATCATCACCCTACGGGTACATTCTTCTTCGGATTCGACTTTAGGGCTTCGCTTCTTACTGAAAGATCTTCAAGTGTGATGT
>Ga0209725_1001772_pt1 | contig 11943 bp, 10 predicted proteins | sample I18A1metaG_FD_184145 | JGI IMG/M metagenome (GOLD analysis project Ga0209725, IMG submission 184145) | Lake sediment bacterial and archeal communities from Gulf of Boni, Indonesia to study Microbial Dark Matter (Phase II) - ​I18A1 metaG... | ecosystem: Environmental > Aquatic > Freshwater > Lake... | reverse complement strand
ATGAAATTGATCGTGTTGGCTGCGTAGTCTACTCTGTAGTCTGTGTCTGGGATGGCTAGTACTCCATCGATGACAACCTTCTCAGCGAAGGTGCAGTACCTGTACCAATGTTCGTAGGCGCCGTATTTGTCTGCTGGGTCCACGTCCGGCTCGGTGCCTATGTCGCTGCCATTAGTTCCGGCGCCGCCGTCAAACGTCTTGTCATGCTCATCTCGCCATGTATGCTCGTAGTCGATGTCCCACTGCAGATCCTTGGTGCCTGAGGATGTGAAGTATTCTACGACCCTTCTGAACTTCTTGCCGAGACCGTTTATATCGCCGCCGGTTGCGTCGTTGAGGTCCCATGGGTTGAAGACCTCTTGGAGCTGATAGTAGACCTCTGTGTCGACCTGGTTCTCGTTACTGTCGCCGTCTCCGTTCAGGTTGGTGGCGCCCGCGTCGTCTGCGTCATGGTAGTTGACCATGCCGAGAACCTCCACAGCTCTGAACTGCTTCTCCTGCGCATCGTTTGAGAGCATGAAGTCCCATTGGCCGATGCTGAACGGTATGCCGGGTTCGACGGGCATGTCGATCTCATCGCACCAGACCGGCGCCGGACCAGTCAGCGGCGGCTCATGGATCGTCAGGAACTTCTGGCTCCAGCCGTGCAGAGTGTAGCTGGAGAGTGTGGGCCAGAAAGCCTTGAAGACGACGTACTTCTTGTCCATGCCTATGAACTGAGCTAGGTCATAGTGGTGGGATTCAGGTGTCTCTAGGTGGATCACCTGATCACCGAAGGGTGAGAGCATCTTCTCTGGCACCTTCAGCTCCTTCACTATGTTCTTGTACTGCAGCTTGATCACTTTGCCTGCGGGGATCGACTTCTTCCACTTGACGGCGACGAATGCCTTGTACTCCCAGTACTCATCCCACGTGAAGCCGGCTTTGGGGCTGACTGTGCCTGACACGAAGTCGTAGTCCACACCGGGGAACTGGAGGATGTCATCTATCCAGATCTTCTCCGAGTTCTTGATCGCAGGAAAGCCTGATTCCGTCGGGCACTGTAGCTTCATCTCTTCGCCGATGCTGTAGCCACCGGTGGCTACGGTCTTCTCTTCGTGGTACTCTCTGAGTATCCATTTGGTGTCGAGCCAGTTGCCGCCGTAGCATGTTGAGAACTTCTGGTGCCAGAAGTGGGCGTAGCTCTTGGCGGGATCTACGTCGGGACCGAGGTCCACCTGCTCCCTGTTGCTGAGCTTGACGTCGATTGGTGGATACTCCTTCCCGATCTTGAGCCTGTAGCATACGTCCTTGAGGATGATGACCTCCTTCTTCACCTTGTTGAAGATCAGTGTGAAGATCAGGTCGACGACCAGCCACTTGCTCGTGACTACGCCACCGCTTACCTCCGCGTCATATATGTGCGTCACAAGAACAGCCACAGCCCGCCTGGGGCCGTTAGAGAGGATTCGGATGTCATCAGTCTCGCAATACGTGTTGGTCTGCCTACCACCCAGACCTACCACGGCGTTTTCGACTGGCGGGCCTCCACCGTTGGAACCGGTCACCGTGACCCAGTTCCCACCCCATGTGGCGCCGTCTGCGAAGAGGGCGAAGGCCCAGATGAACCGATCGTGAGGCGAGTAGATATCGGTCTTGTACTTGATCTCTATGAGCCACCCGTTGAACCAAACCTCCTTCTCGATGAGTCCTACCCGGCAGAAAGCGTCGCGGCCATCATAGCTCAAGCCCTTGTTGCTTATGCCGTCTATCAACTCACCGAACTTTGAGAAGCCTAAGCTGAGGCTCTTCTTCTCGAACGGGTACAGGACACCTGTACCCTCAGGCCACGATGTGTCCGGATCCACGAGCGTGCTCTCCGTACCCAGTACTCCATCCCAGTTCATGTACCAACCAGGTGCGTCGCCTGCTAAAGCTACCTGAGTGCTGCAAACCATTGGAAGAACTAGAATAGCAAGAATCAGTGTTGCAACGAAGTATTTCCCGAATTTATGCATTTTTCTTTTTCTCTCCTTTTACAGTCCAACAACTTGAACTGTGAGCACCGGGTATGCGGACCAGTATATTTAAGATTTGTTTCGGACTCCAAAACACAAATCCATGGAAAGGCGCGCCTCCGGCTGAACTGAATCTGTTAAACACTTGGCCCGAAATGTTGAAGTGAGATCCGCGAAGGCCTATAGGGTTCCTAGCGATTGACGGCGGAGCCAACACTCCTCAGCCGACAACCAACAGGTCCGGACTGGAGGCACGACCCGCGCACTCGACACGGCCGAAAGTGCTTCTCCTCTTGCGTCTGCACCTCTTCGCATCAGGCTCTGACACTCAGTCCTGGTAGATCGGCCGTAGCGTGGAGATACCGATGTCGTAGGTCTTCAAGATGCTGCGAAAGATAAGGACGTAACCTTCAAGGATGATAGAGCCTCGAGCGCGGTGAGTTACCGTGGCTGGGCCATCGGTCTCGCGGTCAGACTTAATACGGTGAGTCGCAACCGTTGAGGTGTCGTGTCGTAGATGGGCCGGAGACTTGCAAGCGCCAGTGTGGCGGGACACGTGTTGCTCGCGGCCTATGCGCTCAATCTCTTTTTCGGCTTCGTCTCTCTCTGCAACAGCCTCAAAATAGTCTACTACTTTGCATCTTGGGAAAGAATTGTCAACCTCACATTCTTCTCCCAAGCAGTTGACCAATCAGTCTGGCTTCTATCTCTCTCTGCGATCATATTCTTCCTCATCCTGCTGACGCTTCATAGACGAGATCGATTACCTAGGAGCATCATTCTTATTCAATCGATCTACTTGCTTGCTCTAGCTTCTCAGTTGCTGGGCCAAGAGAATATCGCATTGACAATCGCGATTCTTACAAGTATCGCTACCTTGATCGGGGTCCTAGCTTGTGCCGAGCGATTGTTTGAGATACCTAGGAGAACTGCCTTGGTTCTATTCCTTACCTATCTTCTCCTTCCTCTGATCGCTATAGAGATTGGTTCAGCCATCGCCTTGATCATGAATCCTTTTCACCCGGCTGAGCCAATACGATCTGACTTAGCCTGGCTACTGCCCCCTGTCGAGACCAATAGTTGGATCCATCTTGAGACGGAAATATCTAACATAGCCTATCCGGCAACGCCCTATCTCATGCTCCTCTCATTGTACTCATGGGCTTTGATGCCCATGGCAAAGAAGTTGAGGGAAAGGATCGCCAAGTCGAAAACGTTGAGGAGGACTGGTCTGAAATGTAACTCTTCCATCGAAGTGGAGAGTCCAACCTTCACGAGGCGATACGCTGAAGGTGGCCTTCATCGGATACGACTAGCCAGGATCAAATCCTTCCTAATTGTAGGATGCGCCATCATGGTCGGCGGATTCCTAGTCCTCAGCCCGTACATCTCCCAATCCAGGTTTGTAGGTGTCGACACGCACACATACAATACTCTCCTATCCAAGATGACCGATCCGGAAGATGCACGTAAGATCATTCTCGAAGATGAGGTAGCTGGTCCCAAAGCAATGTACTTCTTGCTCCTATACTTGATCAAAACTTTGACAGGTCTCTCAGCGATGGCTGTGGTGAAGGTTGCCGTCGTGGTTCCATCATCCCTTCTAGCGATATCTGCGTATCTTCTCGTAAGATACGGGTCGAGGAACGATTCCTTGGCTACGCTTTCATCACTCTTAGCCGTCCTCTCATTCAACACCACTGTCAGTATGTTCGCTGGGATCTACGCAAACTGGCTGGCGCTCTCCTTCATGATGCTTTCCTTCGCCCTCCTAATCAAAGCTTCAACTCAAAACTCGAGAAAGATACTGATTGCTTCAATCGTTACGTCGAGTTTGGTCTTATTGACCCATGTGCTGTCTTGGATAGTCTTCATGGCTGTGCTATGCTTCTATTCCGCAACCTCCCTTCTTGCTCTGCACTTCTGGAAAAAGGCTGAGACAAGAAGAGACTTCCTGTTCTCTCTATCAATCCTACTGGCCAACGGAGTCTTCACACTGTTCCTCCTAGGCTTGAGTAATCTTTTCTCAATCAACCTTTCAGCGAAGCTAGCAGTGTGGTATGTAAGTCACTCTCCGATTCTAGGAGCCGATTCTCTTTCGAGATTTTCACAGCACCTCACCCTCACTTTGACCGAGTATGTTGCAGGATTCCTAGCCAATCCACTGATCTACTTCCTCGCCATAGTGGGAGCCCTACGAGGAGGTTACAGGAGAAGCTTCGAACGTCTATTGTACTCATGGCTCATGCCTACATCCATCGTAATCCCTCTGATCACGTCACTGGATCAATGGCGAATACTGTATTCGATGCCATTTCAGATCCTAGCTGCGCTAGGCATCTTCCAATTGACCAAAAGAGCAGGTCTTCTCCTACCAAATGAGGCGAGCAGAGAACGCGAAACAATATCCAAGCTATTCAAAGGCTCTCTCCTATGTCTGATCATCCTTTCACTATTCAACTACACAGCTCGATCCATAAACCTCCTATTCCTTCTATTCCGTCCCTGAAGCTTTGACTCCAACAATGGGTTCAGAGCACTTCATCACCGCTGCAACCACTAGATACTGACGAAGACAGCGACCATGTTCGCGTCCATCTCCTCTCTTTGTGGGCCCATGTTCCTTAGATCAGCCCAGCCTATTCCGACAGAGCTTATGCCGTGGGATACCTCTAGACAGTATCTTGAGAGGAGATGCCATGAGTGAGACCTATGTCGGCGCTCTTGGATGCCGTCGTCGATAAACTTCTCGAAAGATTCTCGGGACACTTAGTGGCGGTAGCCCTCTTCGGCAGTGCGGCGAGGGGGGAGGCGACGGAGGAAAGCGATCTAGACTTCCTCGTAGTGCTCCGCGGAGTTCCGAAGAGTTTGGAGCGTCGATATGAGGTCTACAGGCCGATCCGTGACGCTCTTACGATGCAATCCCGAGAAGTCAGAGACGTCACGGCCATAGACCTCGATGAGGAGTTCATCAACGATGAAGATGCTGAGATTACGCCGCTCATGCTTAACATCGCATTCGATGCCACAATACTCTACGATCCGAAAGGCCAGCTCACATTGTTTCTGAGGCGTGTCCAAAGACTGATCGACGTAGGGGGACTCGAACGCTACAGAACCAAGGACGGCAAGTACGGTTGGAGATCTAAGCGGGGAGCACTCCAAGCTGTTGAGGCGTAGAGGTTGAGGTTCAATCCCCGGCGCGAAGTAGAATACCGCGCCCAACTAGCTCACGAATACCTAGAGGACGCCGAGAATGGCCTTCGCGCAAACGACTTCAAAGGTTGCGTCCAAAATTCGCAACTCGCCGCGGAATATGCGGCAAAGGCTGTCGTCGCAATGAGAAGGACACCAAGCTGGGGGCAGGACCCGTCACCCGAGCTGCTCGAAGTCGCCAAGGAGTTGGATTCTCAGCAGGAAGCGAAAGCAAAGCGACTGGCGGAGCTCTCTTCGCGACTTGCCCCTGAACACGGAAGAGCCACCTACGGAGAGCCTGAGAGGTTCGTGACACCACGAATGCTCTACGATCTCGAGGCTGCGGAGAAGGCGATCGCCGTTGCAAGAGAGGCAATCACGATCATGAACAAAATGATTGAACCCTAGCGCATAGTCCGCTTCTCGCTAGATTCATAAACGGCCTGCCACAAACCCCGACGACCAATCAGAACCAAGTCACAACGCTAAGATAATTCGTGTGACCACTACCCTTTGGACAGGCAAGGCTTGAGGAGATGGAGAGGACGAGAGCACAAAAGAGGATCGCCATCGTGGTGGGCACTCGCGGTGAGCTTGTTGGCATGGCGCCCTTAATCAAGGGAGCTGAGATGAGAGATCAGAAGATTCTCTTCATACATACGGGCCAACACTACGACTCGATCCTGTATCGGAACCTACTCCGCGATCTGGAGCTTCCTCGACCTGACTACTTCTTCGGCCGAGGCCCTAGGCACTATGGCAAGCAAATTGCGCGGGCTCTGACAAAGATTGAGCGTATCCTCTTAGATGAGAAGCCTGATGTTGTCTTGGCTCAAGGAAACAACAACGCAACCGTTGCTTCTGCTCTGGCTTGTGTTGTCACTGGGGTTCCCTTCGGGCATGTGGAGGCTGGGGTCCGTCACGAATACTTTCTCGGCGACACGAATAGGCGTTTGGCGGAAAGAGTTGCCAGATATTGTTTCGCTCCATTCAAGCAGGCCGCTGTCAACCTGGCCAGCGACGGGATACCCACCGATCGGATCCATCTCTATGGAGATACCTATCTTGACGCTGTGAAACTCTACTCTGCCAAGATCCGATCCTCAAGAATCCTTGAAAGATTGGGGCTGAAAAGCCAGTCAAAGCCCCTAGTTGTAGTTTCCGTGCATACGGCACCTCACAGGGAGCCCGAGTTCTTGAGGAGATTCCTTCGCAAGCTTCAATCGTTGGATTGCAATGTAGTTTGGAGTCTGCATCCTGCGATCAAAGATGAATTGCACCGTATCTCTTCGTCGCGTTCCCCAGGAAATGTCAGGATGGATCCTTCTATCGCCTACTCCGATTTTCATTGCCTTCTATCTCATTCGAGTTGCGTTGTGACGGATTCAGGGGTAACACAGGAGGAAGCATACTTGCACGGCAAGCCATGCATCGCTATCGTCAACCGAGAGGTGAGGAACAGTCCGTACCCTATGCTCGTCAGAACCGGTTGGATAACGATACTAAGGGATCTCAGCAGACTTGGCGAGGTATTGGATTCTGCGATGAGGAGGCGACGAGGGAAGCCGGACCTCAGGATTTTCGGTGATGGAAAAGCGTCGAGAAGAATATTGCATATGTTCCGCTAGCTGGAATCAGGCATGGAAGCATGACATTAGTCGATCTGCGTGTGGTCTTATTGGATTCTGGCGGATTAGGCGTAGCTTAGAGTTAGAATTAGGCTGAGGATGCACGCAACAGTTTCGATTCCCAGAAAGAGTTTGACCAAGTCTGGTTCCTTCATCTCTCTCAGTAAGAGGATCAGATCTGCCAGAGTCATCCTCTGCTTCATTGATGGTGAGCGCGCTAGGATTCCGTCCTCGCTCACTTGAGTCGGCTGGAATTCCGAGCTGGAGGTAAGCCTCCCCGACGTTGCGAAGATCAACCCGTAATTCAGGATGTGCGGTATGAATACTGTGACGCCGATCCACTCCATCCTTCCGATTATGCAGGCGCAGGCTATTATCGCCCCGATAGTCAGTGTTCCAGTGTCCCCAGGAAAGATCTTTGCTGGATACCTGTTATAGTACAGGAATGCTACGCAGCCTCCAAAGAGTGCAGCCATGGTAAGCGCTGTCTCTCCCACGCCGAGGATTAGGGCTTCGAAGGTGAGGAAGAAGCTTATGATCGCTCCAAGCCCAGCTTCTAGGCCATTAAAGCCTGCGAGAGAATTGAAGCCGTTGGCCGCAGCCGATATGCCCATCGGGATCACCAAATACCAGTAGAAGAGGCCAATGTCTACCATGCCTATTAGCGGCAGAGTTATGCTTGAGTACCCAACCCGGATTATGATCAACGGTGCCGCCGCGAGAGCAGCAAGCAACGGTTTCACGTTCTTTGTTAGCTCCGTCAAGTCGTCGACGATTCCAACAAAGGCCATCAGGAAGATTGTGACAACGGAGGCGAGTATGTCAGTAATCTTTGGATGTGGGCTCAGCATCAAGACAGATATGAGCCCTATCAGAAAACCGATGACAATTGTTACTCCTCCCATATCAGGGATGCTTGGCCTGCTCGGTTTATGAACGTCGAGGCTCATTATTCCAACCTGTTTGAACTTATCTATGAGCGGCCGTGTGAAGAGGAAAGTGACCATGAAGGCTACGATGGCTGCGACTGAACAGAGAACCACAAGAAGCGATTCCACTTTCTTATCAACAAGGTAACGCTTAGCTGAGTCTAGAAATATATAAAATGGCTGAGGAACAGTGAGTTCAATTTCTGACAAGGTCAGTTTAGGGTGCGCTCGCTCATTCGAAGAAAGGTGTCCTAGACAGCAGGGGTCAGCTCCATGACCATATTGGTTGCTTACTCAACGGACACTTCGGTGGATCAGGCGACTAGAAAGGGCAATTTCGATGACATGAAGCGTCTGGTTGAATCCTACGCTTCTCTGGGTGACGTCTGCTTGATTACTCAGGACACTAGGAACTACGGTGCCCTCTTCAGACGTGTGAGGCATCTTGCCTGCGGCTTCGACCTTCCGCCTCCTCTCAATTGGCTTCTATTCTATTTGAAGTCCTTTCTAGTCCTCGAAGCGATGTCGAGTCATATCGATGTGGTTAGGGCATATGGCATAGGAAACTTGATGCCAGCCGTAGTCTGCAGACTCCATAGGATACCCTTGGTTGTTTCATATGAATACGATTGGTCAGGAGAGATGCTGCTTACTCGTCGCAGACTTCTGCATGCGGTGTCTAGAAAGATTGAGGATCTTGTGTTTGAGTTTTCAACAGTCATTGTGGGGCTGAGTAGGAGGCTTTGCGATGAAGCTTTGAAGAGAGGAGCTAGGAACGTGACGTTAATTCCGAACGGGATTGACCCCAACCTAGTTTGCGATGTATCTAGCGAGGAGAAGGAAAGAATCAGGTCTCACTTAGGACTTGCAGGCAAGAAGATTGTACTTTACGTTGGAAGGCTACACAGCATCAAAGGAGTGGCTTACCTAATCGAAGCTGTATCACGTCTTCGTCAGAAACACGGTGACATCGGCCTGCTAGTCGTCGGAGACGGGGTTGATAAGGAGAAGCTTAGATTCCTATGTAAGAAGGTTGGCTTGGCAGATCGTGCAGTTTTCACAGGCTTCGTCCCTCGCTCAAATGTTTTCTCTTTCATGAAGATTGCGGATGTTCTTGTCTTGCCATCGCTCATGGAGGGAAACCCGAGAGTTTTGATTGAGGCCATGTTCTGCAGATTGCCGATTGTAGGAACAGATGTCGTTGGGATAAGCGATCTCATTGAGCATGGAAGGAATGGTTTGCTTGTTAGCCCGAGCAATCCTATGGCTCTGGTTCAGGCAGTAGACTCAATATTAGGTGATGCTGACCTTGCTAGAAGGCTAAGTGAAGAGGCTTACGGAGACGCTTCGCTAAGGTTCAATGGTCAGAAGCTTATGGATATGAATCTCGGCTTGGTATTTCGCTTTGCTAGAATAGCTCGGGGAGGAGTCGTTGAAAGTAAGCATAGTAATTCCATGTTACAATGAAGAGAATATTGGCAAATGTATCGATTCAGTTCTTCGCTGCGAATACGAGGAAGCGGAGATCATTGTTGTTGATGACGGCTCGACTGATCGAACGCCGGAGATCTGCAAACCGTACGTGAATAAGAGCTCGATCAAGTATCTCAGAAGGAAAGAACGAGGCGGCCCCGCCAAGGCCTTGAATGACGGAGCCAAAGCCGCATCAGGCTCGATCATCGCAGTACTGAATGCCGACAGCCTCGCACCGAATGACTGGATTCGAAAGGCTGTAGAACACTTTCTTTCTGATGGAAACGTCATAGCGGTCGGGGGACCCTTGAAGGCTTCGACGAAGACCCATTGGGCTCTGTGTGGAGAGAAGCTTGATCAGCTACTTCTTGGCATCGGGCTGACATTGTCTCCGCTTCATGGAACAAACATGTTTGTCAGGTCTGACATTCTTGAAGCCTTGGGTTTCTACAGCGATAATCTTGACGTTGGTGAGGATCTTGACCTGGGCTTTCGCCTATGTGGCTACTCGAAGAGAGCTGGAGGAAGAGTCGCCTTCGACCGTGATCTAGTAGTGTTCACCAACTATCCTGTCACGCTCTGGGATGTAGCTAAGAGGCATTTTTGGTGGGGTGAAGGGAGGACTCGCGTTCTGTTGAAGGGCAAAATATGGGAAGTGAAAGCCTGGGCTAGAGTTCTGTACTTGCCCTGGATCATAGGCCTGGCAGTTGCGACATTTCTCTCCTTGAAGGTTTGGCTTGTGGCGGCGGTCTTCGCTCTGAGTCTTATGGGCGCGATCGCGGCTCCGATGCTGGTGGTAGCGTCGAGGCTTCTAATGGAATCAAATCGACAGCGAGTCAAGGCTTCTGGATTTCTAGGTTCGGTCGTTCTCGCATATGTCAGACTCATTTCAGGGAGCGTTGGAAGCCTCTGGGCTCTGCTCAGGCATTGAGGATTCTTCCGATTGAGGGATCGGCATTACGTTGTTCTTTCTTCTATGAATGTGCTTCAACCTAGCGCTCTATATGTAGACGCCACCACTCGTTGGGGTAGGTCGCGCCCTGAGTCATAGTGTAAGTGCTTCTTCCGCGGATAGAACCCTGCCCTGGAGGATCTGCGATATCTGTTCTCTCTTGGCTAGAATCTCTACGTCATTTGTCACCAAGTATTCTATCTGTACTCCCTCATCTTTCAGACATGAGGCATGTGCCAGATGGAGCGTATCTAATGTCTTCAGTCGTAGCTGAGAGGCTAGGCTCAAAGCCTTGAGATATATGTGGCTTACTCTGGTGGGCGAGCCGAGTAAACTTATGGTCAACGGGATGGGATCCACATCGGTAATCTTCAGGTTGCAGTCCCTAAGCGTATACTCAAGTAAGCCCCGTACCTTCTCTTCATGGGATAGCTCGCTCAGCAACACTTCGATCCGTCGAGGGACATCAATCTCCTTCGCCTCCAACAGTCTTGAGTAGACACAGCTCAGCTCCAGCAAGGAAAGAGATGATCCTAGCCTCTCCATCTCAGTCTGCTCGAAGAACTTGCGGCAGGAATCGTTATGAGGATCGCTCAGAATGTACCTCGCGAGGATTACATTCGTATCCACGTAGGCGCCCAATCACCGGCGGCCCTCAGCAATCAATTCAACAGCCGTCTTCTTGGTCGTTAACTGCAAGGAGCCTCTCCTGTATGCCAAAAGGGCCTGCACCAACCGTTCCACTCTTGGATTCGCTAGATGGCGTTGGACCTCCAAATCCATGTTACGCTCCAGCATTGATTTGATAGCCTCGCTTCTATTTGAGTAGATGCCGAGTTTGATCAGGAGGTTTATCCTCCTAACCTGGTCCTTGCTCAGCCTTATCGGGACCACGGCCATAGATCGTCATCTCGCACCGGATATACAAAATGTATAATATAAGCCTTCGGAACCGGGGTTCCACTGCGCCCCCCATCGCGATGGTACGGTCTATCAAAGCCACTTGCTTTGCCATTGATATCGACCAAAATGCATAACCTCCAAACCAAGAACCTGTGCGTCAGGATTAAAGACGAAGGCAGCCGTAGAGGCATGTATCATAGTGGTTCCAGATAGTCAAAAGAGGTTTTCATTCAATCGCATGTGGTCAAGGGGGGTATCCTTATAGAAGTGCTGGAGGCAGAAATGGGGGAGGAGGCGACTCATGCGAACCTTCAATCTTCAGCAGGAGTATCAGGAGTTGGCTGAAGAGTATGTCAGGCTTGCGAAGATACATTTCGGCAGCCGCCTCTGGTCTATTTGTTTCTTTGGGTCTGTTGTGCGAGGCGAGGCCACGTCTGAGAGCGACCTAGATGCTCTTGTGGTGGCAGATGGGTTGCCGCGGGATGTCGGTTCGCGGTTCCGTGAGACCAGCTCAATCCACAGCAATCTCAGACAGAGCGAGGCCTACCGCAAAGTCAGGTCTCTGCAGCGACGCGGGACTGTATCTGACATCTTCCTAACACGCCGAGAAACGTCTGAACATCCTCCAATCCTGTTGGATATAACGGACCATGGCGTCCTCGCCTTCGACAGGGACAGCTTTCTTAAGGGAATCCTGGAGTCAGTGAGGCGAAGACTGAGAGAGCTTGGAGCTCGAAAGGTTCCCACCAAGAAGGGCTACTACTGGGTTCTCAAGCCCGACGCGAAACCAACAGAGGTCGTCGAAATATGAAGACGACACGGATGGCGACCGACTACGCCACGACGGCTGCCTGGCTTCTCAGAGA
>Ga0209725_1001770_pt1 | contig 11950 bp, 9 predicted proteins | sample I18A1metaG_FD_184145 | JGI IMG/M metagenome (GOLD analysis project Ga0209725, IMG submission 184145) | Lake sediment bacterial and archeal communities from Gulf of Boni, Indonesia to study Microbial Dark Matter (Phase II) - ​I18A1 metaG... | ecosystem: Environmental > Aquatic > Freshwater > Lake... | reverse complement strand
GGAGCGAGTCTTGTTTCCCGGCGTCGTGGCTTCCATGGGTGTTAGCCCGCTGAGACCACCGGTCGACAGTTCAGCGGCTTGCTACAACCATATCTGATATCCGTTTTCTGGTCTGCGCGTCTCCTCCCTGAAACCCTGTTGAATCCTCCTTGTAATCGGTCCCTCTTCACCCGTTCCAATCTTTCTCCCGTCGACCTGCACAAGCGGCTGGACTTCCACCCCTGTCCCTGTCAGGAAAGCTTCGTCTGCTTCATGCAGGTCATGTGCCCTCAGATTTTCCTCTATGACTTCTATTCCAAGCTTCTTCGCAACTTCTATCGCGGTTAGTCGAGTTATCCCGCCTAGTATGCTGGCTTCAAGCGGCGGCGTGAACAGCCTGCCGTCCTTTACTATGAACACATTATCGCCTGAACCTTCGGATACGTAGCCCCTCCAGTCGAGCAGGATAGCTTCGTCAGCGTCAGCGCCGATTGCTTCTATTCTTGCTATGATGTTGTTCAGGTAGTTGAGCGTCTTGGCAGACGCTGGAAGGCAAAACGGAGGAGTCCTTTTCACGGATGCGACAACCGCTTTGATCGGTCTCGAGCCGGCAGGCGTGATAACATACGTCGCCGGGATAATTACGACGGTTGGCTTCTGGCAGTTCCTAGGGTCGAGCCCCATCCTTCCGGCTCCTCTCGAAACAACCAGCCTCAGATAGCCGTCCCTCAGGTTGTTCTTGCGCAGCGTTTCTGCACACGCTTCCATCAGCGCCTCTCGCGACATTGGGATTTCGAGGCTAATAGTCTTCGAAGACTGAAAGAGCCGGTCGATGTGTTCTCTTAGCCTGAAAATCCTACCGTTGTATGCTCTAATTCCTTCAAAGACTCCGTCCCCGTACAGAAAGCCATGGTCATGGACGGAAATCCTCGCTTGACTTTCAGGATAGAAACTACCGTCAACATAGACGGACAATTCTTTTCCAGTCATACCGAGTCACATGCTCAAGTCGGTCTGAAGTTGGCGCCGTGTGGAGTCATACGGCTGTCCTCGAGTTTGTATCTATTTGTTGGTGTGAGCCTTAAGACGCTCCATGTTGATAGCGTTAGTCGTGGAAAGGCATGGCCGTGGAGAAGCTGATCATTACTGTGGCTCCGACTGGTTCAGTTCCACGTAAGAGGGACACGCCTTACGTCCCGGTGACACCTGAGGAGATTGCTGAGACAGCATACCTGTGTGAACAGGAAGGCGCCTCGATTATTCATATCCACTGCCGCGACGAGAATGAGAACCCGACGGCTGATTATCGCATTTTCGAGGAAGCCGTGGAAAGGGTTCGAAAAAGGACACACCTCATCATCATGGTGTCAACAAGTGGTGTAGCCGCCAAGTCCGACGAAGAACGAGCCCGACCGCTCGAGACAAACCCGGAAATGGCCAGCCTGACAACAGGCTCGCTCAACTTTGTAGGGCGCAAGCCGTCCGTGGTGTACGTCAACACGTGGGAGACGATCACGTTCCTCGCCCGAGAAATGCTTGGGAGAAACATCAAGCCAGAGATCGAAGCGTTTGACGTAGGATTCATTGTGCAAGGAATCAAACTCGTCAACCAAGGACTGATCAAAGAGCCGCCGCATTTTCAGTTAGTAATGGGAGTTGACGGTGGGATCCCTGCGACGCCAGAGAATCTGATCCACATGCGAAACCAACTGCCGAACAACGCTACCTTCGTCGTGGCAGGCATGTCGAAGTGGCAATTGCCTATGACCGCTATGGCTATTCTAATTGGCGGCCACGTACGGGTGGGTCTTGAGGACAACCTCTATTTGGATAGAGATAGGCTTGCTCGGAATGAGGAGCTCGTAGCTCAGGCGCGGCATTTGGCCGAAGAGCTGAAACGCGAAGTGGCAACGCCCGACGAAGCACGAAGAATGCTCTCTCTCACCCCTCGGTAAGCTGTCATTTGATTTCTCATCTACACAGCTTCTTGAGTCAGCAGAGAAGCCCCACGAGCGTTGATCGATACGGAAGTCGTGTCTGGGATCTTGAGTCACGTTCGCGTGTGAACTCTCTTATACTCATGTGGAAAGTCGCTATTGGCAGACCTGTGTTGCCTAATCTCGAAGGCATGAAGGATCACATCGTCAACGCAGCCGATTCTCTTAGAGCAAGAATCATCGAAGTCAGCGAAACCATTCACGCGAACCCTGAGCTAGGTTTGAAGGAATACAAGGCGTCTGAGCTCCTCTCCCGCGAATTGGAGAGACACGGTTTCGTTGTCGACCGTGAAATTGCTGGCATGCCGACTGCGTTCAGAGCCACCTTGACCATGGGCCATGGTGGCCCTCACATAGCGTACTTGGCAGAGTATGATGCCCTTCCTCAGATAGGCCACGGGTGCGGCCACAACATCATCGGGGCTTCAGCGGTATTCTCGGCAATCGTTCTAGGCGAACTTTCACGGGAGCTAATAGGTAAGATCACAGTTTTGGGGACACCGGATGAGGAAGGGAGCGGCGGCAAGATTCCGATCATCAAGGCCGGTTTCTTCGACGACATGGATGCGGCAATAATGGGTCACCCTTGGAATTGCACCTCGGCTTGGATGCCAACGGTTGCCGTAGACAGTCTAGCCATCGAATTCACCGGCAGGGCAGCGCACTACTCGACCCCCCATAGAGGAGTGAACGCGCTCGACGGCTTGGTGTTGACCTTGGCTACTTTGAGCGGTCTCCGGCACGGATTCAGAAACGACGTTGTGTACGGCTACACGATTGATGAGGGCGGAGTCATCCCAAGCATGATTCCAGAGAAGGCCGGCGCCCGCTTGTGGATCAAGTCCACCGACCTACGAAACCTAGGCGAAGTTGTCAGCCGGGTGAAGACTTGCGCGGAAGGCATCGCCAAGTCCATCGGAGCTCAAGTGGCGATACGGCATGAATATCCACTGTTCGAAGAATCGATTCCAAACCTGACCCTGATATGTGAAGTTTCAGAGAACTTCACTCGACTGGGAATTCCCTACAAGCCGCCGGAAGAGACTTCGCGTTCGCTTGTGTATGCCTCAAGCGACTACGGTAATGTAAGTCATGTCGTGCCAAGCGTTTCTGCCGAGATAGCCATAGGTCCTGAGACACTCAGCGCACATACAGCCGAATTTGCGGAAGCAGCGGTCTCAGAGACAGGCCATGAAGCTCTAATGAGAATCACGAAGGTCATGGCGATGACAGGCGTCAGCCTTCTCGGAAACACGGGCATACTTGAAGCAGCGAAGGAGGAATTCTTGAAGTACAGGGCATCCGGATTCTCTAAGGTGCCCTTTGCACCGACGTATTGAGAAGCGTCTGCTCAGACTTGGTAAGCAAGCACGCGAACAACCGTCCTCAGTACAACTGACAATCAACACGCTCATGAACGTCCAGCTGCTGGGCATTGTAGTCTCCCGAAGAGATCCAGATCCCCAATCCTGAGAGACGAAGAATCAAAGAGAACATCGTAGATCGCGATTGCAGGCTCTCGTGAATGTCGCTGGTCGACAATCAGATTAGGCAGAACGATTGCATGCTGAACGGAGTGTCTCGAGGTTGCATACGACGAATCAGGCTGAGAAGTACGTGTACGGGGTTCTGGGTGCTGGAAGACAAGGAACCGCCGGTGCCTATGACATGGCCAGGTTCGGAAACGCACGCGAGATTGTTCTCGGAGACGTAAATCCTAGACTCGCTAGGGAAGCGGCTAGGCGCGTGAATCTTCTCTGTGGGCGGAAGGTTGCCGAGAGCGCTACTGTCGACGTGAGGCGTCCAGCACAGGTTAAGCGTTTCCTGACCGGAATCGACGCGTTCCTGAGCGCTGTCCCATACTACTACAATCTTGAGATCGCAAAGGCGGCGATTCATGCTCGTGCTAGCATGTGCGACCTCGGAGGCAACACCGATATCGTCAGGAAACAGCTTCTCCTAGATCGAAAAGCAAGAGATGCTGGAATCTCAATTGTCCCTGACTGCGGCCTCGGCCCTGGAATGAGCGCCACCCTTGCCTGCTATGGCATGAGCCTGCTGGACACACCGCAGGAGGTCTATATCTACGATGGGGGGCTCCCTCAGAATCCTCGGCCACCGTTCAACTATCTACTCACATTCCACTTCGACGGCCTCGCGAACGAATACTCGGGAATGGCCATGTTCTTGCGTGACGGCGAGATCGTAGAGGTACCCTGCTTCGAGGAACTGGAGATTGTGGAGTTCCCGCCTCCGCTTGGCCGGCTGGAGGCTTTCACAACCTCTGGAGGCACGTCGACATGCCCTTGGACTTTCAAGGGCAAACTGAAGGTGTTGCAGAACAAGACGTTGCGGTATCCGGGCAGTTTCGTGCAGCTGAGGACAATGCATGAGCTTGGCCTTTTCGGCGATAGAGAGGTCAAACTGACGGATGGAACCAAGGCTGTCCCCAGACGAGTTCTTCAAACTCTCTTCGAGCCCAAGGTGAGGACACCGGGAGAGAAGGATGTAGTGGCTCTACGTGTGAGATGTCTGGGCGAGAAGAACAAGCAGCCCGCTGAGGTTGTTCTTGACGTGATCGACTTCTATGATGACAAGACCGGGTTCACCGCGATGGAGCGCACGACGGGTTGGCACGCATCGATCGTTGCGATAATGATGGCGCATGGCGAAACCCCTCGAGGAGCAAAGCCGCTGGAGATCGCAGTCCCGGGGCCCTCATTTGTCAGGGAGCTGAAACGGCGAGAGATCACGCTAACCGAAAGAGTTAGTTGGCTCCAAACGTAGCGACGCATTCACGGGGAAGAAATAGCTGTCACTGCAGGTTAGTCCCTCAACCAGACTCCTGACGCCAGATCAAGTTGAACTCATCCATACCAGCTCGTTGAGAATTCTTCAAGAGACTGGAGTGGCGGTCTATGAACAATCTGCGCTTAGGCTTCTTGAAGAAGCGGGGGGCCGAGTGGACTGGAAGACTAGTGTTGTGTGTATCCCAGAGTGTCTAGTGTCGGATGCCCTAGCTAAAGTCCCAAAGATCATACGGCTGTATGACCGTGACCGCAAGAACGACATCGCGCTTCAGGGCGACAATGTGCATTACAGCCCCGGCTCTACGGCGCCGTTCATTCTCGACCGTTCGGGAATGATCAGAAAGCCTGTTTCAGCTGATCTCGTGAACTTGGTCAAGTTGGCCGACGCGCTGGAGAACATCGAGATACAGAGCACGGCTCTCATCCCCTCCGACGTTCCTGACAATATCGCGGACGTTCACCGACTGTTCCTCGTTGTCAAGAACTCTCCGAAACCGATCATGACAGGTGCCTTCAGCTTCGAAGGGCTAAAGGACATGAGGAGGATACTCCAGATCGTTGCCGGAGGTGAAGCTGAACTCTCGCGCACGCCTATGGCAGTATTCTGTGCGTGCCCTACCTCCCCACTGAGATGGACCGATTTTGCCGTTCAGACGCTGATGCATTGTTGTTCTTCTGGGATCCCGGTTGAGATCGTCCCGGCACCTCAGCTCGGGGCAACGGGGCCGGCCACAATAGCTGGATCTTTGGTCCAGCACAACGTGGAATTCCTGAGCGGTTTGGTGATCTCACAGCTCACGAAGCTAGGGGCGCCTGTGATCTACGGCGGAGCACCCGCAACTTTCGACATGCGCTATTGTACTCCACGCTCGGGAGCGATCGAGACAATGATGGGCGTCTCGGCGTACGCTCAAGTGGCCAAGTACTATGAGTTGCCGACGAGCGCCTACGTTGGAGACACGGACGCAAAGACCATCGACGCGCAAGCCGGCTTCGAATCGGGCGTCGGCATTGTTCTGGCCACTCTTGCGGGAGTGAACATAGTCTCCGGATCTGGTGGCATGAACTTTCTGAACATCCAGAGCCTTGAGAAGTTAGTTATCGACGACGCCATCTGCGGGATGGCACGAAGGCTCAAACAAGGCATAGTGGTCAATGACGAAACAATTGCTTGCGAAGCCATCAAGAAAGTGGGTTCCGGTGGCCACTATCTCAACCTCAAGCACACGGCAGCGTGGTTTAGAAAGGAACAGTTCATGCCTTCACCAGTCGTGGACAGGCAAAGCTTGGAGGCTTGGAAGACAAGGGGGTCGCCCAACTCGGTCGCCAACGCGTCAGAAGTAGTTGAAAGGGTGCTGCGAGAGCACGCTCCTGAACGTCTTCCTCCAGATGTGGAAATACCCCTCGACGCTGCCATGAAGGACATGATGAAACGTCGCGGTGTCTAATCTGCCAGGATCTTATGCAAGCATGCTTGCTGATTTTCGGATGATTCGTCCTATGGTTTCTTTCTGTTTTCTTGAGAGTACCTCAAGGGGGCGCACACTTCTCGTGAAGTCTTATTGGGCTTGGAAGACGTTGTTGTGCACAGCCTATTTCTAGTCGCGGGAGTCAGCATTGTCGCCATGGACAGCCTAGATGCCAAGAGCATGCGCAAACTAGTCGATGGAGTACCACACTTCAATCGTTTCAGAACTGTCGATGAGCTCGAGGAAGCATCGCGTAACCTATCTAAGAAGTACCCGGCCGCTGTTGACTGGAGAAGAATAGGGGAGTCTTCGGAGGGCAGGCCGATCACGGCCCTTATCATCGGCGAGGGCGATCGATCCGCTTTTCTCTACGGTTTCACTCATCCGAACGAACCAATCGGGTCACTGACCATCGAGTACCTCGCATCGAGGCTCGCAGAGAGTTCCGAACTAATGAAGAAGATGGGATACAGGTTCATACTTGCAAAGGCGATCGATATCGACGGAGCTAGACTCAATGAAGGATGGTTCAGTGGGCCATTTGATCTAGTCACGTACGCTCGTAACTACTATCGGCCTCCGCAGAACGAGCAGGCAGAATGGACCTTCCCAATCGACTACAAGACACTCCATTGGACAACACCGATTCCAGAAACTAAAGCCATAAAGAAGATCGTGGACGAGTTCGAGCCCGAATTCACGTACATACTCCACAACGCGGACTTCTGCGGCGTGTACTATTATCTAAGCCACGGATTGCCCTCGGCTTACGAGGAGTTGAAGAGCATCCCCAGTTCAGAGAAGTTGCCTTTGCATAGAGGCGAACCTCCAGACGAACCGTACATGAAGAGCCTCGACGAAGGCATATACCACGACTATGGGATAACTGACGAGTACGATTTTCTTTCGAAGACGTTGCATTGCGACCCTGCAATAAGAATCGACTGTGGAACCGACTGTTACGAGTACATCCGAGAAAAGTATGACGGCTTCTGTCTGACATGCGAAGTTCCCCACTTCTATGACAAGAGCATCATGGACACAAGGCCGACTCGTTCAAACCGGCGGAACTTGTACCTGGAAAGTCTCAAGACTGAGGCTGAGACTCACAATATCGTCAAGCGCTTCTTTGAAGAATCGAACAAACTGCTCAATGCGAATTCTAGGATCTACCGTGCGATTCGATACTTCATCGATCGCTGGCCTGACGACGAACAGATCCTACGACGACACTTGGAGGACGAGGCGTTCGACCGTCCAGCCACGGCCGCGGAATCCTTCGACTTGACCGTCCTGAAGAGATTCTCACAAATGCCGACGCTTGGAATGATGGAGAGACTTCTCAATGAGGCTGAGGAAAGAGCCCATGATCAGAAACTCAGAACGCTGAGTGAGAAAATTCGTCTCCGTCTCATGCAACTCAATAACGACATTATGCGGGAGTCCAACCCGCGAGCAATTCCAATCGAGACGCTTGTGAGAATTCAACTTCAGAGTGCCATCGTCTGCCTAAAGTATCTGGATTCGAAAACGAGCTGACTTGTCCGGAGCTTTGAAGAGCATGCTTGCTGTCCCACTAATCGCTCAAGAGTCGACGAAGGTCGACAGAATAGTCGCGAAGGTAACCAGCAACGCGAGGCACCGCGACGAGATCGCCCAATCGACATGGAAGGCGTGGATGCCCTACCACAGAATGCGAATCTCATGCACTTACATCTCCAGCTCGAGACCAATACAAGTGGCTACAGCTCTAAACGCCTTATTCAGTTCCTCCGCAACAACGGAAGCTGAGCTACTGCAGCTGTTCAGGCCAAAGCATCTCGAGAGGCCCCTTGAGGAGAGAGCCGCAGAGGCTGCCGATGTCGTCTTTCCGCATCCGGAAGTCGACTTGAACGCGCTCTTCGACAGGCTAGTGAAGTTTCGCGCCGCCGCTCAAGATCAGTCTCTACAGATGCAACGTGAGCTTGTCAAGGGGTATCGAAAGATGCAGTGGCGGTATCTCTTCCTTCCGACGTCGACGGGCTCGCTCGAGCGTGAGGAGCAGGCTTCAGCCAAGCTTGCCGAGCTCAGATCCAGATCACTCGCTGTCGACCTGTGCCTAAATCTGACTGGTACTCTAATGCCCCAAGAACTCGTGGAACACGATATCTTCTACGCTCCTATGGCCATCGTCCGCCTAGAACATGGGGAGAATGTCCCGAGTCGCTACCTTCTAGTTGATTTGACAACTGGAAAGTTGGATGTCGCTTTCACTGACCTGTGTGAGCTGAATAAAGACTTCAGGTCTTGTCTGGAACTAGCTTTGCGACCGTAGGCATTTAGGATCTCATAGACTCTACTCGGAATCAGCGACGCTACTGTGGTTGCTAAGACATCGTGATGATCTGTCGGAGGGAAGTCTTAAATCAATTTCCGGCTCCCATACGTGATAGATAGGAGTCGGAAATGAAAAACAAGACTCCGATAGGAGCAGCACTATTCGCATTCCTTCTCTTGTCGTCATTGCTTATCCTCCCATCAGCGCATGGAGCCTGGTACACTCCACCCACAGAGAAACTCAAGTTTCCAATGATGGTTCTCAGCTGGGACGACTGGTCAGTCCATTCAGGTGAGGCCATAGCTGAACAACTCAAGAAAGTCGGAATCTCCATCGAGGTGGTTCCAACCGATGACTCGGCGATGTATCCGCGGCTGTACGACCGGGACTATGGAATTGAAGAGATGAGCTACGGATACGCAGCGTATCCGTCGCACATGTTTTATCGATTCCACTCAAGTACGGACTGCGCCAACTGCGGACAAGACTGGAGCTTCCGGAACGCGACCGTTGACGCAGCGATCAATGAGATGCTGAGGACGACTGACAAGGAAAATGCACGTGCCCTAATGTGGAGCGTTGAAGAGATGGCGGCAGAGAACGTGCCATATGTTCCTCTCTTCGTCAGTGATGAGTACCACGCGTTCAGGAAGGAATGGACCGGCTACACTGTGATGCCGGCTGGTCCGCTATCGTATCTGAACTGGCTTACGTTGCCCAACATCTACTCGACCGCCGGGAAGAAGGACTTCATCATCGCCTTCAACAACGAACCGGAGACATTCAGCCCGATGGCCGCCACGACTGGCCGATCCCTGTTTTACTCCATGAGCGTCTATGATACGCTGCTGGCCTACGACGAGAAACTCGTGTCGATTCCTTGGATGACAACCGGGTTGCCAGATTTCTCTTCAGATGGAAAGACCATGACCTTTCACCTCAAACCGGACCTGAAGTGGCATGACGGCACACCTGTGACCGCCAAAGACGTGGTTTTCACGTTCCAGTACATCGTCGATCAGAGCGCGGTCGGACAGAATGCAGGTGAGATCATAAAGTACTTCGACTCCGGGGAAGCACCAGACGATCTCACTGCGGTAATACACCTGAAGGAGCCGTACGTCTGGGCGGCAGAGGCTTTCGGTACCCAATACATAGTGCCTGAGCACATCTGGAAAGACACAGCATTGGTGCCCAAGTATGATTGGGATCAGACGCTTGTTCAATCGACCCCGAAGATCGCGGTGGGTTCCGGGCCGTTCATGTTCAACTCATGGGTACCCGGTGAGTTTGTCAAACTCGTGAAAAACCCGAACTGGTGGATGACAGGACACCCAATCATAGACAGTGTGATCTTCAGGAAGATAGACACGGAATCAGCCAGAATACTGGCGATACAGAAAGGCGAGGTCGACACGGAAAGATACTCAGTGGAGCCTGCTTTTGTCGAGCAGGTGAAAGGCAACCCCGATCTAACCCTTACCCACACGGTCGATCAGTGGGACTACATACTGGCTTTCAACAACAAGTCCCCTCCGTTCGATGATATCTGGGTGAGGAAAGCAATCGCGTATGCGATTGACAAGGACGAGGTCGTGAAGCGAGGGGCTCTTGGCTACGGAACAGTCACCACGAGCTATTGTCCGCCAGCCTTCTACCCATTCTGGAGTAACCCAAACGTCCTCACTTACCCGTACGACCCAGACAAAGCCAACAAGATACTGGACGAGCAGGGCTATCTCGACATTGACGGAGATGGCATAAGAGAACTCAAGAGTTTCGTCGCCGCCTATGAGCAGCAGAAACAGCAACAGCAGCAAGCACAGATGACTCAGTACTTGACCTATGCCGCTATCGCTGTGATAATCATCGTCATTGGACTGGCCTTCGTGTACAGGAGAAGGAAAAAGGCTTAACATCTAACTCTCCCTTCTTCTCTTTTTTTGTAGACAACCATTGGTGATGCGAGACTACTTAGTCAAGCGAACAGCATCAGCGCTTGGGACTTTCGCACTAGCGATCGTGCTCAACTTCTTTCTGTTCAGAATAATGCCGGGCGACCCAACGAGAACTGTGATCGGCGATTTCAGAGTGGCGCCTGAGGTCAGAAAGGTGCTCATTCATCAATTTGGCCTTGACCAGCCGATATGGGTCCAGTTTATCCTCTACTTACAGAACCTATTGGTGGGAAACTTGGGCGTCTCGTTCCAGTATCGAGGAACCCCTGTTGCTGCAATAATCTTCGGAAGGCGCCTTTTCAACACATTCATCCTGATGGGCTCATCGATCAGCGTAGCCCTCATCATTGGAATCGTAGTCGGGACCGTGGCCGCCTGGAAGCGGGAATCGAAGTTTGACATATTCACCGTGATCTTCTCGCTCGTGACTTACTCAATGCCTGTCTTCTGGCTTGGCATGCTAATCATTCTCGTGTTCGGCTACTATCTTGGCAGCATTCCGATCGCAGGCACGATCTCAGTCGGGTTGACCTACTCGAACGTCTTCGAGTACGCTGCCGACTATCTTCACCACATGACGGGGCCATTCGTGACTCTGACATTATCGTTCATTGGATACTATTTTCTCATAATGAGAGATTCAATTCTCGACGTCTTCACAGAGGACTACATGCTGACAGCCAAGGCAAAGGGCCTGAGTAACAGGAAGATCCTGTTCAGACATGCAATGAGGAATGCGACGCTCCCAATGGTCTCTCTGGTAGCAGTAGAAGTAACCTATCTCTTTGGAGGAGCAACGATGACAGAGACCGTCTTCTCTTGGTATGGTATCGGCCGCCTGATCTACGAGGCCGTCGTGATGGCGGACTATCCGGTTCTTCAAGGGATATTCGTCGTGATGGCTATTATCGTTATTTCAGCGAACTTCTTGGCTGACATTGCGTACGCTCTCTTGGATCCTAGGATTCGGTACTAGGGAAGCGAGGGACTCGATGGCCCAAGAGTCGGCTGCACTTGAGATCAAAGAGGTCCGGTTTTGGGTATACCGGAGAAAGCTGGGTGACTTCTGGAGACTATACAAAAGAAGTGCGCTAGGTAAGCTGGGCCTGGTCATCGTCTCATTCTTCGTTGTGGTGGCAGTTGCTGCGCCGTGGATAGCCCCGTTTGACCCTTTTTCTTTCGTCGGAGACCCCTTCCTCAAACCCTCAATGACGCACATCCTTGGAACGGATCAGGTTGGCCGCGACATTTTCAGCAGAGTAATCTATGGTACCAGAATCTCTCTGATCGTTGGGCTTGTAGCCAGCGCAATGACGATCGGTTTGGGAACTGTAATCGGTCTAGTCTCAGGATATCTCGGAGGTTGGATCGACAATGCCCTGATGAGAATCACAGACCTTTTCATAATAATCCCGGCACT
>Ga0209725_1001769_pt1 | contig 11958 bp, 14 predicted proteins | sample I18A1metaG_FD_184145 | JGI IMG/M metagenome (GOLD analysis project Ga0209725, IMG submission 184145) | Lake sediment bacterial and archeal communities from Gulf of Boni, Indonesia to study Microbial Dark Matter (Phase II) - ​I18A1 metaG... | ecosystem: Environmental > Aquatic > Freshwater > Lake... | reverse complement strand
GCTAGGGCACTCTCAAGCTTCCTCGCGATACCGCTCGTTGGAGTGAACCACATTCTTGCGCACATAGAAATAGCACGACACATCACGGGCGCATCAGATCCAGTTGTTCTGAACGTCAGCGGAGGAACGACGCAGATCGTGGTTTTCGAGAAGGGCAGGTACCGTGTTTTCGGCGAAACTCTAGACATCGCGATTGGAAACGCCTTCGACGTATTCGCAAGAGAATCAGGAATCTATGACCCCTCCAATCCGTGGCCTGGCCCCAAATTCGTCGAAACAGCCGCAAGAGGCACCAAGTACATTGAGCTTCCATACCTAGTCAAAGGAATGGACCTGGCATTCTCAGGACTCGTCACTCAGGCTCTTCGACTCCTCAAGGAAGGGGAAAGGCTTGAGGACTTGTGTTACAGTCTTCAGGAAACCGCGCTTGCAATGTTAACGGAGGTTACTGAGAGAGCTATGGCTCATACAGAGAAGAGAGTCCTTCTATTGACAGGGGGCTCTGCCCGAAACAGGCGGCTCCAAGAAATGTTGGAGATCATGACGCGCGAGCGAAATGCGGAGGTACACGTCGTCCCACCGGAGTTGGCAACTGACAATGGTGCGATGATAGCTTGGACCGGTATCCTCGCACATAAGGCAGGTATCACCACTCCGATCGAGAGGAGCTACGTCAAGCCTAGGTGGCGAATAGAGGAAGTCAGGGTTCCCTGGATCAAGTAGGCAGGTCAGTACTGAAAGAAAGCTTGTCAGGATCCGAGGGAGGAACGAAGGGATCAAGAGATTTCGCCCGGCCCAAAAGCTCTAGAAGGCGCCAGCAGCTCCACCCATACAGATACGCCAAAGCATTGAGGAACCTCAGAACAGGAATAATCGCGCAGTGTTTAGCGTCGCCAGTCCTCTTGTAGATTGTCACGGTCCCAGGTGTGAAGCGCATGAGATTGTATACGACAAGCGCTGGGAATGCTAAAGCCAGTCGAGTGTCTAATAGAATCAACAAGGGTGAGAGAAGCATCGCTACCATCCAGATGAAGCAGACCTTGATCTTCTTGGTGAACGTTTCAGGATGCCTCTCAGTGAGCTGACAGAAGCCCTTGCCCCACTTCAGACGCTGACGGAAGAAGTCTACGACGCTGTCGGGGTTGTTTGTCCTTGCTATGACCTTCCGATTGATCATTGATTTGGAGCCTAGCTTCATCGCCCTAAGGTATAGTTCAGCATCCTCACCAGCTGCCATGCGCTCATCGAAGAGACCTGTCTTCTCAAGCGTCCTCCTAGTGTATGCAACATTGGCTCCGAAGGGCCACTTTCTCTCCACTTCATTCTGCATGAGTTCCACGGTTTTGGCTATCAGGTTTGATGAGTTGATCGCGCGGAGCTCTCCTCCAACACAGTCAAAGGCTTCATCGAAACATCTGGCAAGCTCCGCCAGAGACCCATGCTCCAAGATACAGTCGCCATCAATGAACAAGAGAACGTCTCCCTTCGATGCTGCAAACCCCTTGTTCTTCGTTGCCGATATGCCCTTGTGCTCACCTCTGAGAATCCTCAACGAAGACCGAGCCTCCAGAGCCTCGAGGATCCTCAGGGACCCGTCGGTTGAGCCATCGTCAACGACGATTGCCTCGAATTCGTCTAGGTCCTGCCGGAGAATGGATTCTACACAGTCGCCAATTGTGTCGACCTTGTTGTAGCAGGAGACTATGACCGAGACCTTGGGTTGAGGCATCTTCAGCCAAATCGAGTATGACAACGCTTTAATGATTTCCCTGAACCTATCGTGGAATGGTGCGCCGGTTGCCGAATCACGCAGGGGCTTGGATACTAATCTCTCTAGCAGCTCTAGGGATCGTGTCAATGTCCTCCGTATGTCAGCAGGCTCTGCCGGACCTTGCCATCTCAAAGGTGTGGATCGGAGACAAGAACAACACACCTATCGCACCGAAGGCTGGCGAGCCCTTCTATGTGTGCGCCACGGTCAAGAACATAGGAGGCGCTCTTGCCGAAGGGTATTACGTCCAGCCCTACTTTGGAGGCGGCCCATTGGCTATGGGAGGACCTGGAAGGCTTGAGCCGGCGGGGGCTCAGGATTGGTCTTCTGGTCCTGTCACTGTCGGAGTAGGAATCTACGAGGTACGATGGGCGATAAACCCTGATCGTAGAATCCCAGAGGCGAACTACGGGAATAACGAGATCTCGATAATAGTTGTGATTGAGGCCGGGTCTGCCCTTGACACGCTACTGGCCCCTGTCGGAGGGCCAGTCGGCCTCGCAGTGATTGTCCTAGGCATTCTCTCGGTCGGAATGGTCTTGCGGAAGTACGTGGAACGTAGAAGGAGAACTCAGGCTCTGCCAGTCAAGGAATCGAGGAAGAGCAAGAAAAGCTCCTAGGCTAACGCCTTCATGGCCTCCCAAGCGTCATCACCCACAAAGTGCAAGTTGGATATTGCCCTCCCCTTCCCCATTGCAGTGATTGAAGTCGAATCCTCCAAAGCCTCACCAACGGCCAGAGGCTTTCCATGGGTCTCATCAACGATGACGACTAGGGCTCCCTTCTTGAACTCTCGGTCGACGCTACTGATTCCTCTGACCATGACATCTGCACCGTTGCAGATGTGCGTGACTGCTCCCATGTCAATCACTATCTTCGGCAGTCTTTGGATTGCGGCATCGAATTTGAGTGTCGGCAGAACTTGTCCGCGTCGCCTCAGGAGGCAGGCCTTGCCGTCTATCAGTATCAGTTCTCCGTCTCGGAGTTGAACCGCTTCAACACGAGGCTTCGGGGGAAACAAATCCTCCCCCAGTTGGAGCCTTGACACGAAATCTGCCAGTATGAGCTTCGCATCTTTGTCCCGAAGGGAAGTTCTAGCTCGCATGGTTCCATTCAGCTTGGGGCAACCCTTAAATTGGGTGTCTTGTGCCCTTAACGTTGATTGATTCGCCTTCGATGGTCTATATGTCAGATACAGCCACCAAGATATTCGAACAGAGCCTGAACCAAGTAGTACTCGTAGAGCTCAAGGGAGGACGAGGTGTCCGAGGGAAACTATTCAGTTTCGACCAGCACATGAATCTGGTTCTCGAGGATGCCGAGGAGATTTCCAGCACCGAAGGAAGGAAGCTCGGAACAATAGTCGTACGTGGAGACAACGTGGTCCTGGTCAGCCCACCGCCCAAGAGACAGGGTTCCACTTAGATCCTTCGAAATGAGACATCAATCGCAGGTCACGTGTGGAGTTTCAGGAGAACTGAACAATGACTAAGGGAACGACGGCACATGGCAAGATGGGCCGCTCCAAGAGCCACATTGTCTGTCGGCGATGCGGTCACAGAGCATATAACATCACCATGAAGAGGTGCGCTGCCTGCGGGTATGGAGCGTCGGCGAAACTCCGTCGCTACTCGTGGCAGAACAAGAAGACGGACGGCACAAGGATCGTCTAGCTCAGAACGACAGCTATGACGATCAGCGGCTGCCTCGCGCCTTGTGTGGCAGCTTTGTCTGCTTCAATGAGACGCTTCATTTCATCTTGGCGAAATTGTGTATCGTCCTCGCCATCCACTTCGTTGCCTTGACGAAGTCTTGGATTCGAATGTTCTCGTTCGGCGAGTGCCCTCTGGTATACGGGTAGCCGACGCCTATGCATACGCACGGAGCCCTGAGGATATTCGTGAACAGATACATTGGGCCTGTCCCTGCCGACGATATGCTCACGACAGGTGGTTTTGCATACTCTTGCTTTGCACCTTCCAAGGCAGCCTTGACGAACGGATCGCTGGGCGAAGTTCTGGCTGCCTCTTCCATGCCAAGTTCGCGCACAATAATGTCACCGTACCCCTTCGCCCTCAGGTGCTTCTTCAGTCGTCCCAAGAGAGCTTTCGGCTTCTGAGCGAGCACTAACCTGAAATCGACTTTTGCGAGGGCTTTTGAGGGTAGAACGGTTTTTATGCGCGGGCCAGTCCATCCTGATACTAGGCCGCATATGGTGCAGGTGGGCTTGCCTGCCAGCGCCTTCTTGGCTTCAAGGCCCTTCATGCCTCCTATGAAGGATTTGATGCCTAGCTCCTCTTTGATAGCCTTCTCATGGAGTGGTTCGGCCCTCAGGTACTTCAGCTCCTCTTTCGTGAATGGCTTGACGTCTTTGTACCATCCGGGGATCAGAATGTGGTCCTTCTGGTCCTTCAACGTGTCAAGGGCCCTGACGAGACGCCAAGCAGGGTTGTCCACGATGGCGGCATTCGCCGAATGAACGTCCCTTACGGGGCCTCTTGCCTCCAATTCGACGTACAGGATCCCCTTCACGCCAAGGGTTATCGTCGGCCTGTCTTCTTCGTCGACGCCTCCGAACTCCCAAACGACCCCATCACACCTGAACTTGTCGCTGTACTGTTCGAAGTACTGTTCAAGGTGTAGGCTGCTTATCTCCTCCTCGCCTTCAACGAGGAACTTGAAGTTGCAGGGAACGTCTCCCTTGGTTTTGAGCCAGGATTCCACTAGTTTGAGCCTAGAGACGAGGTTCCCCTTGTTGTCTGCAACTCCCCTTCCGAACATCTTGCCTTCTCTCACCGATGGCTCGAATGGCGGCGTCTCCCAAAGCTCCAAAGGCTCCGCGGGTTGGACATCGTAGTGGTCGTAGAAGAGAACCGTCCGGTCAGGATTCTTCTTCGATTGTATTTCTCCATAGACTATGGGGAAGGCGTCTGCCACTTCTAGCAATTCTGCCTTGACGCCGGTCTCCTCCATCATCTTTGCGACAAGCTGAGCGCACTCCCTCATGCCTTCGTTCTTGGCTGCAACGCTAGGCTGGCGAATCAAGGTTTCAAGATCGGTCAGGAAGCGCTGATAGTTCTGATCTACGTAGTTCAGAACCTTTTTCACCAACGCAGATCACGTCTAGTAAACTAGGCGGCAGGAGAGCAATAACGCTTTGCAGATGCCAGTTCTCACTTGGCAGGAATCAATTGGTGGTGGGCGCACGCGGATTTGAACCGCGGACCGTCACCGTGTCAGGGTGACATCCTAACCAACTAGACGATGCGCCCTCAGGAAAATACGTCAGGACGAAAATAAAGCCTTGCTTGACATGCCAACTCGAGGATCGTTTCAGCGTAGCATAGGAACGACTGCTTTCAACTCTCTGAGCACCCTCTCAACGTTCTCGGCACAGATCTCCGGCTCAGGAATGGCCTCAGCTTCTGAATCGCGGAGCCTGCTCGGAGCCGTTTCTCCCGATGCTTTCTCATACTGCTCCCGCCAAGAGTTGGGAATCTGATCTTCAAGTTGTGTCTCAGCGAGCTTTGAGAACGCCAAAGTCCAACAACGAGCCACACTACTCAGCGAGTATCCACCACCTCCAAATAAGAGGACTCTACCGTCGCACAGTTCATGGGCTAACGAGTGAACCATCTCCACCATTTGCTCGTAGCAGCTGGTTGTCAACCCAAGATTCGCGAGACGGTCGTCAAAGTGCGAGTCAGCGCCACACTGCATCAGGATGACCTCAGGCGCAAACGCCTTAGCCATTCTCGGAACGATCTCTCGAAATGCTCGAAGATACGAAACGTCACCCGTTCTAGGAAGCAGAGGCACATTCACCTTCAAGCCCCTTGCCTGCCCTTCGCCCATTTCCCTTGGAAAACCTGTCCCCGGAAAGAGATATCTTCCGTCTTGATGAAAGTCTATGTTCAAGAGCGAGGGGTCGGAGTAGAAGCCGTACATGACGCCGTCTCCATGATGGGCATCCACGTCTAAGTAGAGCATCTTCTTCACTTGGTATCGGCGCTTCAGGTAGGCGACTACAATGGCCGGATCATTGAAGATGCAGAACCCGGAAGCCGCGTCAGGGTGCGCGTGGTGTAATCCGCCCGCAGGGTTGAAGGCGTGATCTGCTTTCTTCTCCATCAATAGGTCTGCCGCCAAGATCGAGCCTCCAACGTAAAGCTTGGAGGATTCGAAGCACCCCTTGAATGACGGTGTGTCGCCCAGATCAAGTAATCCTTCGCCCGTTCTACTCAACCTCTCAACTAGGTCCACGTAATCCCTTGTATGAAACAACAGAACCTGCTCGGTATCGGCCATTCTTGGCTTTGCCGGCAATACATTGGGCTGCTCTAGCAGTCCTGTCGATCGAGCCAGTTCAGCTGCCAGTTTCAGCCTTACGGGCCTAAGAGGGTGAGAAGGACCGAAATCATAGGATAGAAACGCGTCGTCGTAGAGAAAGACGGTCTTTCCGCTCAAAGTTGAAGCAACATCCCGTGATGTCTTGTCCGCAATTTCTTGGCGTGGCTGATCCCACATGGGAAATGGCTTGGCATCGAAAAACTCCTCCACCTGCCTCCGCCGTCTAAATGGTTTTTGCCACTACCTTATTTCTAATGAATCCGAGACCCTCGATCCGAGTCTCCACGACGTCGCCTACCTTCAAGTATCCTGGCGGTGACATTCCGAGTGCTACGCCAGCAGGTGTGCCTGTCCCGATTATGTCTCCCGGCTCAAGCGTCATGTCCTGAGAGAGAAACTCGATTATCTCAGGGATCTTGAAGATCATGTTTCGTGTGTTGGATCTCTGTCGTGGCTGCCCATTCAAGGTTAGTTCCATATCGAGATCATGTGGATCAGCTATCTCGTCCTTAGTGACTAGATAGGGACCCATGGGCGCAAAGGAATCGAGGCTCTTACTTTTGAACCATTGTCCATGTGTCCGCTGCAGATCCCTCGCACTGACATCGTTGAGAATCGTGTATCCCGCCACGAAGTCTGAGGCATCATCCCTCGAGATGTCTTTCCCGCTTCTACCAAGGACCACAGCGAACTCAACCTCATAATCCAACTCGGCAGTTGCTGAGGGATACACTATGTCATCGTACGGACCTATAACGGCAGTTGGAGACTTTGTGAAGAAGACTGGAACTGAGGGAAGGGGTTCGCCTCTCCTTCCCAACGTCTCAGCCCAGTGATCGTGATAGTTCAAGCCTAGGCATACGATGTTCTTCCTAGGGCGTGGAATGGGCGAATTCAAGCGAACCTGTGACAGAGGCAATATGACGCCTGCTCTTCGCAGAGAGACATCCGATCCCTCAGAGGTGAGACGCGAAACTTCGAGCACAAGACTTCTGATAGCACGCAAAGCTTGCTCCCCTCGATCGAGAAGAGAAACGATGTCTGTGAGATTGGGCGGCATCATAGAACCATAGTTCTTGCCCTCGGCGAGTTCCTTTCTTGCTGAGAGGAGGTCGATTATCGTCTCGTTTGACTGGACTCCGATTCTGGTCTCAGCTTTGTGGTTGTAGCTCACCAGCTTCATGAAGCTTAACCCCGGGAATGATGTCTCGAAACGCTTTTATTCGCTGCGATTGAAGTTGACGGACTCGTGCGAGGTTACTTGGATGACGACAATCCTCATCATCTATGACAGCAAGACGGGAAACACGGCGAACATGGCGAGCGCGATCGCTGAAGGCGCAAGATCTGCCGGCGCCGAGGTCGCAGTGCGAAAGCTTGGAGAAAGGTTCTCGATGGACGACCTCTCAAAGGCTGACGCGATCCTTGTCGGCTCGCCCACTCATTATGGGAGCACAACCTCTGAGATGCGTCACTTCCTAGAGTCGTTGGATGAGCTGAGAAGAGCGCGCAAGTTGAATCTGAGAGGGAAGATAGGTGGAGGATTCGGGTCGTATGGCTGGAGCGGCGAAGCGCTTGAACGGATATCGGGAGCCCTCAGAGTGCTCGGGATGGCCGTGAAGCTTCCCACGCTCAGAGTAGTCGAAAGTCCTGGAGAAAGCGATCTCGACAAGTGTAGAGAGTTCGGGAAATCAGCGGCGCAGGCAACCCTTCGAGGAAAGAAGTAGCATCGTAGAATGATTCCTAGTTCCCAATAGGAATCAGCCAGAGCTACTTGATCTGAACTCTGTGCTTCTTGACCTCAGTAGGCGTCTTCTTAGGGACTCTGATCTCAAGCAGTCCATCTTTGAGTGCCGCTTCGGCCTTGTCCGGTACGACCTCATCCGGAAACGTAAGGCTCCTGTGGATCTTCGAGTATCCCCTCTCTTGGCGCACGAAACCCTCCTTCTCCTCCCTGATGTCCGTCCTGGCTTCGCCCGATATCTCGATGGACCTCGGGGTTATCGTGATGTCCAATTTCTCTTTAGGTATTCCAGGTACCTCAGCACAGATCCGGTACTCATTCCCAGCGTCTATGATGTCGGCGCAGGCCTCCCTTGACTCAGGTAGCTTAAGGACTGGAAGCCACGGCCTCATCCAACCAGTTCTAATCGGGGCAAGCATGTACTCAAATCCCTTCTTGAAGTCCTCAAACATCCGGTCCATCTCCCTTAGAAACTCCGTCGCACGCCAAGGTGCGATCTCAGCCTTCCTTTCCGCCCTCTCTTTCACAGGAACCTTCTCCTTTCTTTCAGACAACTACTTCACCTCCATGTGCTGTCTAGAGAAGTTGTGAGATTGGAGATGCCTTTGTCGCCAAATATCTTTCCATCTCCGCGAGCTAGAGCTGAGGCATACTGCAGTCAGCATTGGACGGGCAATAACCTTTCACAGACATCTGCAGATCTGGTGAACAGCCCGACCCGTCGGACATCAAACCAGATAGCGTCTCAATCACGACTCCTGTGAATAGCAAATGGAAAGGCCCCGTTTCTGGGAGGGGGTGTTAACACGCCCCCCCAGTTACGCTAAGTTCTGAGATTCCCAAGAGTCTCATGACCGAGCGTAAGTGTTAACTACCAATCGTGACCAACCGGTAGCCCGCCCACGCTCTGGCGATTGAGGTTCTATCAAGATGACCGAGAAGCCAGTCTCCACTGAAGAGAAGCGTTCACCTGGAAAGCTTATCCAGCCCTCGCTTGTTCTTTCTCGTTTCGCAGTTCAACCTCACGGTCTTCTCATAGGGCTTCTTCTAGTTGACATAGGACTCACTTTCGGCGTTCCTGTAGGTGTTGCAGGGCAGATCCGTACTATCTCCTACGTTGCTTCAGTGATTTTCGCATTGCTTATGGGTGTTTTGAGTCTTCGGTTCAGACACAAGTCGTTGCTATTGATTGGGCTTTTGTTGTTGAATGTCTCGGCTCTGACTTGTGCATTTGCTCCTAGTTTCATCACGATGTTGATTTTCTTCTCAATTTGGGGGGTAGCTTTGGCCCTAGTTGGACCTATGGGGCTAACGCTGGTCGGAGAGCATTTCCCTCGGGAGAGGAGGGCTAGTGTGATCGGGTGGATTTTCGGAGGCAATGCCATAGCATACGTTGTTGGGGCGCCGGCCATCGGCTTCATAGCTGGCCTGGGAGGATGGCGCTTGGCTTTCCTCGGGTTCGTGCTGCCAATCGCTCTATTCAGCCTCCTCTTGGCGATCAAAGGCGTGCCTTCCACACCCAGTGGCCGACAATCAGCATTAGGCATGCGAGATTACATGGCAGGTTTCAAAGGAGTCTTCTCCAGCATATCTGCTGATGCTTGCTTGGCAGGTAATGCGCTTTCAATGGCTTCGTGGGCGGCCATTCTGACATACTCGGCCTCGTTCTTCAGGCAACGATTCATGGTCTCAACTGGTTTCGCGTCCATTGCGATATTGGTTGCAGCTTTGTGCTTCTTTTCGGGTAGCGTGGCCGGCGGTCGAATTGTCAAGAAGCTCGGAAGGAAGCCTGTAACGGTCCTTGCAGCCTTCTTCGCAGGCCTATTCACGTTTGCCTTCGCGAACTACCCTGATCTATGGTTGTCCATGACTCTCGCATTCATTGGCAGTTTTTCAGCGGGTTCGAGAGTTACAGCATCCAACAGTCTGACTCTTGAACAGGTTCCAGAGTTCCGCGGAACAATGATGTCAATCAGCTCTGCGGCAGACAATGCTGGTTCATCTCTTGGAGCGGGGATCGGAGGAGCAGCGCTTCTCCTATTCAACTATGAAGGAATGGCAATGTCTCTCGGAGCCATGGGCATAGCAGCAGCCATAGTCTTCCAGCTCCTGGCAACCGACCCGGCAAGAGCTGAAAAACGTCAAGACTCCTAGCTACACGCAATTTCCTGAACTGAGGATTGTAACCGCCCTAGAGTGACGGACCGGGCGGGATTCACTATCTTGCTCCCGTGTCAAGTGGGAATTCCTTGGGTTCGGTAAGTTGCAAACTCAGATCCTGGCTCTGTGTACCGCGGTCTCTTCTGTGATATTTGTGATCCCATATATAGCAGGGGTGTGAGAAAGAGCATGGCGCATGATAAAGTAGACAACTCCTACTCATACAGGAAAAGGGGTTCCCGAGTCATCGGTAGACGATCTTTCTGTGTTCGAATCTAAGTAGATACAGCGTTTCGCCTTGTACGGCATATATCAGCCTATATGGCGGAACGTGTAAAGATCGTTCGCCCTTTAAGGCGAATCGCAAGGGTTTCCCAGTTTCTGGGCTATCAAGTATCTTTGCGATCTGCTCCTTCACGCGGTCCTTGACCGTTCTATCCCTGACTTTCTTAAACTCACGCTCGAACTTCTTGGTCCAGACAACTTCTTTGACGGTTACCAAGTCTCAAGCTCTTCAAGGAATCCTTTTCTTGGGGCTCGACGCGCCTCTCCGCGTTCAATCTCTCTCCAAGCTCTTTCGACTTCTTGGAAGACTTGCAGATCTGCCCGGAGCGATTCCCTATTGACTCTTTTTAGAACAACGAAGTCACCTTTGCGTGGCGTCAAGATTGCGAACACACTACCTGCTTCTATGCCCAGTTTTTTCCTTAGGCGGGATGGAATCACGACTTGACCCTTGGAGCTGATGCGAGTTAGCTCTGGCACGGCTTCTCTTTTCATAGATGGTAAGACTGTCTTACTGAGCTTTAAGCATAGCGACAACGTCGAGTAAGTTGGTTCGCCTTGCGGAGAAGGGATCATTCGAAGGCGCAGGGCTGTCCCGAAATTAGTGTGTTTGTGCTGTTTTCCGGTTTCGCGGCCGCAGGCGACCGGTGGGTGTCTCGGCGAAAGGGTCAATTTTGGCTCCATCTGTCCTCTGGAAGGTTGGAATGAAGCAACCCCTATCTCCGCTTGCCCCCCATCATGTGCACAAAATGGTGTTAAACCGCCGAATAACGGGCCAAGCCCCCGCGTTTCAAGCGCGGCAGAATGGTGGACCGGGCGTACACTGAACCACACGTGCAGATCACCGAACTCACTAATCGAAGTTCATGCTCGCCTAACGCTGTATTAGTCTACAACCCGTCACTACGTACCGTGCCGGGTTATCACCAGTCGTATGAGATTCAGTCGTGCTGAATCTAGATTCGACACAATTCTATCTGTGCTCATAACAGCTTAAAGATGACCCGTACTACATGAGTCCTAAGCTCGATACTTCGTGTGGATTCAGGAGAGGGCAATGTGAGCTATCGTGTAGCCATAACGATCAGTGGCATTGAGGTTAGGCTTTATCAAGACACCCTCGAAAAGATATTTCGGAAGCATGGAGAACTGAGAAACACACGGTCGTTGATCTTGGAGACTGTAAGTGCGCCCGATGTAGTTCTGGCCGGCCATGATAAGGAGTTGCTAGCAATTAGGCACTACACTGCGACGCCCTTGGGTGTTAAGGATATGATCGTTGTCTACCGTGAAGATAAGAGGTTGATTATCACAGCGTTTTTAACCTCGAATCGATCTAGGCTCTCGAGGAAGAGGCGGACAATATGGCGAAGACAGAGCAGGTGAAGCTCGCGCTTGAACGAATCGATGTGGAGTATGACGAGAGAGGAGACGCTCTGTACATTGCATTCAGTCCCGAAACCGTCGCCGACGATTCCGAACTGACTGACAACGATGTGCTGCTTCGCTACAAGGACAACAAGATAATCGGTTTGACAATACTCCGCTTTTCAGAGAGACAGAAGCGGGATTCCACGTGAAGGCTACTACGCACGCTCCGATGTCAGCCTCCTTAACGCTTAGCATTATGAAATGCCGTTGAATCGCA
>Ga0209725_1001768_pt1 | contig 11962 bp, 12 predicted proteins | sample I18A1metaG_FD_184145 | JGI IMG/M metagenome (GOLD analysis project Ga0209725, IMG submission 184145) | Lake sediment bacterial and archeal communities from Gulf of Boni, Indonesia to study Microbial Dark Matter (Phase II) - ​I18A1 metaG... | ecosystem: Environmental > Aquatic > Freshwater > Lake... | reverse complement strand
GCAGCGATAGCTCTAACTGTCATAATACTGGTCTTGCGAGCCAAGAGGCAAACATCGAGAATACGCTTATATTGAGTGGGCATGACACTTTCGGCCCGGTTCAGGGGCCGTCGTCTAGCTTGGTCTAGGCAGCGAAATGTCGCCAACAGGATACCAGTACGCTTGCTTGAGCGTGGTGAACCTGGGGCGCTGGCGACCTTGACCATGAGGCATGTCGAGGCCAGATGTCGCGAGTTCAAATCTCGCCGGCCCCACCACAAGAATTCACATCGTCGTGGCAGACCCCTTGAGACCTGGATATGAGGTTGGATGCTATCCTGGAGAAGCTCACCGCAAGAATGCAATAGGAAGAGCAGGAAATAGTTTCTGGGTCTAAGCTCGCAGGGTGATAGACCGGCCATGAACAAAGAACAATACTGGGAAATCGACAAGTTCTTCAGCAAAGCGAATTCGATTTTGAGAGAAGCGAGAGACCACGCAAAGAATTTTGAACATGATTTGTGTGTGAGAAGATCACAGGAAGCCTTCGAGCTGTTCCTCAAGACTATGTTCAGGTTCATCGGGCAAGAGTATCCACAGAAGCATGACATAAGCGAAGAGATATACGGCGTGTATAACTCTCTGAAGAAGTTCGATTTTTCGGCCCAGAAGGTCGCTCAGATAGTCCATAGGAATCGAACACTCGGTCTGTGGCGCGACAAGGCATTCTACGGAGATGAGAAGCTAGGAGTCAGTTCCATATTCACGGAGCATGAGTCGAAGACGGCTCTGTCGTACGCTGAGCAAATCTCCATGGACTGCAACATGATAAAGAGCAAGATTTGGAGAGAGATAGTTGAAACGGCAAAGTGACTAGCTTGCGAACGCAGTTGCAAAGGATTTATTCACGCACTGCGAATTACTAAATAGAGATTCTTGAGGGGAGCGAGAAAATGACTCAGCGAGAACTAGTGCCTAGAAAAGTGACACGTGACGAGTTAAATTCTCTTGTTGACAAAGCTGCAGACTTGATCAGAACAGCAGTCGACTACAAGTTCATTCTTGTTCTGCTCTTCCTGAAGAGAATCAATGATCTTTGGAAGACTGAGAAACGACAGTACAAGCAGAGACTACTGAAAGAAGCAGGACTGTCCGAGAAGGAAGCTGAAGAACAAAGCGAGAAACTTGAGTATACGTTCAAGATCCCGAAGCAGTTCCTTTGGGATGAGATAACAAAAGACGTCAAGACCCTGCCAGAAAGACTTGCTACGGCAATAAGCGAAATTGCAAAACTGAACACGGAGCTCCAAGGCGTCATCAACAGAGTCGATTTCCTGGAGTTCGCAAGGAATCAAGAGAATAGAGACCTTTTGCGGCAATTGGTTGAACTTTTTAACAAATACAATCTAGCTGGCGAGGAAGTTTCTCCAGACATTCTCGGAGACGCATACGAGCATATGCTAATGAAATTCGCACCTGAGCGAGCAAAAGAAGGGGAGATCTACACTCCAAGAGAAGTCATCAAACTGATGGTTCAGATTCTTGATCCGAAGCCCGGCGAGAGCGTGTACGACCCTTGCTGTGGCTCTGGTGGTATGCTCATAATCTCATACCTGCATGTGCATGACAAACGTGGAGAAAGAGAAGCCCGAAAACTGTTCTTGTACGGGCAGGAGAGGAATCCAGAGATTTACGCCGTAGGTGAAATGAACTTACTGCTTCATGATATCAAGAACGCCAATCTCGCAAACGGGGATACACTTGAGAATCCTAGATTCAGGGACAATAGTAAGCTGAAGCAATTCGACATTGTCATTGCGAATATTCCTTGGAATCAAGACGGCTACAACGAGGGAAGACTCAAGGCTGTCAATTTCCGAGAGAGATTCACCCTCGGGTATCCTCCTCAAAGCAGCGCAGACTGGGCTTGGGTTCAACACATGCTTGCGTCGGCAAAGGAGCAGGGCAGGGTTGCGCTCGTCGTCGATAATGGATGTTTGTTCAGAGGAGGACAGGAAAAGATTGTCAGAATTAAGATACTTGGAAAAGATTGGATTGAATGCGTTATTCTTCTTCCTGAAAAGCTCTTCTATAACACTGGAGCGCCTGGAGCTATCATAGTCTTCAACAGGAATAAGCCGAAAGAAAGAACGGATAGGATACTTTTCATCAATGCCTCCAACGAGTTTGTGACCCACCCGTCAGTTAGAAGATTGAATACGCTATCACCAAACAACATAAGAAAAATCGTGACTGCTTATGACAAGTTTTCTGAAGTTTCTGGTTTCTCTCGGATAGTCGAGACTAAAGAAATTACGAAGAACGACTACAATCTGAATGTTTCTCTGTACGTGATGCCCATCGAAGAAGCGGAGAAAATCAGTATCTCGCAGGTATACTCGGAGTTGAAGAAACTCGAAGAAGAGAGGGACAGGGTCAGCAAGGAACTGGATGAGGTGCTGATTCAGATAAAAGAGATTGAGTGACATGGTGCAGATGGTGTTTCTTGATACGAATGTGATTCTGGATTATCTGGAGAACAGACACCATGAAGTTCGGGATATAGTCGCACAGTTGCTTCTTCTTCACAAAAAGGGCAGAATTGCACTAGCCACCTCAATTTTCAACGTCGCTGAAGTGATAGACAAGGAATTTGAAATTCACTTTTCCGGTTGGTGTATCAATGAGAGAATGTCATTCGATGAGATGGGCAAGCTGAGAAGAAATGAGAAGTTATACAGAGAAGTTTCAGAAAATAACAAGAACAGCATAGAGAAGAAGGTTAGGGAATTCGTCTCTCAGAACGAAATAGCATTGCTCACGTTCCCTGGAGATGCCTCTCGATATGGCGAGGTTTTCGACCTTGTTTATCGCTACCAACTGCAGTCTCAAGACGCCCTTATGATCGCTGCAGCCCTTGCGAATAATGTGACGTACTTCTTGTCAAATGATTCCGACCTTATCAAGAGCGTCAGCGACGTTTTTGCGTATGCATATGATCTTCGCAATGAGAGTCGTCGGAAGGCGTTTCGGAACGAAGTCTTGGAGGCGGTGTGAAAATGAAAGTGGGTTCAGCCTACAAGGAGAGAGAATTCGTGGGTACTGTGATTGGCAAGATTCCGAGCGAATGGGAAGTTGCGCCGCTCAAGGACGTTGTGGACATAAACAGGGAGTCGCTGGACCCAAGTACAGAATTGCCTGACCGTGAGTTTCTCTACATCGATATTGAATCTGTAGAAGGGAACACAGGAATCATCAGCAACCCAAAGAGAATCTTGGGAAGAGACGCCCCATCGAGAGCACGAAGAGTTGTGCACTACAAGGATGTGATAATGTCAACCGTCAGACCCTATTTGAAGGCCTTCGCGATTGTGCCCAAGGAGTATGATAATCAGATATGTTCAACAGGATTTGCTGTCCTAAGTTGTCGGAACGCTATTCTGCCTGACTATCTGCTGGAGGTTCTATTCTCAAGTGTCGTGATTGAGCAGTGTACTAGAATGATGATGGGTGGTCAATACCCTGCTTTGAACGAGACACAGGTCTCTGAAATAAGAATCCCGCTCCCGTCTTCGCAAGAGCAACAAGGTATCGCCGGAATTCTTTGGACCGTTGAGAATGCGATACGGAAGACTAACGGAATAATAGCGACAACTGAGCGCCTAAAGAAAGGTCTGATGCAGCAGCTTCTAACCAGAGGAATAGGGCACAAGGAGTTCAAGTATAGTGAAGAGCTTGGCTCTGAAATCCCGAAAGAATGGGAGATCGTCAGCCTTGGAGACGTCACGAACATCCGCTATGGACTAGGACAACCACCAGAATCTGATGAGAACGGAGTTCCAATGATACGGGCAACGAACATAAAACGAGGAGACATCGTTGAGACTGGCCTTCTCCGAGTGAAACGGTCAGCTATTCCGAAGTCTCGCAACGCGTTCCTTCGAGCAGGGGACATTATTGTAGTGAGGAGCGGAGCGTACACGGGTGACATAGGACGAATTACAGAAAAGTGGGAGGGTGCCGTTGCTGGGTACGATCTGGTTCTTTCGCCGTTAAAGCGGCTAATCGACTCGGTCTATCTGGCAAACTATCTCCTTGGTCCAAGAGTTCAGAAATACTTCTCACAGCTCAGAGTTCGTGCAGCTCAACCACATTTGAACTCCGGTCAGGTTTCCAAAGTCCTCATTCCACTTCCTTCACTTGCCGAACAAGAGAAGATTGCCACGACTTTCTCTGCGCTTGACAATAAACTCGAAGTTGAAAGAAATGAAAAGACAAACTTGGAAAGAATCAAACAGACACTAATGGATTTACTTCTTACGGGGAGAATTAGAATTAAGGTAGATTGAACGTGGATGACGAAATACGCAGTTCACTGAAGGACTTGGCTCTGAGTGTGAGGAGAACAGTTGACGATGGTATCGCCAAAGGGACCTTGAAGCCTGAGGATGAACCTTTTTTTCGTTGGAAGGTAGACAAGTTCCAATACACAGACAAGGGACCTACGTACTCACAAGCGCGCGGCGAGAGTCTTGCTAAACCATCATGGTTTCATGCAACTATCAAGCTTACGGAATCCATCAAGAAATCTAATGAGTACAACATTGCTCTCGATCAGCTGAACAATGCTTTCGGCAAAATCGACGCACTCCCCCTACACTTGGAGAGTTTCATAGGGAAACTGATTCACAGACATCTTCATGACTCAAAACTGAGCGATGACGATGTTGACGTTCTGATAGAAACCTTCCTCAAGGATTTGCGCGGCGAACCGATAAAGTGCGGTGCTGACGTTGAGCTCCAGGGCATTGTACTGCGCCCAGAGAAAATTGAACCAGATTTTGGAATTATTATAAGACAAACAAGAATTGAAGATTTAGAAAATGAAGTCCCTGAACACGGTTTCGCACGTCACGATTTTCCACCTCATCCTTCTGCCATTATGAGTATTGATTCTGTTGGAAGAGCCGGTCCTGAGATACAGGAAAGAGTCGAAGAAGCAATCATTATGCTTCGGCTCTTCAAGATCGGGAGCGTGAAATGGACAAGGTATCACTTGCGCTCGGAATCAGTAATAGGCATAGCTGGAGGAACTCTAATCTCTGGCAGTAGAACCGGAGCGCTAGAAACGTATCTGGTCACTCAAGAAGATGTAGTCAAGCTAAAGAAGTTCTGGCAGACAATGAGCAGAGCTGTACCTGAGAATTTCATTGAGTTCGGAATAAAGAAGCCTGATCATCTCTCTATTGCTTACAAGCGTTACAGTGATGCTTTGCTAGAGAACGGTCTCTTGGAAAGGAGGATTGCAAACGCTGTAATGGGCTTGGAAGCGCTCCTTCTCAAACCAGGTGAAATCCAAGAACTTCCTTATCGCCTTGGTGTTAGAGTTGCCAAGTTGTTTAGTTTGCTGGGACATGATCCGCATGAGATCAGAAAGACAATTGGCGATGCTTATAGAGTCAGAAGCCTCTTCGCACATGGCGGGCAACTCAGCTATGAAAGAAGAAGGAAGCTCGAAGCAAAGTACAAAGATGTCAAGGTTATTTTGTTATCAGCGCTGGAATATCTTAGGATTCTGATCATCACGATGATTCTGAGTAGAAGGGGGAAGAGTGAATTCATAGATCTAGTAGATGATTCACTTGTTGACAGGAAGCGAGAGGAATTTCTGAATAGCATTATCTCCAGCGCTAGGGATATCTTGGGGGTGAAAGAATGACCTACACAGAAAAAGGCACAGTCGAGGATTTCATTATTCAAGAACTCCAAAAGCTAGGATGGAAGTACTTAACTCAAAAGGAAATGGAGGCTAAGCGGAAGGGTAGCCTTGAGGAACCGCTGGTTCTAGAAGATCTTAAGGATTCTATCAGAAAGCTCAATCCTGACATAGACTTCACAGATGCTGATCTTGATTTTATTGCTGTCTCGCTAAGAACGATACCATCGAATCTCGACGGAATCAAAAGGTTCCTTGACATTTTTAGAAATGGCATCGTGGTTCCCATACAGAAGGAGAACAAAGAGAAAGTCGTCAGGCTGTTCGATCTTGAAAACGTCGAGAACAACGAGTTTGTTGTAACGAATCAATTCAGAGTCGAAGGCTCGAAGGGAAACATCAAGGCGGACATTATCTTGCTTGTCAACGGTATCCCTCTGGTTTGCATCGAGTGCAAGAGCCCAACTGAGGAGAAAGTTGATTGGACGACAGCCTACGCACAGATAAAGAGATACGAACGAGAGGCTCCCGAGCTATTCAAGTATGTTCAGTATTCAATCGCAACTGATGGAATGAAGACCCGATTTTTCCCCAACGGCTTCAACGAGGAGAACAAGGATTTCCTTAGTGAATGGAAAGATCCGCATCCCTTCAAAGCGGCAGAGTTCAAAGACGACATTCTGAAAATCACTGTATACGGTCTTTTGTCAAAGTCGAATCTCCTAGACCTGATTGAGAACTTCACTTTCATCAGGAAAGAGACGGACAAATCCACCAAGATAATGACGCGGTATATGCAGTTCCGAGCGTCTGAGAAAATCTATCAAAGAGTAATCAGGACCCTGAGAAAGAAGGAAAACAGCAAGTTCGGCTTGATATGGCACTGGCAAGGTTCTGGCAAGACCTACACCATGGCTTTCTCTGCATGGAAGCTCTACCACTCACCAGAAGCCGAACGGCCCAGCATCTTCGTGTTGGTTGACAGGAAAAACCTCGAAGAGCAGGTCAAGAACGATTTTGGCTTCATCCAAGTGCCGATCGAAAAAATCGAGCATGTAGACGACCTGATTGACATCTTGAAGTGGGGAAAGGAAGGGAAAAGAGGAATCTTCCTGGTAACCATTGAGAAGTTCAGACCAAAGGAATTCCTACAGCTCGCGAAAGAAGGCGCAAAGACTGAGATCAAGCGGGAGAACGTGATAGTCCTTGCCGATGAGGTACATAGAACGCAGTACGGAAAGTTCGCAACGCTCATGCGGAGCATTTTCAGAAATGCGTTCATTTTTGGCTTCACTGGAACACCACTATCAAAGATTGAAAGGAACACCTTCCAGAAATTCTGTCCCAGAGGAGAACTCTACCTCGACAGGTATTCGATGCTCGACGCATTGAAGGATGAATTCACTGTCAGACTTACTTATGAGCCAAAGCTGCCTGAATATCATCTGAATGAGAGACAATATCGGCAGTTCGTGAAATTCGAGGAAGAGGAGATAAAGACACTCTCCAAAGCAGAGCAGAAGGAACTCAGGAAGAAGATCAGGGTAATCACTGCGTTTGTCAAGAAGCCGGAGCGAGTCAAGAAAATCACTGAAGACATAGCTGGTCATTTCAAGGACATCGTCGAGCCCACAGACCTCAAGGCTATGATTGTGACCGTCGACAGAGATGCATGCGTCCAGTACAAGAATGCGCTCGACCAACTCCTACCTTCGAACTATTCTGAAATCGTGATGACGTTCACTCCCAACGATAAGGAACCGATCAGAACCTACTTTGACAAACTGTCGAAGAAGTACGGAACCAAAGACGAAAAGGAAATTCATGACAAAATTACAGAGAGCTTCAAGACTGGCAAAGAGCCCAGAATCCTGATAGTAACTGACATGCTTATCACAGGATTTGACGCCCCTGTTCTTTGGACGATGTACCTTGACAAACCTTTGAAGGAGCACAGAATTCTCCAGGCAATAGCTAGAACGAACAGGCCGTTCCTGAACAAGAAGTTCGGTTTGATTGTTGATTATGTCGGCGTGCTGTCAGAGCTGGAGAAGGCATTCCAGAAATTCGAAGCAAGCGATGCGAAGGATCTGCGAGTCGTCATAAGGCAACTCGACAAAGAGAAAGATGAATTCAAGAATCTGCTTCAAAAAGCTCTGAAGATCTTCGAATCTGTGAAAAAAGAAGACACTCGCGAAAGTCTGGAGAGTGCGATGAACATTCTTGTGAATCCGGACGTAGCGAAGCAATTTGAAACGACTATGAGAGCGCTCATGAAATCCTACGAAATGCTTAGAGGAGATCCGTTTCTTGCGCAATATCTTTCTGACTACACGTGGCTTGTCAAAATACTGGTTGCCTACAACAAGCGATTCAAAAAGAAAGATGTGGACGAACTCAAAATAGGAGAGCTGTCGAAGAAGACATTCCAGTTAATACAGCAGACGATCGATGTCAAGGAAATCGAGGATACATATCCGACTTTGAGCATTGACGCGGAATACGTTGAGGCGCTCAAGAAATCGAAACCCAAAACCATGGGTGCAGCAATTGACGTCATTACTAACGTCCAGCATGAAGTGAGAATGCATTCAGGCTCGCCCTTCTTCATCAACCTGAGCAGAGAAGTTGAGAGGACCTACGAAGAACTAAGAGCGAGAAAGATTGACACAGAGGAAGCATTGACAAAGGCACTAGACTTCTCTGAAAGAATCGCGCAGTGGAAGAGTGAAGAGAAGGAAATTGGAAAAGACAAGTATCCGATGTATGAAGCGCTGAAGACAGCACTACCCGATGTAGAGAAACAGAAGGCAATAGCGTTCGTCAATCATCTTTCGGACCATCTTGAAAAGTCTGGCCTACTCTTTGAAGGATGGCAGCTACAGAGGGATGTACGCCGAAAAGTGAAGTCTGAAACAAGGCTGCTTCTTCTGTCAGAGTACAAGGAGCACCGTGACAGGATCGATGAACTCACAGAGCAACTGTTCGGAGCGATGGAGGGAATGCAATGAACAGAGTAATTGCTGCGCTTAGCGACGAGCGCCGGATTGAAGAGCTCTATTCGAGGCTCTCAGACATCTACGAGCAGATAAGAAAGGAAAGGAGAGTCGACGTTTTCGGAATGCTTGATTTTGAGGTTGTCAGAAACATAGATGGCAACAAGCACAGAATCGCCAAGCTGAAAGGAAACAAGATAATAGTGCACTCGAATGCGAGGCGATTGCCCAAGAGCGCTCTAAGATACATCATCGCGCATGAAATTGCACACACACTCACAAAGAGGCACACAAAAAGATTTTGGAAAATCGTGGCGACCATATATCCGAAGTTTGAGACAGGACAGAGACTTCTTATGAAGTATGGCAGTGAACTCAACCTTCAGGATTAGAATTCTAGGTACAGCTAGATCATCTTTCTTTCTCTGAGTTCCTTCTCAGCCTCCTCCGCTCATCTGCCGCACTTAACGCCCACATTGAACAAGGTACACATCAGGATTAACACAGAATCCCCTCGATCTTGGAAGTGAAGCAGTCCTACTGTGCTTGACATTGACGCTCTTCGGAAAATGAATAACGTTGCTCGTATTCTCGTCACAGAAGGTCCAGTCCCAGACTTTGTACTGGGTGCCGAATTCGTATGTCATAACGCTCGATAATCCAAGAAAATTGATGAATTCACGCGCTGCCTTTTTGGGTCCAACGTGAAATCTGCTTAATCCATCCCTTAAGGTCAAGCGTCAGTCGCGCTATGTCATCCTTATCAAGTGGGTTGTTATGAGCAACCACGTTTCTAGACATTTCGATTTCTTCGATCTTCACCGTTAGCCATTGCTGACTGGGGAATATGTCCTCGAAGTCAGACCAATACGTGGTGATTATTGATTTCAGGTCATCTATGTCTGTATAGAAGATTGGATGTGCTCCACGTCTGCCATGCCACCGATTTTTGTCCTCTTTTTCAATTCTACCTTGCACCCTTTTCTTAATAGTAGCCCCGATTTTCTGTTCCCACCATTTGTCACTATACCTGGAGCTCATGATAGTCGACACGAGGTTCCTGACAGAGTTTTCGAAAACGTACACTATCGGATAGACATTAGCCATCTCTATCGCTTCATCAACAAGTTTCTTTGGAAGTAGTGGGTCTGTAACCACAACACCTTTGGGAAATTCAATCACAATCTGTTTTGCACTGATCCTTGCACCTTTCCTTGTGGGCTGTGCGGTCGGTGGTACAACAGGAAACGCTGATGTGGATCTTTGCGATTTTAGTTCTTCTTCGAATTTCTCAAGTTTCTTCTGTGGCACTTGATATCTAGGTTTCCTAACGTCTATGTGCTGTTCATGCGCCAGCAAGAGCAGAGCTACGTCACGATCGGCGATTTTGCGTTCCACGGCGAATTTGTTAACTCGTCTCCACAGCTGGACGTTTGAACTAATCCCGAGTTTCTTGCAGACTTCATCCCTGAGTCTTTTCGACAGCGTCATGTGATCCCTTTTTGCTCTTCGTTCCTTTCTTTTTCTTTGGGTTAAGCGCTTGATTTACGGCGGGCTGACTAATGCCCAGTAGATTAGCGATTTCGTATTCACTCAACCCGAACACCTTGAGAAAACGAGCCTTTCGCTCTGTGCTATCCTCGTGTCTAATCTGAGCTGCTGCGTAAACTTTGACCAAGTTTTGAATGGATTGTATCAGGTCTTTGAACTCGGACTTTTCAATCGAAACAGTGACAACTTGCCGCTCTGATTCCTTCCCGTTCATTTTGCTTCCTCCCGTTTGTCCTTGTCCTTTGCTGGTTTCCCTGCCAATATTCTGTTAACTGTCATTGCTGATGTCCCAAGAATCTTGGCAATCTCACGTTGACTGCAGCCGGCCTCGTTCAGAAGCCATGTATTCCTTACCATCTCCGAGTCCGACAATTCCCGGATAGCTCCTAGAGCCGTGATTCTTACATACGCATGCAATAGTTTCTTGAGCTCCGCAAACTGTGCACTCGTGAACACAGTTGGCTCTGAAGCACTCTCTTTCCTCTTATCCATGGATAAGAATTGGCTTCAAAAGGATTTAAATCTGAGAAGCGTGGCGAGCACTCAACACACTATCCCTAGTATCATTCCGTATGTTCTAGGAGGAAAGAAAATCCCTCAGGCTATTCTCTTTTGCTTGGTTAGTCGCCTTATTAGGAATGTTCGATAACACAATCTTATCGTCTCCAATCTCTATGACTAACTGAGTGCCCTCGCTGAGTCCGAACTTATTCCTAATCGAACTTGGAATAACAATTCTTCCTTTGCTATCAACCTCAACAACTTCTCCCATCTTTCCCACCTTTTGCTATATGGAGGCATAGTGGGATTTTCCCACTAATTCAGAGCGGGATCTGAAGCTTCAAGTCATGTTGTGATATATATCATAATAGGGCGCTTTGTGCCTGGTTGTGATATAAATGCCAATGAGCCACCTGTTAAGAAAACTGTGGATGGACAAGAAGGAGTTTGTTACTGCGGGCGAGCTAAAAGCCTACTGCAAGTCATTCAAGCTGAGCTACCCAACGGTTGTCTCCTACTTTGTGAAGCGCAAGTATTTCATCAGGATCTTTCGAGGAATCTTCTACGTCAAATCGTTGGAGGAAGCGAAGCTCGCCCGAGACAAATACAATCATCTCGAACTCGTGGCCAAAGGTCTTGAATTGAAGAAAGTTAGGAACTGGCATTTTGGCTTGCACACTGCGCTCAAACTCAACAACATGACGCACGAGACCTTTGCTGTTGAAGATATTGTCAATGACGAGTTGTTCCGTGCCAATCCCATGAACATAGCAGGGTACAAGTTCAGGTTCACCAAGATGTCTCCTTCCTTGCTCGGTTTCGGCGTCAAGGAGCAAGATGGTCTAACGTATTCCGACCCAGAGAAGACAATTCTCGATTTCATCTACATATGGAGATACCACAGCACACCGAGCGAGAAGATAATCGCTGATGTATCTGAGTGGACTAAGCATGCATCGAAGGGAAAGCTGAGGAGCTACGCAAAGAAGTATCCAAAGACAGTGGCAGAAATCGCTGAGAGGGTGGTCAAGTGAGAACTGGAAATTAGTCGAGATTTTTGTCTGCGATTTGTGACTATCATCGTAACATTTTGCATACTTTTGTATGAGGAAAAAGTATTTAAATTGTGACGACCATAGTAACATTATGAAGAAAAAGTTCACCACCCGACCATTGAGCCACCGGGAGCAGCAGCTGTACCTTACGCTGGAGTCCGAAG
>Ga0209725_1001766_pt1 | contig 11963 bp, 8 predicted proteins | sample I18A1metaG_FD_184145 | JGI IMG/M metagenome (GOLD analysis project Ga0209725, IMG submission 184145) | Lake sediment bacterial and archeal communities from Gulf of Boni, Indonesia to study Microbial Dark Matter (Phase II) - ​I18A1 metaG... | ecosystem: Environmental > Aquatic > Freshwater > Lake... | reverse complement strand
GACGCCTTCCGCGAACTGTCTTGGGTTCTCATAGGTTGCCGTGTCACGTATCCGCTCCGGATCAAAGACCACAAGATCGGCAAATGCTCCGGATCTCAAGACGCCTCGATCCTTCAATCCAAACCTCGTTGCAGGCAGCGAGGTCATCTTTCGGATCGCCTTCTCCAAAGTCATCAGTCGCTCCTCAATCACATATCTTCGAATCACTCTCGGAAATGCTCCGTACGCCCTCGGGTGGGGATTTCCGATCAGCAGACCGTCCGTACAAACCGTAGATGACTCGTGGGCCAAGACTCTTCGAATATCGTCTTCTGAGATGTGGAATATCACCATTGAGACGGCTTCCTGAGACTCAAGAAGAAGGTTGATAGCCACTTCTGCCGGTGGCACTCCTGATTCTTTTGAGATTTGAGCCAGGCTCTTTCCTTCAACCTCTTTTCGAGCGCTACTGTAGGTTATGACGATCTTGTCCCAACCGCCCATCTGGGAGTAGCTCTTCCAGCCAGGCGCCCCTTGCTCAAGTTCGCGAGCGATTCGGGCCCGCTGTTCGGGATCAAGTAGTCGCTGCCGGACCGCCTTCGGCCCGCCCTCAAGGGCCCATGGAGGCAATGCTGCAGAGAGCATTGTGCTTCCAGCGGTGTACGGATAGATATCACATGATAGCGAGAATCCCTGCGCTATCAGGGAATCGATCTTCTGCAACGTTTGCCGTGTCTTACCCCAGTTGTCCTTTCCCAATGCTTTGTGGTGAGATATGTGGAGGGGGATCTTCGCCTGGGCTGCTACTCGAATTGCTTCATCAACCGATTCGATCAGCCGATCCGCTTCGTTTCGGATATGTGTCACGTAGATTCCGTTGTATTCTGAGGCGACCTTGCAGAGCTCCGTGAGTTCTTGCTCGTCAGCGTAAGAGCTGGGCGGATAGATCAGCCCGGAAGAGAGGCCGACCGCGCCTTGTTTCATGGCGTCTGCAACCAGTACGCGCATCAGTTCAAGACTGGCTTCATCTGCTGGCCTCCGATCGAACCCTACGCTCAACGCGCGTAATGTGCCATTGCCAACAAGACAGGCCACGTTCACCGCTGTCCGCAATTCGGAGATCTGCTGCAAATAAGATTCGAAGCTATCCCAGTTCCAGTGATCAAGCTGACCGGCTAGACCTGAAAGATATCTGGCAAGTTCAGGCTGCACGTCTTTTCGAACAGGGGCCACTGAGAATCCGTCCTGGCCGAGAATCTCGGTTGTGACGCCTTGAGTGATCTTTGACTTCGCGAGTGGATCTGTGAAGAGCATTAGATCCGAGTGGCTATGGGTATCGATGAATCCTGGAGCCACAACCGATCCCTTCGCTGACAGAGTCTCATCAGCGGGAAGTACCTCGCCCGGTGAGACCAGCTCGACTCTATCGCCTCTCAGGTAGATGTTGAGTTTCTTCGCTGGATTTCCAAGCCCATCGAGAACCAAACCGTCCAATATCCTAAGTTCGTACATGAGACGAAACCCTCGCTCACACGCAGCAACCATTACTGAGGATGCATTCAGCATAAGGAGTATTTGATCTAAATACTGTATCAGCCTCATGGCTGCGCAAAGACGGATGCCTGAAGGAGAGGATGAACGATGCCAGAGCTTCCTGAGATCGAAAACCTTGCACGCCAAATGTCAAAGGAGCTTCACGGAAAACGAATAATCAGAGCTGAGTCGCCTCAGCCCAAATGCCTCAACATGCCACCGCGAGACTTTCTGAGGATAGTTGGCAAGACAGTGAAGGATACGACTTCGCGTGGAAAATGGCTGTTCACAAGGCTGGAGCCGGGAGACTATCTGTTGCTGAACCTTGGCATGGGAGGGGACCTACTCTTTCACAAGAAAAGCGACACTGTCCCAGAGAAATACCAGCTTCGACTCACCTTTCATGACGACGCAGAGCTGACTGCTTCCTTCTACTGGTTCGGATACATTCACCTTGTTTCGGATGAGGAGCTGCCTAGGCATAAGATGACGAGCAAACTGGGAATATCTCCCACAGATCCGGAGTTCACCGCTGAAAGATTGAGTTCGATGCTGGCAGGGAAACGAGGCGCGATCAAAACCTTCCTGCTAGACCAGAAGAACATTGCAGGAATCGGCAACGTATACGTTCAAGATCCGCTCTTCAAAGCCAGACTTCACCCCCTGCGCAAGATACAAACACTCGGCGAACCGGAGATCAAGGCTCTTCACGAAGCCATATGCGCCGTCCTGAATCGAAGCATCAGACTCGGAGGTTTGAAGTATGAAAAGGATCTCTACGGCCGCCACGGAAGATATGGCCCCCGACAATTCTTGGTGGCATACAAGACAGGAAAACCATGCCCGAAATGCAGGACCAAGGTTGTGAAGATCAAAACTGGTAGCACAGCAAGCTACATTTGTCCGAGATGTCAAAGACTCCGAGCCGTAAGCCCTTGGAAGAGAAATGCTCGGAAATGACCTCTTCTGGTTTCGGCGCTCAAGAAAACCAATGCGCATGTTCCGCTCTTACCTAGAAATCGAGAATGCGAATGATCTCCAAAAGCCGGACAATGCCTGAAGCGCTATTTGTGAGCCAACTCATCCTTGGCTTCACAGTACAGGTCGTAGGCTTCTTCCACTGAAGCATTGTCGTGCACAACTTTTCGAACTGCTCTAATCATGGCGACGGGGGAGTCGGATTGGAAGATGTTCCTTCCCATGTCTACACCGACCGCTCCAGCGTGAATCGCGTCATAGGCGAGTTGCAGTGCATCGCGCTCCGGGATCTTCTTTCCGCCGGCTATGACAACCGGGACAGGGCATCCTTCAACCACCTTCTTGAAATCCTCACAGTAGTATGTCTTCACGAAGTGCGCTCCAAGTTCCGCGGCGATTCGGCAGGCTAGACCGAGATATCGAACATCACGTGTCATTTCTCTGCCGACAGCGGTTACAGCCAGAACCGGGATGCCATAGCGCTCGCCTCTGTCTACTAGTCTTGAAAGATTTAGAAGGGTCTGCCTTTCGTACTCTGAGCCCACGAAGATTGAGAGAGCCATACCCGCGGCATTGAGGCGCACAGCCTCCTCGACTGATGTGATCACTCCTTCATTGGAGAGTTCTTTGAGAACACTGGTCCCTCCTGATACCCTGAGAACGATTGGTACGTCTACGTTCGGATCGATTGAAGTGCGCAAAACTCCTCTGGTGAGCATGAGACAGTCGGCATACGGAACAAGGGGCATGATGGCCTTCCTCGGGTTCTCAAGCCCTGTTGTTGGGCCTTGGAAATATCCATGGTCAACCGCGAGCATAACTGTGCGACCGGTACTTGGCTTGATGACGCGTGAGAAACGGTTCCTTATTCCCCAATCCATGGCACGGATCTCTTCCAAGTGGAGAGAAGGATATCTATCCGCTAGTTAAGGCCACCGCGGGCGTTCCAAGTTTGCACCTCAATTCTCTTATAGAGGATCGCCAATGATCAGGAATCCGTGATCACTTATGTTGTCTAGGGATGAGTACTTGAAACTGCCTCTCAAAGAGCGCTTCATTAAGTTGAGCAAGAACGAGGATGACCGTGCAGTTGGTCTTCATAAGAAGCTGATCGTGATAGATCTTCACACTCACATCGCCCTTCCAGAAGAGTATGATCGGCAGAGAGTCAGGAATTCCGGGTTGACCTGCATATTCGAGGCGGTGGGAGGCGTCACGGAGGTCTTTGATGAGTCGACGAGGGAGCTTGGTTCTATATTCCGTTTCTTCCAAACGCAGCCTGATATGCGTCTTGGGTTCTGTGCGGAAGATGTCAGGAAGGCCAAGAAAGATGGTAAACAGCTTGTGATGGCGCAGTTCGAGCCTCAGACTATAGGACTGAAGCTTGACAGAATCGACACGCTATACGGATTAGGAGTGCGTATGATGATGCTTACTTTCAACTCAAGGAACTATGTTGGTGATGGGTGTGGTGAGCGGACTGACAGTGGTCTCAGCTACTTTGGTCTTGACGTGGTGGATCGTATGAACAAGGTTGGAATGATGATTGATCTCTCTCACTGTGGCGACAAGACCACCTTGGATACAATAGAGGCCTCGAAGGATCCTGTTCTCTTCAACCATACCGGTGCTCGAGCGTTACATCCGAAGTGTAAGCGGCTCAAGACGGATGAGGCGATGAAGGCTTTGGCTGAGAAAGGAGGCCTTATGGGCATCTCAGCAGTGCCGAACCAACTCTCCAACGAAAGAACGCAAGGCATCCAAGACATGCTCAACCACATAGACTACGCAGTGAAACTCATCGGAATCGACCACGTAGCAATAGGTCTCGACAATATCTTCGGCGACCAAGTTGCCCATCACCGAGCAGCTGCAACGACTGTCTTCTTTCTATCCAGGATCGGCCAGGAGTTGAATGCGGATTACTTGGAAGGCATCGAAAGCCCTGAGGAATGGCCGAACATCACACGGGGGCTTGTGTCCAGAGGATACTCTGATCAGGAGATCGAGAAGATAATCGGTGGAAATGCGCTTCGAATAATGGAACAGGTCATAGGGTAGATCCTCGCGCGCGCGAGAACACATCCTTAGTGTTGTAGGTATTGAACGACCTTCGCTTCTCAGTGAAGGTCGTTCTCTATTTCAATGCGTCATGGTTGCATCTCATATTGGGGGACTGAAAGATATGAATAGACTCGAGAAGATATTTGTTCACGTATTGAGCCGATGTGCGGATCTGAAGGAGGAAGACGTTCTCATCGTTTCGGATCCAAAATACGACAGAATGATCGTTGATGCTCTGAGATCTGCAGCAAGAAAGTTTGCAGCGCGTCCGGTCACACTTGTAATTGATCCGGATCTTTTGACTGATGAATCTATTCCAAAACCCTTGTTGGCATCGATGAAGAACGCAGACTTGGTTCTACTCTGCACGCACAACTTGATTCCTCAGCGCATGAGAAAAGAGGCCGCGGACGCTGGGGCTCGACTCATCTCAATGTCGGGTGTAGGTCGCGATATCGTTGAGCGTTGTTTCGATGTTGATTATGAAGAACTGTCGAAGAGAACGAAGTTGCTGGCCGAGACATTTCAGTCGGCAAGAGAGATCACGTTCAGTACGAACAAAGGAACGAGACTCAGTGTTCAACTGGCTGGGAGAAAATGCCCCTACCTTGATGGGATAACAAGAACTGGTGGACAACTGGGCGTTCTGCCGGCAGGAGTGGCCGGAGCTGCACCCCTTGAGGGAACGGCCAGAGGAACAATAGTGATTGATGCAAGTGTCCATGAAATAGGCATGGTGGCTTCCCCGATCAGATGTGATGTTGAAAACGGTCGAATAGTCAGTGTCGAAGGAGGCAGAGAGGCAAGGAAGCTAAGGGAGCTCTTGTCCAGAGACATCTCAGCAGGCTTCTGTGTCGGAGAAGTCGGCGGAGGAACAAATCCTAGGGCGAAGTACTGTGGAAACCTCTTGGAAGATGAGAGGGTCTATGGCTCGGGTCATGTAGGGTTCGGGCGGAACTCCCACCTCGGAGGGATGATCGAAAGCAAGGTGCACATTGATGCAACTATGAGACGTCCTACGATCTGTGTGGATGGCAAGGAAGTCGTTAGCTCAGGCAAAATCACGACAACATAGCGGCCCAAACTGCATCGAAGCTATGTGCCCGTTGATCTTATAACGATCACAAAGATCAACCTCGTTTAGTGCACGCTTTCAGTGGTGCAGGAACCGATGCTTGACAGAGGATAGGCAAATGGCGGAGACATATAAGGCTCAATTCAATCTGATGCCGGTCGAATCGAAGAAGCTCATTGGGATTGCCGTTTGTGAGCTTCCGGAGGTAAAAAGAGCTTTCAAAGAAGGGATAATCGTCCTGAAGGCGCAGGCGACCAGCTACTTCATTCTACAGAGGCTGATGGAGTGGGCAGGGAGGCCAGGCGAGCCAAGGGAGAACTTCGTCTGCGGACTGAATCAACCCCTTGGAGCGTGCCACGAGATAGCTCGCTCGGCCATCTCCCTCGACCGGCGATTGGACTCGAAAGCCGGCAAAAGGCCCACTCCCCCGATTATCCCGCAGTACGCATTCGAGAAAGGTAAAGTCGTTTGTATGCAAGACAACGCCGACCCTTGGGTCTTTAGAATGACGAAAAACGACATCTACATAGGCGGAGCCAACGCTATTGACCCAACAGGTAAGCTGGGAATCCAATGTGTGGGCCCAGATGTTGGATCTGCTGAGAAACCCAAGGGAGCGACGATTCAGAGACACCTCCCTTACATAGAAAAATACGATATCCGACATCTCGTTCCTGTCGGCCTAGAGAAAATGATACCCACTTCAATCGATGTAGCCTGCAAAGCCGCACCAATGGGACCGGCTCATGCTAGACTTGCAGGAGACTGTATCTACTCCGATGGAAAACCGATGGGTTTGCTTCCCCTTAGGAGCCCTCCGGCGGAAGCGATAACCGAAGTCGAAGCAATCAAAATACTGACTGGAGCCACCGCGGTTCCATTTGGCGCAGGAGGAATACTCGGTGCTGAAGGCAGCATTCAACTCATGGTGACAGGATCTCGAGAGCAAGTTGAACGTGCGATAGAACTCAGGGCGGGCCAGATACGAGGAGCATTCATTCCGAATGTCAAGATCCCTGCGTGCGAGCTGTGTTTTTCGCCCTGTATGTGGAGCAGGCAATGGGGCGAGATACAAGAAGATTTCGCAGAAACAAAGTTCGCCAAGAAAGGACTGGAGACATATCCTTGGCTGTCCGGTGTTGCACAGAAATATCGCAGCAAACCCTTCTACGACCAAGGGAAGAAAGACCAGCACAGCCATACCCGGATTGGATCATCGGGGACCTATTGAGCCAACTGCCACAGATTGTGAAAGAATAACAATCCCCCAACCTCACACTCAATGCCGAGGGCTCGTGTTCCTTCTCAAGACAACTTCTTGTTGAACTATTACCAGCAGCAAATGATTGTGACATATTCTCATAAGGAAAGACATTTGGCGTGCACAATATTCTTAAGGTGGCCTGCACACTATGGCGTTCTTCAGTGGAAAAAGGCCTTGTCAGGACGAAAAAACAAACTCAAACTAAAGTATGTCGTGCTCAGCGTCGCGGTTGTGCTCATTATCGCAGGCGCGTACTTCGTGACACGTCCTGCTCCACCAGCACTGACTCCACCGAAGGTTCTGACGATTGGTATGGGGACGGAGCCACCAATCCTTGACCCTCATAGAGCCTCAGGTATGCCGAATCTAGGAATCCTGCGGCTTGTTATGGAGACGCCTCTTGACATTCATTACGAGACTGGTCAGGTGCTCCCTTGCCTTGTGGAACGTTGGGAAGCTTCGCCAGATGCAACAACTTGGACGCTGTACCTTAGAAGGAACGTGAAGTTTCACGATGGTACCCCCTTCAACGCCACGGCAATCAAATTCACGTTTGAGCGATTGCTGGATCCTGAGACAAAAGCGGGTAGCAGGTCTTACTGGTTTGCAATAAAATCTGTTGAGGTTAAGGACACATATACTGCAGTTATCCGTACTTCGCCTAACGCTCCTTTTCTGAGGAAGCTTAACTACGGTCCATGCGAAATTGTCAGTCCGTCTCAAGTGAAAAGACTTGGAGATAAATTTGCACAAACCACTGAGCTACCTGTTGGCACGGGTCCTTACAGGTTTGCTGAATATGTCAAAGGTAGCCACATTAAGCTCGTTGCGAACAATGAGTATTGGGGCGGACGACCTAAGATAGATACAATCATTGTAAAGCCTATCCCCGAAGCGGGAGCAAGATTGATGGCATTGGAAGCAGGCACAGTGGATTTTGTATACTCTGTTCCACCTGCTGATATACCAAGACTAGAGAAAAACTCTGACCTCCGCCTCGTCTATGGAAAACCGACCAGAACCATGTGGTTGGCATTGAATAATAAGTGGGGGCCTCTCCAAGACAAGAGGGTTAGACAGGCTCTCAACTATGCAGTAGACAAGGTCACAATGAATGAGAGGATATTCAAAGGCAAGGCCGACGTAATGGACTGCATAATGCCTAGTCACGCAGTCGGCTACTACAAGGTAGGACCATACCCATACGACCCTGCGAAAGCCAAACAGCTACTTAAGGAAGCAGGATTCCCTGAAGGGTTTGAGGTTACCTTGCGATACTCTCCGGGCAGGTACCTTATGAGTGATGAGATAGCAGGCGCGATTCAATCCTATCTAGCAGCGGTTGGTGTAAAGGTCAAGATAGAAACACTTGACTGGGCAGCACTATCAACAAAGAACACGCTTCCACTCGACCGAAACGATAATCAAATGGTATATCTAGGAGCGGGCTTAGTGTCACTTGACTTTGACGACTTAAGTTTCATGACAAAGGCGGGTTGGCCACCAAGCAATCTGTTTCCAGTATTCTATGAGAACGCTAGGTTCGACAAGCTATATGAGCAAGGAGCGGTCGTTGCAGACACAGAAGAGAGGATGAAGTCCTATCGAGAGGCCAATCAGATCTTGTGGGATGATGCACCCGTGGTCTTCCTCTGGTTCGAGCCACAGATCTACGCAGCGAGAAAAAGAGCGCATGAGATCTATGTTAGGCATGAGGAGACAATATGGCTGAAAGATGCTTGGGTGGAGAGTGAGGGAGGTCAGCGCTCACTAAGCATCATACCGGTACTCAACAGTTACGCATTACTGGGCCGCGCGTATGAAAGTATTCCAAACCTCAAGACTTGAATTGAGAAGCACATGCAACCGGGCTCACAGGAATCTGGAGGTTCGTTCTCTTCGTGAGTGAGCCAGCTTCCTTGTCACCGTTCTGCACTACGATGTGACAACTATTTTTCCGCAGTTTCCTTCCAGAGCCGTTTCAATGGCTTTCTGGATCTCATCTAGCCTGAATCTGTGAGTTATCAGAGGCAGGAGCTTCAGTTCGCGTTCCTGCATTAGCTGCAGGGCGGCCTTGGTTTCCGCTTCTGTGGCGGCGTTGCTCGTTATGATGGAGACCTCGGAGTTGAATATGTCGCTAATGTCATAGTCCAGCTTCGAGCCCTTGGGAGGGACACCGAAGAGACAGACCCTTCCTCCTTTCCTGACCGAGCTCAAGGCCTGCGTCACAGCTTTGGAGCTTCCTGAAGCCACAATGACTAGGTCGGCACCTGCTCCCTTCGTCTCCTCTCTGACCTTCGATGGGACATCTTGCTTAGCCGCGTTGTAGACTGTGGAGGCGCCGAATCTCTCAGCGAACTGAAGTCTAGACGCCACGATATCACTCACCAATACACGCGCCTTGCGCAAAGATAACAACGACAGGTGTGTGAGACCGATGGGGCCAGCACCTATCACTAGTACGGTCTCGTCTCCTGAAAGGTTGCACCGGTTCAGGCTTCTCATGCAACAGGCTGTGGGCTCTATGAGACTCGCCTCTTCGAAGCTGATGTCACTGGGAAGCTTCAGTACCCCGCCACCTTCCACGTTCCAGGTGGGGACGCGGAAATATTCCGAGAAACCTCCTGGGTCGTAGTTGCTGCTTCGGTAGTGGGGGCACATTGTCTCGCTTCCATGCAGACAGAAGTGGCATTTGTAGCAAGGGACGTGATGATGCGGAAACACCCGGTCTCCAACCTCTACACCCTCAACACCTTCGCCGATCTCCGCCACTACCCCTGCGGCTTCATGCCCCAGCACGGGTTGAGAAGCCACGTACCGCCCGTGCAGTTTCTCAATATCTGTCCCGCACAGCCCGCAAGCCTTCATCTCCACCAAGATATCGCCTCGCTTCAGAACGGGCAAAGATGTCTCCTCAATGGATACTCCTGTAGGCCTCAGGAACACGGACTTCATCCGGCAACCTTCCCTAGGCCCTTCATGTCCTAGAACGATTTAAGACGATCCAACCCTTTCCTTGGCAGCCTTAGAATAGCGCGCTAAACCTCTCTTTCATCTTCGCCCTGGCCGTTCTCCATTGTTTTGAGATGGCATCGGGATGAGGTATGAATCGAGGCGGTTGAGAGATTTCTAGAGACGTAGGAACTGCATCAAGATGCCAAATGCACCCGCTAGAAGCACAAGCAGCGACACGTTAACCTTCGATTTCACCATCGCCAACATGCCTAGCAGGCATATTGCTACTGTCAAGAGGTCTGGGAATGCGACCTTGGCCAGCGAGGGGACAACAGCAAGGATTACTCCCACTGCTCCGGCTTTCACTCCTCTGAGGAAGCCTTGCAGCCATGGGTTTCTTCTCATCTGTCGGAAGAATGGTGCAAGTAGAGTCACTATTACGAATGGGGGAAGAAAGATTCCGGCCATGGCAGCCGCTGCTCCAGATATGTTGGCAACCTTGTATCCCACAAATGCGGCAGTCTTCATGACTGGCCCCGGGGTTATCTGCCCCAAGGTCACTCCGTCAAAGAACTCTTTGTAGCTCATCCAGCCAAAGATATTGACGACATCAGGCGCCAGCAGCGGAATAATCACGAGCCCCGTGCCAAACATGAGCAGGCCTCCCTTCAGAAACTCCAAGAATAGTTGCAGTTGGATGGGGAGCCTCTCAAAATCGATGACAACTGGGATACTTGTCTGCAGGAAGAGAAGCGCGGCCAAGAGACCTCTCCTCAAGGCTGGTCCGTAGATGATGATTCCAGCGAAGCCCGCGCCTAGCAGTATCAGTGCCTCATTTATCGCGGTGAAGTAGGATAGCAGCACCGCCATGATGCAGATGGTTGCGAGTTTCCAGTCAACAACTGAGACCTTTCCAAGTCTGAGAGCTGTGACGATTATCACACCTACTACCACAGGGTTGATCCCATAGAAGATTCCGCTTGCTGTCGGCATGGAGCCGTATTGAAAGTATAGCCAGCTAAGGACGACCATGATCACAAAGGAGGGGATGGTGAAGGCCAGTCCACTTACGACGGCGCCAAGTTTCCCGCCTTTCACATATCCAATGTGAATCGCCATCTCTGTTGCGTTAGGGCCGGGCAGCATGTTCGTGATTCCGAGCATCTCTGCGAACTCCTCTTTGCTGAGCCACCTCCTTTTCTCCACGCAGTCATCTTCCATCATAGCTATGTATGCCAAGGGGCCGCCAAACCCGGTGCAAGACAGTCTAAAGAAGTAAGTGAAAAGCTTCCAGAGAACCCCGTCTTGAATCCCATTCTTGCTCATGTCTCAATCACTCTCCGCATCACCGGCCTCCCATCAGCGGCGCGCGCTCAGGAGGGACCTAGTTCAAGCATATTGATCAGGAGAGATTCAAAAGCATAGACGACCGTCGCCTATTGACGTTTATCGTAGGTTGAAGCTCAGAAAGAAGGCTGATCGCGCCCGTAGGTTCCATCGCAGCCGTTCTGTTGCCTGCTTACTCAATATCGGAAGAAGAAAGAGGCAAAAAAAGAGGGATCAAGAGGGGGAATCTCCGGCTTTTGCCGTGGCTACTTGATGAGTTCCAGCAGTCTTGCGTTCACTTCGTCCCAGTTCACTATGTTCCAGAAGGCTTCGATGAATTTCGCTCGGTCGTTCTTGTAGTCAAGATAGTAGGCGTGCTCAAAGACATCCAGAACCATCAGTATTCTGAACATAGGGTAGACGTTGGTGTTGTGTTTCTCAACCTGCATTATGATCGGCCTGCTGGTTTGCCTGCAGAATGTTAGAGCTGCCCATCCTGATCCTTCTACGCTGGCAGCAGCCTGAGTGAATTCCTTCTTGAACCTGTCAAAGCTTCCAAACTCCTTCTCCAAAACGTCACCAAGAGCTCCGGCAGGTTTTCCTCCACCCTTGCCTGTTGGAGCCAGATTTGCCCAGAAGAGAGAGTGAAGCAAATGTCCACCAATATTCCACGAGAGTTCCTTCATCGTGGATTTGACATCGAAATCCACGCCTTCCTTTCGCGCCTTGTCCATCCTCTGAAGGATCGTGTTCGCACCGTTCACGTACGCTTGATGGTGCTTCTGATGG
>Ga0209725_1001765_pt1 | contig 11963 bp, 10 predicted proteins | sample I18A1metaG_FD_184145 | JGI IMG/M metagenome (GOLD analysis project Ga0209725, IMG submission 184145) | Lake sediment bacterial and archeal communities from Gulf of Boni, Indonesia to study Microbial Dark Matter (Phase II) - ​I18A1 metaG... | ecosystem: Environmental > Aquatic > Freshwater > Lake... | reverse complement strand
AGGTCGCTGAGGTGTGGTTCGACTTCGCGGACATAACGGTGTATCCGGATAGTGAACCGACTTTGCGGAAGCTTAGAGAGATGGGGATCAAGACTGGAATCATCTCAAACGCCTATGAGGAAGAGATCCATCAGGTCCTCTCGCGAGCAGGCTTGAGGATGAAGATGTTTGATGTTGCCGTAGGCGCAGACACTGTTCATAGGAGGAAGCCTCACCGAGACGTATTCGTGTACGCGCTTCGGAGACTGCGGGTCAGGGGAGAAGAGGCAATGTTCGTGGGAGACGACGTAGACGCGGACTACAGGGGAGCGGAAAAGGCGGGCCTCAGGTCCCTGCTGATTATGAGAGAGAGGCCGAGGAAAGAACTCAAGGGCACGAAAACCATTTCTTGTCTTTCGGAAATCTTCGACCTCACCTAAGCCATTCATTTGTTGCAGATTCAGAACGGGATCAGGAGCAATTCGGTGAGTCCAGTTCCAGTTCCACGTCTTCGCGGATCGAAGCTTCTACATTGAGAACGCGATCAGCCTTGTCAAACTGGTGGACGCAAAAGGAATGCTTACTATCTGATGTAGGTCGATTCGAATTCTACGCAGCCTGATCACAAACCTTATTTTCGCACTGAAGGCCAAGAGCCTCGGCGTCCAACATGGACATCTTTCAGGCCATCACTAATAGGCGCTCAATCAGGAGATTCAAGGCGAAACCTGTTGCTGAAGCAGACGTTATGCGAATAGTCGAATGCGGTCAGAGAGCTCCCTCAGCCTGCAGTCTGCAGACATACTCCACAATTTGGGTCAAAGATGAAAATAGACGAAGAATGCTCTGGGAAGCATGTGGAAAACAGTCATTCATCCTCGAGGCACCTGTGACTCTTGTACCGTGCGCAGACATTAGGAAGATTATGCAGATCATGAAGCATAAGCGGTACGAGACGTCTTTCGAGAAAGGGCTGGGGTACCGCACAAAGCTGTTCGCCATAATTGATGCAGCCCTCGCTGCGGAGAACATGGTTTTGGCTGCGGAAGCACTGGGACTGGGATCGGTATTCGCCGGCGGAGCTCTGGGCAATCGAAAGGTGAGAGAAGCGCTTAACCTTCCAAAGGGAGTGCTGCCAATAAGCCTACTATGCATAGGACACCCGGATGAGAATCCGCCGATCAGACCGAGGCTACAAGTAGACACCACACTCTTCGTCGATGCATACAGAAGCCTCCAAGAAGATCAGATAGAAGAAGATGTGAATCACATGAACAAAGCACTGCTTCAGGAAGGATACTATGTGAAATACGGGAAACGGTCTCCAGAGTTCAGCTGGATAAATAACGTTGAAAGGAAGCTAACGGAGAAGAAGGAAACAGAAGAGACATTTGCAGAGGAAATGAAGAACGCCGGCTTCTACCCGTTTGAACCAGTGACATGAATCAAGAGACCTTAAGTCGCTGTCGTGCTGGCCATTCCCGGACCAAAGCAGCGAGTGCGCTATCTGTCTTTCTGACTTGCGAGGTTCTCTTTTGAGCTTCACCTCTTGAGTTGCCGCCTTTGGCCCAGCCTCGACACGCCTTGTTGTGAGCAACGGCAAACTCAAGATGACAAACAACGGTAGGATAAGCAGAGGATCAATGTTCCAGAAGCATCTCAGAACGAAACCCAGCCTTCTCCGAAGGGTCAAAGCCATCAAAAAACGCAGATCAGCCAATCAGAGAATCAGGCCGTACAATTTCGTTTTGGTAGGATCTCCGACAATGTTCACTAGAAGAGCGAAACCTATCGTACCAATAACACCATTTGTGCGGCCTTGTGATCTGGCTCCCTTTCAGTCGCTCATTGATGCCAGTAGCGGCAAACCCTACAATAGAAATACAGAGGTGTATTGGAAGAAGCTCGATACCGCAGTTGAAGAATATGTCGATCACCCGGAAAGCAAATTCAGAAACGGCGACAGGACTGGGAAGATGCATAGAAGACATCTGTTCGTTGAGCAAGACGGGATCAAGTGTATTGGCAAGGATTCTAACGAAATCGAAGAAACTGAAATTCTAGGAGTAGCAGACGAGACCTACGTAGAATATCTCTAGTTCACAAGTTCTTTAGCCACTGCTCAAGAAGTTGAAGAGCCATTGCAGAAAATCGCTTAGTTTCTGAATCCTGTCAAGCAATAGTAGGCCTTGTCTTGGCGGGGAGCTTCATGAAGGGCAATTCCTCGCCATCCTTCGTCGTAAAGAGCCTGTCACCGGATGCATCCCAAATCACGTAGATTCCCCGATCTTTGGTTAAGTAGTCCAATAGCCAACTATCTCGGCCCAGAAGGGGCGACTCAATGAGAAGCACTAGTTTTGCATTTGGAAGGTCCTCCAAATATCTGTACTCATAGAGCTGAGATATTGCCCTTCGAACTTGTTCTCTAAGGTTCTTACCTCGAGACTTGACCTCTACAATGAAGTCTTCTTTGCCAATTCTTGCAGCAAGATCTACAAGATCATTGTATGTTGGCCAAACGTTGCAGCTCTTGATCCTTTTGGCCAAGAGTGTTCTGAGTCTTTCATGCGTTGCATTAGCACGTTCTCGCTTGGTGGCATCAACCTCAAACCTTATGGAACTGGAAGCTTCCATCTTGCGGCGCGAGATCGCTCTGAACAATTTAGATGGTCCTCCTTTCGGAAGAACAGGCACTTCAGGATGGGAGATCTTTATCTTGTCAATTGAGCTGGGCAGTTGACGTAGAATGACCTTTCCACACTTGCGTTCGACGATTCCTAGGTGTTCTAGCCACCCGATGACTGTCGAAAGTCTCCTGTGGGCCATTCCTCGCGTTGTATCGGCCAGAGGTTCGGTGGCGATTTCTAGGCGTCTCCGGGAAATCTTGTTTCCCGAGGTTGTGAGGATTCCCAGTACAGTCTGAAAGATCGGAATTCGCAGCATTTGCCTCGTCAAAATCTCGTCTTGCTGAGCCACATTCTTGCTGAGTACTCTTCGGCCGAGAGGCGTAAGGCTGGACACATTCTTTCGGATTCTTCTGGTAAGACCCAGTATTTCAGAGGCCAAACGATAATACCTGCCTTGTCGCTCGTTGTATGGCTTTCCCCGTTTTGTTCCAAGCGACGTTCCAATTGCCAAATCAGTCGCATGACCAGATGAAACAGCCCTCACAGTTGCCACTACGTTCTCCAGCTTATCTGCTTGAGGCCAGTCTCTTGTCTGAATCAGCCTTGACCGTCGATCAGTCTTCATGTGTCACACACTGATCCCCTCACCATTTCGAGGTATGATCACATTATCAGGATTGAAGGTCTTCGACGAATTTCTCAGGATTCTTGGATGTTCGCTGTGAATAACTGCGACTTTTCTTGGTTTCGCGGATTCTATCAATTCAGAGATCGCATGCAGGGGAGCGTGTCCGCTCGCATGAACGTAGTACAAAGGGATTGAGAGAATCTCTGAGACATATCTTTCAGTTCTCCCGGCCAGCTCACCGCTCTCCTCATCGTACGGTTCCGACATCGAAGCTATGGCCACATCTCCATCTCTGACTAGAATTGACTCTGTTGGATCTGCAGTTGATGTCTTTCGAGCTAACACGCTTTTCTCTGACGTGGGAATCACTGCGACCACATCGTCTCTGTTGGAATTCGCCTCTTCTATTGAGATGAATCGTGAGGGCTTATCCTCATATAGACGATTTTCCCAACTGGTTCTCCTTGTTCCTGCATCAAGTATTTTCACCCTTGACACTATGCCTGGCGCGTCTAGTGCACCGATCGAATCCAATATCTGTGCGGCTGCAGAATCAAGAACAACTGTGCGGCCTGCTGAAGCCTCAATCACTGTCTGTATTCTCGTACTGTACGTGTACCAACCAACGATGACTGTGATTAGGCCGTCATACGCTTTACATATTTGCTGGAATCCCAGCTTAGCATCCTCTTCAGTAACAAGACCTTTGTTCACGGTTCTTGTCGCTTCAGTGACAAGGATGTCTGCCCCAGCGACCTGCTTTGTCATGTTGTCTATCGAAAAACCCCTGCCGAATCTGAAGTCACCGGTATAGGCTACGTGCCCATCCTTTCCTTCTAGCATATAGCCATACGAAGCATCTATCGAATGATCAACTCGGAAACTATCGACCTTCCATTCAGATAGCTCTTCAAGAGAATACGGGCTGTAAGCCCCTATTACCTCGTGCTTTCTTCCGATTTCCAGCAGGGACTGAAGGAGGTTGTGTTGCTCATCAGCTGCGTAGACTCTCACTGAATCGCTGCCTCCGAGGGTCTGTCTTATTGCAGGAACAAACCGCAACGTTCCATAGTGATCCAGGTGAACATGCGATAGCAGGATATTGGCGCCTTCAGCTTTTCCCAGTTTTCTCAAGTACTCAGCAGGAAACAAATTCATCGTGGCGAGTTTTTCTGCGCTGTATCCGTAGATCTTGTTCCTCTCGAATATGTCGAAGTAACGGTTAACCTGCCTTATTGTGATCCCGAAGTCCAGAATAACCTTCGACTTGTCCGAAGCCACCTCGATCATGTTTCCTCCAATCGTTCCCTTTCCGTCAGATCCTAGCCCTCCACCTACGAAGGTGAGTTTCATTGAAAATACCCTTCTATCCTGATCTCAATTTGGAAATAGGGTCATAATTCTTGAAGGCAGATGTCACCCTTCGATATTCTTCGTGAGGTACGACCATTAGGTCGAGTTTCTTCATGATTGCACGGACGTTTTCTGCTCTTTCGGAGTAGCAAAGGTAAACTATGGGGGTTCTGGTTTTGGCCGCCCAAGCCGCTCGGATCGCTGTCTCGTTGTTTAAGGAAATTAGGATTTTCTCCTTGTTTGCAGTTTCTACTATCAGATCGAATTGTCGCTCTGCCTCAGAGATCTGCGTCCTTGGCCTTCCTCCCCTTCTGTAGAGAACGTGATGACCAAAATCCTTACACGTGCGCTCTATAGCCATAACCACCTCCTCGGGAATCAACACCTGCTCTTCTTTCTGCTCTATCTTCTTCAGATGAAAATCTGAGAGTCTCTTCTGTGTGTCCACTAGGTGATACTCATCGCGCTTCCAATCGTATGAGAACAGTGTTTTGAAGACATCCTCTATCAGGTCATCCTTGAAGCGATCATTCAGCTTGCCTATTATGCCATAAATTGCCTCAGCTCTCTTTATCGTGCGTTCTCTTGCCGAAGCGTATCTTGTCAGACAAGCCTGAAGCAATCGTCTCTCATCGATGGATCCATAGATCTTCATCCATTCGTCCTCCCCGACCATATCTCGATCAAAGACCCGTAGCTCAGGAGACACTGCAAAACAGTACTTCTCAAAAAGTGTCTTCATGTCAGTTTCACCCTCGGACGGAGATCCCTCCTTCCATACCACGTTTGGATATGTTCTAGAGAACATTCTCCAGTCAACCAATCCATCATTGCTTCGAATTTCCCGCTTCATACTTTCCATAATTGAGACGACGAACTTTCGTTCTGATTCTAGATCAATTGTCGCTCCGACGGCCGGTTCTTGTCCTTGGCCTTTCTCCATGACAACGTAGGCGTCATCCACGATGCTCCCGTATTTCTGAACTATGAGAGATCCTTTTCCAGTCGCTCTGATCTTGTGCGCTTTGATTTGTTCATATGGCGGGGCCCTCAGTCCTATCGAAGAGAAACACTTTCTCACACCTTCGAAGACTTCTTTGCTTGCGCTATGGTATGTAACAATCCACAGAACGTCTTCAGAAGTTATTGAGTCTACGGAGACCAGGCTTGAACTCAGCAACTGAAGATAGTCTTCAAAACTCTTCTTTTGCCTATCGTTCTGGATGACCTCGTTGTGCCACCATTCCTCATCTCCGTATTTGCTCTTCCACATTGGATCAAGCTTCAGCCACGATGTATAGAAAGAGGTAAGCTCGTAGTAGTAGATGCTATCCTTCAGCCCTACATATGGGGGATCGGTAAAGACCAAGTCAACGATCCTTCTGTAACTTGAGAACATGTCCTGTATCTTCCTAGCATCGGCTCTAAGCCATAGAATGGTCGGGCCTTCTTTCCTAGAGAGAGATTCGACGAATTCACCAATGCTCGTTGTTTCCTTGTAACTATAACCAAGCGATTCAGCGATCCGTTGCTTGGCGTCTGCCACTTCTCTAAATGCTTCTTTGAATTTCGATAGAACGTTCTGCTCAACAAAATTCGGCTGAACTATGTAGCTGTTGACCCCCCATCTGACATTCGGTGACTCAAATTTCGCTAGCTTATGTAGCTTGCAAGTCAAAATGTAGTAAAGCTGCTCTCTCAGCTCGAAATCCTCGATTCTGCCTATGCTCCAAAAGAGAATAGTCAATGCCAGGAGATTCCTTCTTGTGAAGTAGTGTTTGAACTTCGGAATTCCGGTCTGCGATTCCTTCTGTTCTACTGTTGACAAAGTTTCGTTTCTGACAAAGACGACATGAGGTCTTACCGTCTCAAATGGTTCTCTTCCGTCTGTGTTCGGAAACAGGTATGATAGTTCAGTTTCTGGAACAGCAATAGGATACTCAGCTTTCTCTATTTCTCGAATCTTCTTCCAGTCATCTGCACCTATTTCCTCTAGGACCCTCTTCGGCTTCCTGCTCTTCGTGGATGAGTATGAAAAGCTCTTGAAGATCGGGAACCTGCCGATCCTGTTTGCGATCCCTTGACGAACTAGAATCGCAGAGAAGCTCGTGACAAGTGCTGGCTCAATCTTCTTCTTTTCGCTTCTTGAAAGCCATGCGTCTCTGTTGGATTCGACGGCGGTCCTCCATTTCGAAGTAGCATCGCTTTGGCGGTATTTCCAACCCCTATTGGTCTTGGAGCAGATCTTGAGGAAGTGCAATAGCCTGGCATCGTCTCTGAACGCTGCGGCATTCTCGTTTGATATCTCATACTCCGTATCCCAAATGAAATAGTCCACATCGATCGAGGACTTGTGGCCGTCAGCTTTCGTCGTGGACTCATACAGCCACTGAATGGCTTTCTCCACTTTTGTGCCCTTTGGGATTATTTCCGAGCCTTGCTTGGTTCTGATTGCCCTGTGGAGCGGCCTTTCAAGAACCTCTTTGTATAACGAATACAACTGTGTAGGATTTACAGGCTTAATTGTGTTCCTCGCTAGAAAGAGTGCAAACGGGTCCAGATCACTGTATATCACGTTCTTTTTGCGCAGGAGGCCAGCGTAGCAAAACACTCCCGAACCTGCGAATGGGTCACAAAGCACCGTCTTTGAGCTGCCATATTTCTCGATATACTCAACCGCTATGTCCAAGGGCTTTGAAGCCCAGTATTTGTGAAGCTTGAATGGATTGAAAAGTGATCTCAAAGGGTGATGGGTCACTCCTGAGTTAGTGAGACTAATACGCGGCTAAAAGGCTTTAGGACTATGTTGAGGCTGTCCAATCCAACTGGAACTCGTCCAGACAATCTCTGAAGATTTTCTTCAGTAATCTCTAATGCCTCTCGTTGAGGTCTGGCATATCACGCATAGCGTGTGTGTTATCACCGAGAGACTTCACAAACTTATGGCGTGTGGACGTTTTGCGGGCCTTCCGCTCCGCTTCTAGTCCGGATTTTTTTCCGGATTGCGTTGCTTTTGACAGGAAGGGAAGAAAGGTCGAAATTGAGTTCGAAGTCAAAGCAACGGATTTTGATCATAAGATTGAGGATTGTGATAAGATAATCTGTTGGGAAGATGATTTGGGGTCAACTGCTCCATGAGGTAAGATCCTCTCAATTCGGGAACAGCTTTTCGGGTAGCTCACATTTTCTTGTTTGGTGCTAATGAAGAGTCGTGTTCAATATGGATAAGCAGGGCCCACAGACACTCCAACATACTTCTTGATCCAACCTTTCGTAGTAAAAAGGGTGCACAGTGCGCTACAAGACAGTTCCTCAGTATTCATATCAGCCGAGGATTAGGAATGGGTGATCTTCCAATTGTATTGATCCAGCAGTTTGGTTGGCCTTCTTACATACTTCCGCTCTAGATGTTGTATTGCTGCCTTGACCTCCACACCCAAATGCTTCATCTGTTTAAGGAACTCAAAATAGTCGGCGCCAACGCCCCGCTGTCCATATTTTATCCTTATTTTGGAATCCCACATCATGAATAAGTCAGGGCATAGTAGATGAAGCACCTTGGATGCTGCTGTGGGGCCGATTCTTTTCACTTTTGCTTCTCTGTTCTTGAAGGTCTTTCCACAGATTTCATCAAATAGCTCAATGATTATGCTTCTGTTTTTCTCCAGATCAATCGAGAAAAGGTCTCCTTTGCGTAGAGGTTCTATCTTGTCGCCGATGGATTTGATCTTTCTATTGATTGCCTTTGGTCCCTCACTTCCTAGAACTCTTCCCATCCTACCCCAATCTAACAGAAATGGTTTGAGCACACGGGTTACAGATATCTCATTCAGCTGGCTTACTTTCATCGTCCCCAGTTCCTTGACACATTGCTCGTAGATGCAGTCCGGTATCTTATGTATCGATTCGAAAGATTCAATGGCCCTTGTGAATTCTTCGATTGTCAGGGATTTTCGTCTTCTTTCCCTGTCTCTTTTCACTGATGCACACCGCAGCGCGCTATTGTTGACTATTGCACCGACATCAAGCTGCGTCTCGTCTGGCAGATTTTGAATATTATCTCTGATGATTTTGGAAAGGCACTTCGTCCGCTTTCATCGTATGCATAGACGTGCCCATATTGAGCAATGTGCTTCATATAAGCATCTGACAGGTAGCCCCCCCGTTCCCCATAGATCGGATGATAAGGCCGGGGAACTAATACGATCAATTTCGGTGCAATGATTTTATCATCCAAGAACTGCCCGAACTCCGTGGCCGAGCCAAGTGATTCGGGAAAAATGAATGCGACATCTATGGCTTCATCTCTCAAATATGCAGCTTCGTACGTACTCGGAGATCCTCGTGGAAAATCATCCTCGGGAACCAGAGCAGTAAAACCGTGCCTAGTAAGCATATCAGCAAGCCTCCTCCTGTGACTCAGCCTGCATCCACCACCGCCGAACAATACTACTATGAGAGGTGTCACTTGAGCCTGTTCTTGGATCCGCTGAAGCATCTTAGTAACATCGTTTCGCTTCACGCAACCCATCGACAGTCAATGATGTTGACTGCTAATCGGAGATATTTGATTTGGCTCTCGGCGCGCTCTCTCTTGAGAGCTAATTCGGTTTACCCCCCACAGTCATTTACTTATCTTAGATGAAAAAGGATGGAAGTAGGTGAAGAAGAGCAGAGAACAATCCTAAACGATGTCATGGCCGAAACCAACCGTCGGTACTCAGCATGGTCCAAGACTTTTGTAGACGACTAGCGCTCGCTAACGAGATCATTTAATGCAAGAACAAGAACCTTTGCGAGCTATTGATACTAAGGCCTCGGGCCTAGAAGAACACGAACAAAGAGCCAGAGAAGAGCAAAGAAGAGAATAACCGGCAGAAACACGGCCGCCAAAGAATAGATTTTCGTCCACCACATGATCACAATCAGAACTGATACCGAACCATAGAACAGATAGCCAACGACGTAGAACTCACTCGGTAGACTTGCCCTCAGAAGATAAGACCCCAACGCGGCCGCTGCGACAATCGTGCCTATGTTAAGATACAACTGAAGCCAATCAGGCAGGAGATTCCAATCGCCATAGAGTATTTGCCAGAGAAGAAAGGCATTTCCCACCATGGCAGGCCTTGAAACATGGCCCTGCCTGTGTTCCACCAACCCACCGACCATGAGTCCAACGATCAAAAGAAACGAAACAGTCCCGGGTATAAAGATCAAACCTTTCAACATGAGAGGAGGCATCCCGCGCAAAGTTGTTGTGGCCTCTGTTGTATTCTGTTGCGAAGTCACGGTTACGCGCTGAGTGACTGTCGTGATTGATTTGACTGTAATTCTCTGCGCTGTGATCGATTGAACTGTGACAGTCTGATAGACGGTGGTGGTCCGGTAAACAGTCGTGATTGTCGCAGAAGAGCTCGAAACAACAGTGCTTGCAGGGAACCCAGCTGGAAACACACTTGCCACAAAGACAAGCAAAGCTGTCCATTTCAAGCTTGAAAGATTCAAAATCGTTCTCCAAAGTGGATTCGCGAAACACACATTTAGGGGTTTGCGCGGGCTCACACGGGTAAGTCGTCTTCACTCTTCGTCGGATCTGTTTGACGCAATTTCTCGATGTGGCCTCTATTGTCTAGAAATAGAAAATCTACCCCAGAGAAGAGCTTGCCATACCTTCTCAGCCATTGTTCAGGTACTCTTCTATCGTTTCCGAAAATGAGAAACTTTGTCTCTGCTTTTGTTTTCTCTAGGAGCCACACATGTTCTGCTATTACTGAGAATTTCGCAGGTGGGAGCCTTCTGCTTCTTACAAGTGTTAGGTATTTTGCATCTCCGACTATTGTTTTATCCGCAGAAACGTAGTCAAAGACTTTCGGAATCCGATGTATCGCTCCTTGAGTCAGTGTTGTCTTGAAGTATGAGGACAGTGCTTGTCGTGCACGCTCCTGAAACGAGATCGCGTCGTTTCTCTTTGTCTTGGCTCTGCCGGGGGCTTGGAGCCGCAACCTCTTGCGATCATTACGAGCGAATGTCACTGAGCCAGAATCAAAATCGACCGATGTAACTACTCGGCCAGCAGCCAGCCAACCATCTCTTGCCTGCACATGATGTGTCGGATCGTTTCCCCACCACTCCCTGTGTCTTCTGGCAGATGTAGGCAAAGGAAAGCCTAGTCTCATTTCAAGGTCTGAGAAGGAGAATGTGACCTGATCATCAGCATCTTGGAATATGCCTGCGAAGGATCGGTATTTACCCATTCCGTGTTTCCTTCCTATTGCATTTAGTAACTTGCAGAGGGGGGAGCTTGATGAACCTTTCTTCATTAGGAAAGTAACACAGCTACACCGAGGTCGCATACTTCAACGTTGAAGTAGGTCAACGTCCCAAAACCATGCTTCAACGTGCCAAGGAAAACGCGCGCTTACCTATATCCCCTATCATAAGGTGCGGCCGTCGCAATTTGAACCGTCATTTCAGTAATTGTGTGTGTGGGTCTCTTGGTGCGGCCAGCGGAATCTGAACCGGTGGATAAAGCAAGCACAGAATACATCGATCCTCCCGTTTCCAACCGATGCGTTATCGATGTTCTCACCTTGCCAACAGTCTGGAATGTCTATTACTCGAAAGAGCTTTGAGCTTGTATTCTATCAAGATGGTGGGACCGCAAGGGAGCAAAATGCCCGATTCTGAAGAGGAGCTTCGCAGAATCGCTGGCGAGATTGAAGTATGTACAAGATGCCCTCTCTCAAGAACGAGGACCAAGCCTGTCCCGGGCGAAGGCCCACCCAAAGCCCAAGTCATGCTTATTGGAGAGGGACCCGGCAGAAACGAGGACATTGAAGGAAGACCATTCGTCGGAAGAGCCGGAGACCTGCTCAACGAGCTCTTAGCCTCCATAAGGCTCAGTAGAGAATCAGTATATGTAACGAACATCGTGAAATGCCGGCCCACCACTGCAAGCCAACCCGCAGAGCAGCAGCCCCACGAAGTAAAGGATCGACGGCCCACCAGCGAGGAGATCGACGCATGCACCCCCCACCTGAAGCGACAAATCGACCTAATCCAACCGAAGGTCATCTGCACACTCGGAGACACAGCGACCAGATTCATCCTTGAGAGGTACAGGCTCAAAGCAGGTAACATATCGAAGATGCACGGCAGAATCCGCTCGGCTGGCAAACTGAAGATCATCCCCATGTACCACCCAGCGGCAGCGCTCTACACAGCCCAACTGAAAGCAACTATGCAGAGGGATTTCAGGAAGCTAGCAGGGCTGCTTGAGCAGACAACATTGGGCTAACAATTGATTGATGAAACTGCTTCTCAATCTCTACCGATCACTTGTAGACATTGTATCTGATCAAACTGTAAGACCA
>Ga0209725_1001764_pt1 | contig 11966 bp, 14 predicted proteins | sample I18A1metaG_FD_184145 | JGI IMG/M metagenome (GOLD analysis project Ga0209725, IMG submission 184145) | Lake sediment bacterial and archeal communities from Gulf of Boni, Indonesia to study Microbial Dark Matter (Phase II) - ​I18A1 metaG... | ecosystem: Environmental > Aquatic > Freshwater > Lake... | reverse complement strand
CACGGTGGAAACCTTGGTTAGGTAACGCCAAGCCTGTTCAAAGAGTCTGCTTCCGAGCGCTTTCCTGACAGTTTTCGCGAAGACCCTGGCTAGAACTGCGGTCGTCTCGATGGCGGGACCCTTAGTGAGTATGAGATCGTCTCCGTCCTCTGCCATAGCCGATGTTAGATACTCATCCTCGCGTCCAATCGCACACATCACCCCGCCTCCGATGACTGTGAGATCACAACCTTGGTATCTTCCCGTATGACCGCCCACGATAGCTAGGCCAAGTTTTCGACATTCGAAGTCAAAGGCTCGCCAATAACTGGCGAATTCAAGGTCCCTCATCGAGGGTGGCAGATTGAAGTCGAATATCCCCCATTGCGGAGCGAATCCGCTCGTTGTAAGATCGGAAGCCAGCAGGTGGACTGATAGCCAAGCAGAATCACGAGTACCTAGTCTTGGAATTAGGGACAAGGGATCGGTGCTTGCAACTAGCACATTTCGTCCCCCGACCCTTAGGACCGCTATGTCAACCCCGAACTTTGGACCGACAAGAACCTCGCGGCGTCTTGCACCGAGCCGACCAAAGACGAATCTCTGCAGATATTTGCGATCGACCTTTCCTAGCTTAGACCTAACATCCATTACATGATCCCCTAATGGATCCAACTACGTCTAGAGATTCATTGTTGAAGAAAAAGAAGAGGCTTCGGTTTGCTCTGGCAAGTCCTTGCAGGCTCTCTTCGGGCGACATCTCACATGTAGACTTGGAGTATCTTTCTCTGCTGTAGTACGAACATCACAACCACACTTACGAATAGCTCTGGAACAAGGTAGCTGGCATTGTATATGGCAGAGTATAGAGCTGGATTCATTCCTGCGGGAGCATAGGTAGCGAAGAAGACTAGGCCCGAAATGAAGTGGGAGATGAACCGTCCCGCGATTCCCATCAAGACACCTATCACCGGCAGTTTGCGGAATAGTCCCGCTACCCCTAGGGCTCCGTAAGCTAAAGGATAGTCCAGAAGGACCTGTAAGGGATGAAAGATGAACGGCTCTTCAATCAGTACTACTAATCCGTAAGCGACCCCTGCAATTGTCCCGATGCGCCAACCTCTCCTAACGGCGACGAACAAGACTGGTACCATCGCCGCTGCAGTGATCCTACCGCCCTCAGGTAGCTGGTATAGTGTGATTAGGTGAAGAACTCCCGATAGTGCCACGGCCGCTACAGCCTCGCTCATAATTCTCGTCTGAATCTTTACCGTCCCTTCTCACCTCCAATCCTTCTGAAGGTCACGGAGGACAGCCAAGTCTCCTGAAACGAAGCTGCAGAATTGCCGTACGGGATTCTCACTCAGCACACTCCCTACGCCGGCATTACCCGGATCAGGTTCGCGGGGTCGACGACGAATCAGGCCGCCCTCTCAGCCGGGCTCCCCCAGCTCCCCCGGTACCTTCGATTTCAGCTTGGAACCAAGCTAGAATTTAGCCTTAACTCATTACTCACAAATCCGAGATCAAGATGGGTGCCGTCGGAACTTTGGTCAATTATTCGTCCTTAGTCCTTCTTTGAGCGCGAATACTTTGCCTCAATGGTAACTCTGTGAATGTCAACCTTAGGCGTCGCGTATAATGTTATGAATGATTCTGGCTTCGAGGTTTCTCCTGCCGTGTACGAGCGGAAAGCCTCGTCGAGGGGCTCTCCGGAATTCAGTGATCATTTCAGTAAGCTTGGGCTGAAGAGTTGTAGGCTCTTGCATTGGATCCTTTTCCTTCATGGGAGGAAACACGCAGTTAGAACCTCAAGAGGGATTTCAGCTCTCTAAAGTTGGATCCTCGCCAATTTATCGAAGCTACCATGGTGAGCTTTCCAGTTGGGATTCAGAATCAAGGCGGAGGCGTATTTCCAACTCGACTGCTCCTCACCCCGAGCTCGGAAAGGCGCGAAGATCATCAGTCCCAAAAGCTTCTGCGAGTCGTGATCGAAAATTCTTTTTGTGAATGATCGCGCGATCGCGATCTTGCTGACGGCTTCTCTGCGGTCAGGGCAAACTGAGGTGACCAGAACAACCAAGGAGGGTTCCTTCTTTGGGAGTTGCTCTAGCGAGTGTGCAGTCAACCGCGATATCTCTCTGAGGAGGCCCTGTCGAAAGGATGATACGCTTCCTTTGCGTTTTGATGTACATTTGGTCCTTGTCTTTACTTCAACATACGTCCATCCCTCATCTGAGGAGAATGCTAGGTCTGCCCGTTTTCCACCCGGCAACATAGGCCCGGACTTCACTGCCATACCGCGCCTCGCGTAAGCGCGTATTATCCCTGACACAAGGGTATCGTGATCGAAATTAGAGGAATATTTCAATGTTGAAACGTGAATTGCATTCTTCACTATCGTACTTCACGCCCGAAAATGGAATGCTCCAGGGTTCGCTGAACCTTGTTGAGTTTTTCTAGGAAAAAGTAAGAGGATGATCGATCCTGAGGATTCAGCACCAGTAGAACGGCCGGTACGGGTACCATGGATAGACGTACCACGGATAGACAACGTATGGGTAGCCGAACCAGAGATAGTAACCGTGCAACGGTACTGTCCAATACCACGGATACCCTACCCAAAAGACGGGTTTTGGTCCCACTCTCTTTCACCGAGAGTTCCAGATACATCCTTTGGATTAAATGTTTTACCGAATCTGGTCAGTGGAAACGAAGGTATAGAAACACTATGTGGCCGCAACCAATCCCCCACGTACAGACTTCGAGATGAGATGGCTGCAGGAAAGAGCACCATCGACGATGCATTCACGTGGGCCTTGATCGGAGGCTCAAATCAGGAAGGATACTTTCGACAGCATGAAGTGCTTGAATGCAGGCTATTTGGGCAACTTGCACTATTGGTAGCTTCCAAGTGATTCTTGCAGTATGGTCCGAATACGGGAAGCAGAATAGGCTGAATCCGGTCAAGGCGGCAAATCGAGAAACTTCAAAATCGGGTTGTGCGTTTATCGATCCCTCAGTCCCAGCCCAAGGGAGAACGCCTGAATGCCAGCTCAAGCCTAGAGGGCCGAGAGCGAGCCATATCCAGTTCTTCCTGTGAGAATGCTTCTTCATGTGCTTCCAAGTAATGCTCATCCAGAATTCGTTTTCCTTCGAAGAGGCCTTCACAATACAAGCATTGATACCCGCGTCTCGGTCCCGTCGAATTCGTTAGGAAGTATGCTCCCAAAGCCCCCTGAACCTCCATCCCTGACCCTCCCCGCCCACTATTTAACGAGGATTGGAATGGAAGTAAAATTTGGAGAGAATTCTACTTTTCCACCTAAGCCACTGCTTAAGAATGCTACGGACAGTGGAATGCTGATGGTACTAGATGCTTGTGAGAGTGAGTGACGCTAGCGACGTGAAACCTAGCGATCTGCGATATGTGCGTGCGGACGGGAAGGATCTCGTCGTAGCTAATGTGGGTGGGAAGTTCTATGCAATGGATAACTGGTGTACTCATGAGCAGGGAAACCTTTCCATGGGAGAACTAAAGGAAGGTGTACTTACCTGTCCAGATCAGGTAGCCAAATTCGACGTGAAAACTGGTAGAGTTATGGCCGGACCGGAAGGCGAACCACCAGATAGCATCTCAGCTGGAAATACCTACAAAGTCGTGATCCAAGGAAACGACGTAATGGTTGAAATTCCCTGATGGTTAGGCTGTGTATTCCCTTTCTTGAGTTTGATCTCAAGCGGTCCGCCGGTCTTCGCGTTTAATGTTGCAACTTTCGCAGCACTCTTTTTGTGGCTAAACTAAGGGAATTCCATATTCACTCGATTGATAGAGGAATTTTTGATTGTCTGGCAGACACCAATTTAGCGAGGGTCTAGCTATCCAATTCTTGACTTGGGGCACTTAGTGTCACATCAGTTGCACGTCGTGCGGGTAGCTCTCCTCTAGACCCGCCCTTGAGATCTTCACAAATTCGCCTTTCCCGCGCAGTTGAGAGATGTTTGTTGCCCCGCAGTAGCTTAATCCAGATTTCAATCCTCCTACCAACTGGCCGAGGAGTTCTGATGCATTGCCTTTGTATGGGACGAACGCCTCTACCCCTTCCGGTACGTAGTCGATTAAACTGACTGCGCTGTCTTCATCACCCTGCTCAGGCTCGCGTGAAAATCTGTCATAGGAGGCAGCAACTGAAGCCATCCCACGGACGAGTTTGTGCTTCCGTCCCTCTCTCATCACTGTGATGCCTGGACTCTCCTCGGTCCCGGCTAGGAGACTTCCTATCATGACCGTCGAGGCTCCTGCAGCGACCGCCTTAGTGATGTCCCCCGAGTTCCGGATCCCCCCGTCAGCAATTACTGGTACCCTTTTTCTATCGGCGACCTTCGCGCACTCAATAACCGCCGTAAGTTGAGGAACTCCAGCCCCAGTCACAATTCTCGTTATGCATATTGAACCGGAGCCGATTCCAACCTTGACGGCGTCCACTCCTGCGTCGATGAGGTCTTGTGTTCCCTCCGCCGTGGCTACATTTCCGGCAACTAGCTCCGCATCAGGGATTACCTTCTTTATCGATCGAATTGCGTTGATAGTGATATCAGAGTGGGCGTGAGATACGTCCAAGACCAGCACGTCCGCTCCAGCGTCGTGGAGCGCCTTTGCTCTCTCCAAGTGACCGGACTTTACTCCAATGGCAGCGCCCACCATGAGACGCCCCTTCCGGTCTTTTGATGCATTTGGATACTGCTCGAGACTAAGCAGGTCTCTGGTTGTTATCAGACCTCGGAGCCTTCCCTCGCTATCAACCAAAGGCAGCTTCTCAAGCTTGTGACGGTGCAAGACTTGCTCGGCTTCTTGAAGGCTCACGCCAGCTGGTGCTGTGATCACATCTCTGATCCCTGTCATGATCTCAGAGACCTTCTTTTCGGGGTTCCGTTCGAATAGGATATCGCGTTCTGTCAGTATACCTTGGAGTTTGCCTTCATCGTCGACAACTAGGAGACCGGACACTCCATGTTCCGCCATTAGGCGTTTGGCGTCCTTCAGTCTTTGCTCACTTCTCAGAGTATAGGGCTGCTCAATCACAATGCTTTCAGACCGCTTGACTTTCAAGACCTCTTCTACCTGCTGCTCAATCGCCATGAATCGGTGAATGATACCGATTCCACCCGCTCGCGCCATCGTGATGGCCATGGAATGTTCAGTCACAGTGTCCATGGGTGAGCTGACAATTGGTACTTTCAGAATGATATTGCGAGAAAGACGAGTAGTCGTATCTACCTCTTTGCGCGAGCGTACCTTAGATCTCTTTGGTACCAGTAAAACATCATCAAAAGTCAGGCCGTCTCTAATTACTGCTGATGACAAATCGACAACGCAGCTCCTTTCAATTGGATTGAACGTTGGGCGGACAGAACGCCCCTTATCGATTTCTCGGTGTCCGAGAGGATTTCTGATTCACTGGGCGTCAATAACGTGCCCGGTACTGCGCCACAGTCCAAGGAGCAAATTTAAACCTTATAGACCCAATCTTTGAGGGCGTGATCAATATAACGTATGGCATATTCCTCGCCTTACTCTGTGTGGATATGTCCTACAAGGATCCCGAAGTCTTGGTAGACACTGAATGGGTTCGCCAACATCTGGAAGACTCTAACGTACGCCTAGCTGAAGCTGACTACGAACCCACAGCCAACTACAACTACAAAGGTGTCCGGACTATACCGAGGTACTTCGCACTCTCGACAGTTGCAATGCTTTGGCCTTCTCTCTTTACCGTACCCGTGGGTTTTAGGTTGATTTCTTTGAGCTTTCCTGCAAGGACAGCATGCACGCTAGTGATGCCTATCCTCGCATAGTTCTTATCCTCAAGCTTCACCCAGACGTTGTTCTCCAGATCGTATAGAGCATCATCTGTGAGGTCACAGTACTCTATCTGCAAAGCTGGGATTCCTGTGGCTGACTTCTATTGTTGTTCGGTGCGAAGACTGGATAGTGCCCTTCTTGGTTCGAAGGCGACTCCGCTGACTATCTTCGGGGTTTCTAGGCGCTCCATTAAGAGCTCAGTGAGCACGATCTTGCAGGTTTTCTGGCTATCAGCTTCGAAGCCTGATATCCTCAGAATTGCCTTTGAATCCACTTCTATGCTGCGTGGCTCGCCGTATGCTTTCTCTATCACGTTGACTATTGCATAGACCTTTGCTCCTATTTTTTCAACCAGCTTGATGCAGGCGTTGCGTGTTCTCCCAGTGAACCCTACATCATCGAATATCACAATCCGGTCTTCTGGGTTTATTGCACCTTCGGGTACTGCGAAATAGTGCTCAGTCTTCTTGGTTGCAGATGGAACTTTCTCGTCACCAATGACTGTGCCCCGCCAAGTACCGGGAAGCTGAGGTCTATTCCTGTCGTAGACTTTCACAGCGCGTACAAAGCTGAGACCAGCCATACTCGCATACACCGCGGCCAGAGGCGGACCGGAAGCCTCCGGTGAGAGAACCTTAGTTGCGTCTCTTCCGAGTCTCGGTCTGAGCACATACTTCACGAGGTCTCCGAAGAAAGGTGCGTCAAAGTTCTGGTTGATGAAAGGAACATCTAAGCCACCATCTCCGAGTACACAGAACTGCTGAGGATTAGTGAGGTGCTCGAATAATCTTTCCTCCAACCTCGCGATTCTTTCCCTAAATTTTGAAAGAAGCACAACCTCGTTTGAAGCGACGAGGATTGTGTCACCTATCTTCGGAAAATAAACCTGCAGCGCCAAGCCAAGGATCTCAGTTTCGCGGGGCTGCTTGACAAGCTGCTGATATCGGTCAACGGCAATTAGCTGCCCTGAGATTTGCATGGTCTCGCTCAGGAAACGATTGATTCTAGTTACGGTCCCAATTTCGCCGCGAATCGCGTCTGGGGCGAGTACCGCGTCGTCGTTGACCCTAACTTTGTCACCCTCTCTGAAGAGAACAACGCCTGACTCTCGACCGCTGATCTCGTAAACCAATCATGCCAACCTCTCCAATACTCCAGTCGGCCTGTTTAAGAAGCATTGCACAAGGTAAAGAACGCGCCCCGCACCTAATTGGCCGGAACACGGCCTTCCGGATCATGATGAGTTTTCGAGGCAATTTATGAGCTGGTCGATTTCGTCGGCGCTGGACACATCAAGTGTTATGAAAAGATCGCAGTTAACGAGAACCTCAGAATTACCGTCTTCTTGGAGGACTCACCCGCAACGCCAAGATCGTCACCGGGTTATCGAATACCTATGCCATTCACGCCTACGGTGAAAAATCAAGAATGCAGTCGCCAGAATCAGCATTCCGAGCAGAAGATCGATCGATTGGTAGGATAGTTCTGGAATCGCAAATTCTGCCGGAGCGAATGCCAATCCGATGCTGCTTCCAGTGTCCGCCCTAAACCCGTCGTAGTACATCATGTATGCGCCTTTGGCTAGGATCACGTCTTGGTTCTCAACGCCACCAGAATCCCAGCTACCAAGAGACCCATGGGTCAAGATCGGATTCTCAGGTGATTTCGTCCAGTATACGCCATCCCTTGAGGTTGCGTAACCTACTGCGGGAACCTGGAAACTTTGGTTTAGGGCGGAGTACCACATCCCATACCCATTGGCGGCTCCTGCGTAGAATACCGACGGGGAGAACAGGTTTCCAGAGTCCCAAGCCGCCGCGTCGATTGAGGGAGAGAGAGCCACCAGATTAAATTTCGCCCAGTTCACACCATCGAAGGATATCGCATATAGAATCCTGAGGATCTGGCTAAATCTAGGATCGGATGAATTCCTAGCCGCATACCACATTCCGTATAGCGCGGGCTGTCTGATGACATAGGGATCCGTCAGAAGCTTCTCGTCCACAGAGCTAGGCGTCAGAACGGGATTACGTGGGTATTTCTTCCAGGTCATGCCGTCCGAAGAAGTTGCCAAACCGAAAGCGCCGTCATCGTAGAGACCTGGGCTCTTGCCCCGATACCACATCAAATAGAGCGTTCCATTCCAGAGCACAGAACCCAAACCAACGAGAGAGCTATCCCACGAGCCCAGCGGTCCCGGCGTCAGAATAGGAGCACCATGCTTCGTCCATTTGATCCCATCAGACGAAGTTCCATATCCGATCCCCAGAATTCCTTGCCTGCTTCCAACGTAGTACATTCTGAAGAGATTTCCAAGATAGAGTACTCTCGGTTGGATTGTGTAGTCTGCATCCCAACTGCCAGGAGTGGATGTCAGAATTGGGTTGGCGGGATACTTGACCCATTCACTACCTTCGGCCTGAGCATCTGGGATTAAGTTGTGGAGAATCGAACCAAACAGCACTATAATCAATACTAGGCCCAGACTGAAGCGCCGAAACATTCAGGATCCTTCGTGTTCAAAAGCTAGAACATGCGTGTTCCTATAGGCATTACTGTTCCATTTGGACGAGATTAATCCTCACCGCTACTCACCTAAGTTGCATTCGAGATATTCTCCGAGGTTCATGAGCTCTGCACACTGCAGGTCATCTGGAAGCAAACCAGTGCCACGTGCCTAACGTGGCCCCTCATGAGTCGTACCGATTAATTCGGAAAGCTACCAGTACTGACAGGGGCCTCAATACTGTCCCTGTCTAGGCTGAAAGGTGCTGAGCTAGTTCGAGGTTCAGGAGCTACTTCAGTCCCACTTTCCTTGCATACTTGGCAATGAAGAAGACGACCACTGCGACTATGATGAAGTCGACAATGACCCCAACGAAGTCGCCTATTGCGAAGTTGATTCCCTGTCCTAGCGGTACGCTGACCACAGCTTTTCTCCAGTCGCCCCCAGGTAGGAAGGCGCCTGGTATTGGCATGATGATGTCCTGAACCAGCGCTGAAACAACCTTCCCTATGTAAAGTCCCATTATGAAACCGATCGCCAAACCAAGTACGCCGGATTTTCCTATGAAGTCTAGGAATTCAGCCCAGAGACCTTTTGGTGGTGGTGGCGGAGGTTTGGGGGTTACTGCTTCTCGAATCTTCTTCAACTCTTCTAAGATCTCAACTTCAAGGCTCATAGGCATCAAAAATACTTCATTCCAGTATGTATGTGATTGTATGCCCTATCTTCCAAGTTCGAAAACTACGCGAGAGACACAATTTCGCGTTTTCAATAGCTGGATGACTTTGATGGGACGACCTTTACGACGATTGAACCCAGCCCTAGGATGTCCCGTTTGAGCAATTCTTCGATCTCGGCAACAACTTCGTGCATGGCTTGGACTGTCATTCTTCCATCGATCTCGATGGTTATCTCGGCCGAGATGAATGGACCTGAGCGTCGGAGCTTTACATCGTGGACGCCGTGGACTTCTTCAGCTCTGTGGATTAGCTTTGAGATCTCGTCCACCAGTTCCGGGGAATGGAAGGCATCTAACAAGACTAGGGAAGCCTCCCTGATTGTGACATAGGCAACCGCCAAGACATAGCCGCTCACGATGAATCCACCTACCGCATCAAGCTGGTGAAAGCCAAGAGATGACGCGAGGACGGTGACAAATACTGAGTATGATGCGGAGGCGTCCTTGATCCCGTTCTTTGCGTCGAGGTCGAGAGATAGCAGCCCATATCGTTTTGCGATACGACGCATTTGAACTGCTCGATAAAGTGAAAGAGTACCCGCAGCGATCAGGGTTACCAACGCAAGTCTTGGAAGATAGAGTGGGCGCGGATTGATGTATGCGAGGTAGGACCTGTGGATTATGAATCCCGAAATTCCAATCATTGCAACCGACGCGATTAGCGCGATGAAACTTTCGACTTTGTAGTAGCCGAAATGGAAGCGCTCATCAGGTGCCCGGTGCGAAAGCTTCAACCCCAAGTAGACGGTAAAGGAAATGAAGGCGTCCGCCAGGGAGTCGATGCCATCAGCTAACAGCCCAATGCTCCCGGTGAACAAGCTCACCGCAATCTCTAAGACGCCAAGACCTGCAAGCGTAAAGGCCGATAGCTTCGCAACTCGCGCACCTTCCCTGAAACCTTCCAGCGGTCGCCCCAGCAAGAACTGTTCGTTTCCCTCAGTTCACTAGGCTTGCCAAATAAAACTCTCTTCGCTCCACAGCGGTATCAAAGAAGAGAGAGGATAGGGTTCTGCCTCGAGTTAGCTCTTGCAGAGCCGTCTCTGGGTCGATCCCGGTTGACAAGGCTTCATTGGAGGGAGAAGGACTTCCGCTTCATGGGGCCACCATACAGGTCGCAACGCAACGAGTTACTTGCAAACTCCAATCTATTGGCAGAAGTGCAGAGCAGCCTACTCTCAAGAAATCCGTGAGCTTTGCCTTTGAGTCCAGTCCTTGTCTATTCTAGCTTTAGCTCTTCCCAAAAGACTCCTTTCCAAGTGGCAGGTTCAACGTAATTGTCAGCCCATTCATCATTCAGTCTCTTGGCTTCTTCATCCTGCTTGAGTGCCTTGAAGAATTTCTCGGAGTCAGCAAGGGTGTCGAACTCAAGCATGAAGACCCGTGAATACAATCCCGGGCCATAGGTAAGCTCAAAGTACCTCGGCTTGCCTTTTGCACCATGAACAGTCCATTTATCTTTCCAGAGCTGAATCGACTTTTTCATGTTGTCTTCGTGTTCCTTCGTTTTGCCCTTGGAAATCACCCATGTCTGTAGATACACAAATCCCATTTTCTCACCTCTTCCCTTCTTCATGGTACTTGTATGGCTCCCCACCTCGGAGCCGAGTTCCTCCAAATCAATATGAGTACGTCTCAGTGGGGCCATAGTTGATTGGTGAACTTGAGAATTAACATTTGGCCAGTGTTACTTTCTCAGCTGGATTTGTTTGATGCATAGCTTGGACAGACCTCGTGGACATTACCTTTCGAGTCTATCCCCACTAGGCCTAACTTGTCGAAGACGGCAGGGTCTATCCTCTTTGCAGTACGAAGAGTTGTGACCAGGGCAACCTGATTGTAACCATGGGCTAGAGCCTCTGCAAGTTGTCCTATACCTCTTGTAATATCATCCCTAGGAGTCTTGATTTCCAGAGCCATCTTCCAACCTCTACCCTCAACCTCACCATCAATGGCCACATTCCCCAACCTGATTGAGGCCAGCTGAACCTTCAGTCCCTTCTGCCGAAAATGTCTCCCGATTGCCCACTTGAGCCAACGGAGATTAGTCAACTCTGTTTTCTCCAGGACTCGGCTAGTACTGGGCTCCATATGCTATCGGACAGTGTTGCTGGGTCTACGAGTTCATAGAATCCTTTGATGAGTTTCTTCATCCCTTCATCTTGGTGTACCCTGTTCACAGTCGTTTCTAGTTCTGCTAGACTATCGAACTCAGCTATCTCCATGTACATGCCTGCAACAGCCCCGTATTCTTGTCTCAGGATTTTCCATGACTTCAAGCCCTTGAGGAGGTCTGGATGAGTTTCCCTGTACCTTAGGTATTCGTTCATTGCTGATGTGAACTCATCCCTTTTCTCTGACTTGACAACGTAGGTTTCCACTCTGAAGATACTCAAACTCTCACCTCCCATGATGGAGACTGAGAATCTACTTTCTTTTTCTGAACAATTTCAAGCCATCCATGTCTGTGACATAGTCGAACCCGTCTTCCACCAGGTTCTTGGCTTCTCCTATTGTTCTGGCAACCTTGCAGACATGCTCATCACCCAAGATGTGGTCTCTTCGATTCTCTCCATACTCTGCTCTAGCCATGTAGTCCTTGAAGTCATTCGGGTCTAGGAGATTGCATCGACGACCAACAGACCTCAGGGCCTTCACCGCTGCTCTGATTGTTGAGTTCTTGTAGCCTTCCCTCTTCATCCAAAATGCATGCTCTGCTATCTTCGATGCTATCACAGAGGGTAGAGTTCTGGGAGCCTCAAAATAGTGCGGGGGAGGGGATTCGAACCCCTGAACCCCTGCGGGACAGGGTCCTAAGCCTTCCGCGCTCTTGCTCTGCGCCTTTGACCTGGCCTCGCCCCTTCAGCTCGACTGAAGGTTTG
>Ga0209725_1001763_pt1 | contig 11971 bp, 10 predicted proteins | sample I18A1metaG_FD_184145 | JGI IMG/M metagenome (GOLD analysis project Ga0209725, IMG submission 184145) | Lake sediment bacterial and archeal communities from Gulf of Boni, Indonesia to study Microbial Dark Matter (Phase II) - ​I18A1 metaG... | ecosystem: Environmental > Aquatic > Freshwater > Lake... | reverse complement strand
AACCTGCACGCTCCGCCGAAGGATTCAGGCCTAGACACGGCTTTCATGCTGGACACCAGCGTTGACCCACCAAAGGTGGTGACCAGAGGAGGAACACCTGTCACAATAGGTGTCGGCAGCTCCGCAGTCCGTGAATGCATAGAGAAATATCAACCGCTCCTTGGCCTACACGGCCACATTCACGAATCCAGAGGCATGTTCAAAATAGGAAGAACGATGTGCATCAACCCCGGAAGCGAGTATGGCGAGGGAATTGTCCGCGGAGCAATAGTCAACCTCGCCAAGGACAAGGTTCTGAGTTACCAGCTCACATCAGGTTGAGGTGTGACGCGACGATTACTCAGCATACACATTCCGTTCCACGTTGGAAAGTGCTGGATCAAGCCCAAACAACGGCAAACAGTAGACATATCGTGCATCTGGTTCTTCGCACGGTGGAATTGCTGTGGGAAAAGTAGACATCCAGGTCAACTTGGGCGAAAACGAATACGATCCGCAGGCTTTCGTGGACGCAACTGTCTACGCTGAACAGTTGGGGTTTCGCACCGCTTGGTTCGGGGATCACATCTTTCCCTGGTTCCATTCTGGCAAGAGGTCTTCGTTTGTATGGTCAGTCTTGAGTGTGGCAATGGAGAAGACCGACCGAATAAAGGTAGGTCCTTGGGTAACAGTCCCCATAGGCGCAAGGTACCATCCGGCAATTATTGCGCAAGCATCTTCGACCCTCGACAACATGTATCCTGGTAGATTGCTTCTCGGCGTCGGTTCAGGCGAAGCTCTCAATGAGAGACCCTTTTGGAACAGCAAGTGGCCAAGATGGGAAGAAAGAATGGAGAGACTGATCGAAGGAATCAAACTCATTCGAATGATGTGGGATTCAAAGAAGCCATTCAAGTTTGAAGGGAAATACTTCTCATCAGATTTCTACTTTCTGTACACGAAGCCTAGGAGAAAGATACCGATCTACGTCTCTGCAATTGGAAAGAGAGCGGCAAAGGTTGCAGGGCTCAACGCTGACGGTCTGATTACTATATCTCCTAGGAACAACGTTCAGACGATGAAAGAGGTAATCCTACCCGAATACATGGAAGGCAGAAAAGAGGCGAACAAGAAAGGCCTTGGAACAGTAGCGATAGAGTTAGGCTACAGTTTTCTGACACCAGAAGAACTCGTCAGAACACAGTGGAGAACGCTCGGTTTCTTCCGCAAGGATTCTTGGAGCATCCCTACACCGGTTGCCGTTGAAGAAGAAGGCAGGAAAGTCACCGTGGAAAATGTCCGCAGGGGACTACATTTCTGCAAGAACTGGAGAGACGTTGTCGAAGTCGTTGAGGAGTACGCCGAGATAGGCGTCAACTCGGTGGCGTTTGTGACTCTCTGCGACAAGAAGCTAATCCGGGATGTTGCCAAGAACGTGTTGAGTGTTTTCTGACAAGGCCAAGAAGCGACTTCATGCGATAATAAGTACCTCCCTACTGAGATTTTCCTCTTGCCGAAACTGGCCATACGACTTCGACTTTGTCATTTCTTACTCCGTAGTACTGGTCGTGAAGATTGACTGTCGTGCAACAGTGGCTGGGGATCAACTCGATCTTGTCTCCTACCTCGATCTTGCATCCAGCATCAACCCTGATCAGTCCATGCTCTTCCGACAAGTGGTAGACCTGAGCGTCTTCAGCATCTTTCACAACCGGCATTCCGAATTCCTGCGTTATCGACTTGTATCCAGTGTTCACCACGAGTCGCTCAGGAATTGGTCTGCTGATCACCGTAGCCAAGACCGTCAGAGCACAGGCGAATTCCGATCCTCTGAGTTTGCGATAGGTGGAGTCCATGAAAACGTATGAGCCGGCTTCGACCTCGGTGATTCTCGGATATTCTCCCGCTATGTCGTACGTGCTTGTCGAACCTGCGCTTACACTCTGAACCTCTATCCCCTCTGACTCCACCATCTCGACTGTCTCCCTTAGATTATTCAGGAGCTCATGAGCCGCAGCCTTTCTCTTTTCGAAATCTGGCAAATCGAAGAAAGGGCCTTCGTATCCCATGAGTCCACGCAACTCTAGCCCCTTGAGCCTCGAGATCTCAATGGCAAAATTCACTGTCGGATTTCCCGGCATGACGCCGCAGCGTCTATTCCTAACGTCCACCTCGATCATGACGCCCTGTCTTACGCCATGCCTCATTGCAGCTTGCGATGTCGCTCGTGCAACTTTCAAGTTGTCAAGGACCACAGTCACGTCATGATGTGGTCCAAATCTCATGAGCTTCTCTATCTTTTCCGGGTCGACAACTTCGCTCGTGATGAGAATGTCGCTGATTCCTTCATTGGTCATGACTTCTGCTTCGCCAAGCTTCTGACAGCATATTCCTCTTGCCCCTGCCTGGATCTGTTTTCGGGCAATGATAGGCGATTTGTGAGTCTTAGCATGGGCACGGAGTCCGGATTTCACTCTTCTGAAATACTCAGCCATTCTAGCGATGTTGGCTTCCATTGCATTCAGATCAATGAGCAATGCAGGCGTCTCAATGTCGCTCTTTTCAGCACCAGTGCTCATGTGGCCATCAGCTACAGTCGGTCTGGACTTCGATAGCTCGGTCGATGCCTATATGGTGCTCTCGAGAGAACGTCGGGCCCCCTCTGCAAACAAGGCAAGGTCTGTCTGGTGCTGGACTCTCAAAATCGTGCTCAGAGATAGCCACCAGCTACAAGGCTTGATATTCTATCAGGGCGGCATCCCCCTTCTGAACTAGGTCTAGGCAGAAGGTGGCGACTTTATCCGTCAGTCATGCCGACTACGGTTGGTGGGATGAAGGGTTTCATCCTAGAGAACGAGAAGCTCAGGCTCGTCTTGATGCCGGAGGCCTTCTTCATAGGCGTCGGCCTGTTCACCGCGCTCGCGACGTAGTTGGAGAAGGTGTTGGAGCCGTTCGGAATCAGCATAACGGATGCTGGGATAGTAGGCGGGGTCTTCATTGCCGGAGGGATCCTAGGCTCGATCGTGATCCCTGCTTTGTCCGACAAAATGGCCAGGCGAAGACCATTCCTCATCGCGGACCTGCTCGTCTCCGCCGTGGCTCTGATGGTCTTTGTGACTCGCGGAGGACTAGTGTTTCTCGCGGTCAGCGCGTTCATCCTCGGGTTCTTTCTGATGTCTGCACTCCCAATAGGACTGCAAGTTTCAGCTGAACTTGTCGGGTCAGGCATGGCAGGAACGGCGGCTTCAGTCCTTTGGCTTTTCTCTCAAATCGGCTCTGTGGTGTTCATTGTGCTAATGGAATCCGTTAAGGCGGCTCTCGGAAGCCTCCAGTACTCAATCCTAGTCCTAGTTGTGCTCGATCTCGTAGCCGCACTCCTTTGTTCGCGGATCACGGAGACAGGCAAATACGTTCGCGCCGCAGCCTAGGAAACAGTATCCCGGTAAGCACAGGAAGAGTACTTGGGGAGAGATTCTTGATGGCACCTTCGCATTTCCCCTGAGATCCCCTCGCACGCAGACTCAAGATCACGTGTATGTTCGTCCCTGAATCCGGAGCCTGGTTCAGTCACGATTCCGTCCTCATCGGAATCTGAACACTAAGCGCTAAATAGAAAGCGGAATCACACCTCGATTTGTGAACTAGGAACTTGTGGAAGACCTCAGCACCAGTATGGGCATTCTTTGAGAGACAGACGCGTTTCTTTCGGCTGGGGAAAAGGATCCCGCTTGAAGATGTGATGAAAGGTCTCAAACAACTCGGGTTCGACGGGATTGAGCTGGGCATATTCGACCCTGCGAAGGACTGTACTAGCGAGGAAATTCGCAGGGTAAGCGATCTGCTTGAGGTTCACAAGCTCGAAGTACCTTCTCTCTACATCGACATAGCCGGACACTGGCCTCTGGCGGCTTTCACTCATCCCGACGCGAAAGTCAGACGGGACGTAACTCGGCTTTTCAAGACTTCGCTTGAGGCGGCCAAGGCGATAGGAACGAAAATGGTTGGCATCTCTCCGGATTGCGATGGTTTCCCGCATCCTCTTGGGGTTACTTTCAAGAACGCTTGGAACTGGTTCAGGGAAGGGCTCTCTGATTGCGTTGACGCCGCAGCTGATTCGGGCTTGAAGCTGGCATTCGAATACAAGCCAAAGGAGACACGAAACTTCTCCTTAATCGCCAACTCGGACACAATACTGAGACTCATCGACCAGATCGACTCAAGCAATCTAGGCGTACTCTTGGACACAGGTCACGCCATGTACGCGAAAGAGGACCTTCCAACCACTGTTGAGAAACTTGACGAAGCCCTGTTGCATGTTCATCTCTGCGACAACTATGGAGATTGGGATGATGATCTAGTTCCAGGCACGGTTCATGACTTCACAGAGTTCTTCGAGGCTCTGAAGAGGATAGGATACAAGGGCTACGTGGGGCTGGATATCTATCCCTTGCTAGACCCCTTTGGAGCATGTCGGAAAAGCAAGGAATACATAGACCAAATGTACTCCAAACTCGAAAGACCGACCCCGTAGGTCGGAAGCGTATCACCGGATCGGTGCTCAAAGGCTACTCTGCGGTCCAAGAGGTTATGGCATCATCGATGGATTTTGCCGCGGTGTAGCTAGGAAGCCATACCCTCTCGAAGTACTCAATGTATTTTCTGTGCACTGTCTCATCTGGCTCGGTCGCTTCCGCCTCATCAAGCCTGAGCCACTTTTTCATGACTGCAACATCTCGGACTTGCTTGCTTGCGAGAGCCGCGATAAGCGCATCTCCACCTGGAGCCTCGCAGCTCCTAGCCGGGTACAGAACCCGATAGCCCGTGACATCAGCCAAGATTTTGCGATAGACCTTGCTCTTCGCGGTGGGTCCCGAGATCAACATCGTCTTTGAGAGTTGAATTCCAGCGTCCCTAGCTGGAGACTCGTGTCTCAGCAGATCAAATGCCACGCTCTCCAATATCGCTCTATAGAGCTCTCCTCTTGTCGGCATTCCCGCAAGGCCATGAAAACCGCCGAATCTAGAAGGATTCCAGTCAGGAGTCCTCTCGCCCATCATCTGAGGAATGAATGATATCCCCTTCTCAGCAGCGAGTGAGAACTCTGCTTGGTCATCTAACAGACTCTCAGCGACTCCGGTCAGATTCGCAAACCACCGGAAGCAATGACCAGTTGTCTTGGACCCTCCGAAGCTTTCGAGCCTGTGATTGGGCTCGACAACGAAGGGGTAGTTGATGAGTCTTATCGTTATCCTCCAAGGCTTGACTCTGTTGTCCTGAATCATATTCCAGCAACCGCTGGTGCCGCACATGAAGTTGTGTTCACCGTCGTTTAGAGCACCGGTGCCTAGGGCGCTTGTTGGCGCATCGTCACCTCCGGCTGCTACCAGTGTCCCCTTCTTCAGTCCAGACAGTCTCGCTCCGTCTTCACTTACTTCGCCTACGACTTGGTCGCAAGGGATGAGGTCGGGCAACTTGTCGCGGGGAATGTCCAGATCGCTGAGAAGTTCATCCGACCAGTCCAGGTGACCTAGGTCGAAGATTCCTCCGAGGTTTCCGGCATAACACAGGTCGTAAAGCAATCTCCCAGTCAGCAGGTACGCCGCGTACCCATTCGGAGTCGCGAACTTGAAGGTTTGCTCCCATATCCTAGGGACGTGGTTCTTGATCCACAACATCTTTGTGAACCCGAAGTATGGATCTGACGTGTTACCCGTTATCGCGCAGAGTCTCTCGCGACCTATTCTCTGTTCGGCTTGGCGCGCTTCTACGACCGCTCGTGCGTCGTTCCAAATCAATGCGGGATAAATCGGTTTCAGTCGTCTGTCAAGAGGGATTCCGCTACCAGGATTAAGCGCCGATATGCATATCGCGGATATGTCGTTTGGAGAGATCCTTTTCATTCCAGAGAGATCGACTATCTTTCTGACGGATTCGAAGCATGCTTGCATCCATGTGTTTGGGTCCTGCTGTGCCCATTTTGTCATGGGCGACTCCGGAAAATACTCAGAGGATGAAGCTGTAGCCAAAACGTCGCCGGTCTCTACGTCCACGAGGACAGATTTCGTGCTGGTAGTTCCTATGTCGGTCCCTATGACATACCCCATGAGGGCGTTCTCCTCAAAGGCCGCTTTGTCATAATCCAACTAGCGGTAGAGCAGCGTTCACACGGCGCGAGACATGCATGCGGTCCACTTCAGGTGCAATGGGAGGCCTTGTTGATTGAAGACAGTACTCCATTCCTATTCATCACATACTCTCTTATTCTAGCTTCCACGATGTCAAGGTACGCCTTAGGATCAAACTCCTTTGGATTCTCTGCAAGGAATTGCCTCGTGATAGCCGTGAAGATCAGTTTAGTGTCAGTGTCGAAGTTAGCCTTGCGAATGCCTCTCTTGATTGCTACTTGAAGCTGATCGTCGCCGATCCCAATGGCGCCCTCCATCTGTCCCCCATATCTTCTCAGGATCTCAACATACTGTTTAGGAACGTTCGAGGCTCCGTGCAACACTAGGGGGAAGTCGCCCACTCTCTCTTTGATTTCATCTAGTATGTCCAGTCTCAGTTCAGGGGGCGTATGCTCGGATCTTGACTTGAACGGGCCATGCGCTGTTCCTATGGATATGGCAAGGCTATCGATTCGTGTGTCTTTGATGAACTCTTCGACCTCCGCAGGCTTCGTGTACATCTGCTCTGGCGTCACACGTTCTCTGATTCCTGCTATCCCGCCGAGCTCTCCTTCGACTGACACATCATATTCGTGGGAGTAGTCAGCAACCTTCCTCGTCAGCTTGATGTTCTCGTCGTATGGCAACTGCGACCCATCTATCATGACCGATGAGAAACCTGCATCAACGCATTTCCTACAGGTCTCGAAACTGGTGCCATGATCGAGGTGGAGAGCGGCAGGTGTACTTCGACCCACGCGCCCGATTGAGGCAAGCATCCCTTTGACCATATTGGGAAGGCAACTTAAGTTGCTGTCGTCTAGATTGTGCTGCAAGACCTGCAAGACTACCGGGGAGTTCGTGTCTATGCATCCTTGCATGATTCCTCTCATCTGCTCAAGATTGAAGAAATTGTAGCCGGGAATAGCGTACTTCTCTCTCAGCGCACTTTCAAACATCCTTCTAGTGTTGACCAGACCAAATGTTCTGTAGTCTCCGCGTTCTGCGCGCATTAATCGCTTCCAGAGTTCGACTTGCTCATCTGACACAGGAGATCCACTCCCTCGGCCGGTCTTGGTCATCCGCGGTCCACTAGGGTGAACAGTATTCGGTAGTGTGAGCGTTTCTCATCTGTTTTGACTTGCTAGCTTGTGGGGCAGAGCTCCGCCGCCTAGGCGCCTTGGCCGGGAGAGGTGTGGATCCTGTAGTGATTTGAGAGGGTTTCAAAGATTAGTCTAACGACTTCTGCCCCTGGGTCCTCGCAACCTAACGTCTGTTCGCCCAAGTATCTTGCTTTCCCGTGCTTTGCGATCAAGTTTCTCGTCGAATCAGCGCCTATTCTAGCAGCTTCAGCGGCCATTTCTAGGGCTTGAGAGACATCAACACCATTCTCAGCCGAACGCCTCAGGGACATCGCGGCTGGCGCCAGTGCATCTACCAGAGTCTTGTCTCCAACACTGGCTCCTCCTCGCAGACGTATTTTCTCCAGCGAGTTATCGAACATCCGTGCAAGATCCATTACATCGATCTCCTGTTTGCCCGCAACCGCTTTCCCCGCTTCAATAAAGAGCGTTCCGAACAAAGGTCCTGAGGCGCCTCCGACAGAGGACAATATCTGCTGGCCAGCCGTTTTCAGGAAAGATCCAATATCATCGTTCTTCGATTCGAGAAGAGCGCGCCGGGCGTTCTTGAAACCGAGCTGCATTCCTACGCCGAAATCACCATCCCCGCAATCCGCATCCATTCTGCTAAGCGAGTCACTGTCCTGCATAACAACCTCTGCCAAACCCAAGAGAAAGCTCCTCATGAACTCGTTGTCAATCATCTTTGCCAGTGATCCGTCCCTTCAATCATGTCCCAGTATCTCCCCGACATCTTACAAATGTTGGTGTGCACGTGGGAGCGTCGTACAGTTCTCTTAGTTCCTCATCCAGTCTCATTAGAGTCACAGAGCACCCCGCCATCTCCTGTGTCGTGAGAAAACTGCCCACCTCGGTCCTGTGGATACGAATCCCCAAAGTGTCCAAGATTTCGTGAACCTTACGGTTGATGATGTAGAGTTCCATGAGCGTGGTCGAGCCATATCCGTTCACGATTACGTTGACTTCATCTGTGCTCCTCAATGACAGGTCCTTTACCACAGCGTCGACGAGTATCTCAGCTGTCTCGTCCGCGGATAGGAGTTTTGTCTTCCTTACTCCTCTCTCACCATGCGCGCCTATCCCGAAATACATCTCGTTCTCATCGATCGTGAATGTCGGTTTTCCAGTGGCAGGTACAGTTGCAGGAGAGAGAGCGACGGCGAAGGTTCTGCAGTTATCTCTTGCTTTCTCCGCCGACTGCTTTGCTTGGGCTAGAGAGGCTCGCATCTCCGCTTTTGCACCGGCAACTTTGATTACAAACAGGTCAGCGGCCAAGCCCCTCCGTTCATTAGCTCTTTCAGGTGAGGCCGAAGCCACATCGTCCCAGACCCTGACTGTCTGGGTCTCTATTCCTTCTTCGCGGGCGGTCTCCGTAGCCATATCGAAATTCATGTTGTCCCCAGCATAGTTTCCATAGACGTACAGTACACCCTCACCTCCGTTTGCCGCCCTCGTTGCTTCCAGAATGAATGTGGGCGAAGGTGCAGCGAACACCTCTCCCAGTACAGCTGCGTCTGCCATTCCATATCCAACCCACCCTAGAAAGAGGGGCTCGTGCCCGCTCCCGCCTCCCACAACGACTCCCACTTTGTCTTGTATCGGGGCGTTCCTTCTCGCAACTACGTGAGGACCAACGAGCCTCACGATATGTGAGTAGGCTTTGGCGTAGCCTTCAATACTCTCAACAGTCACTTTGAATGGGTCGTTCATCAGTTTCTTCATTTCTTCTGTCTCGGTTATTGTTGGTTTATTCGTCATATGATGATTCCGATTAGGTTAAAACAATCCCACTTCTTTCCGCCTTCGTTCACGATCTTAGACCCCGGGCCTGAATACGTGCGAACCTGTCTGTGCACTCTGGTGCCCACTCTCTCGTACGTCGTTCTCTTCTCTCGCTCCAGATTGCGTCATAGGCGAAGGTTAGTGCGAGGATTTCCGAGCCGGACTTGAAGTGTCTGTACCTCATGTTCCTGCGGCTCGCCACATTGGCTTCAGAAGACCGTCTTCAACCAGCCTCAGGCATCGACCGTAGACTTTCTGCCAGTGCTTGTAGGTCTTCACGTATCTGCGGTGATTCTCTGCATTGGGTTCGAAGGTGCGTTCCCACTTCACGAGTCTCTCAGCAGTATCGGGAATCTTGGAAAAGACGCCCGCGCCGACACCTGCACAAATAGACGCTCCGAGGGCCGTAGCCTCCTTCACCACCGGTACTTTCACACCGAGGCCAAACACGTCTGCTAGAATCTGGGGCCAGAGGAACCCCTTCGAGGCTCCTCCGCAGAAGACGATCTCTTTCGGCCTGTGCCTCGTGATGGTTTCGATTATCCTCAGATGCCCATACGATACGTATGCGGCGCTTTCCTCGATGGCCCTGAAACACTCCTTCTTGCCCGAAAGCGCGGGCTGTTCAACGTTGAATTGCAGAAATGACGCGGGGGCGTGCATCCACCTCCTCGCGTTCATGATGTCTGAGAAGATGGGGACTACGCCATTCGAACCAAGCGGCACAGTCTCCGCCTGCTTTTCGAGCAGGTAATAGGGGTCTACGCCTTCTCTCTTCGCGAGTTCTTTTTCGTGATCGCAGAATGCATCTCTGAACCAACGCATTGTGAGTCCGCAGTAGAATCCTATTCCCTCCGTCATCCAGAGGTTTGGCGCAGAATGGCAGAGAGTCCGGAGCCTGCATTTCGGATCAATTACTGGCTCGCCGGTTACTATGGTCTGCTGCCAGAAGCTCCCTCCGATAGTAGTTGTCTTGTACGGTCGGACGGCTCCGATGCCGACAAGGCCGAGCTGTGTGTCAGCACCGCCGGCAACGACTGGAGTTCCGGATTTTAGGCCGGTCTCTTTTTCGGCTTTCGGTGTTACTTCACCGATCACGGTCCCCGGCTCATGAACTTCTGGGAATATCTCTCGCTTTAGCCCTAGTAGATCTATGACCTTGTCCGACCACGTTCTCTTGGAAAGGTCAAACAGGTCGGAACTGGAGCCGAGGGAAGGATCGGTCACAAACTCTCCGCTCAATCTATGGAGGATCCAGTCGCCGATCATGGTCATGTGAGTGGTCCTCTTGTAGATGTCAGGTTCGTGCTTCTTGATCCATATGAACCTAGGCGGCGAGGTGATCGAGAGCCAGTCCCCGCCGGTGAAGTAGATCTTCCGTGCTAGGCCTCTCTTGATGAGTTGAGTGACTTCGCTTTTTGCTCTGGAATCGACGTTCGGACATGCCCAGATCTCCTTGCCTGCGCTGTCGTACAGTACCATGCCTTCCCTCATGCTCGTGGCGCTGACGGCGCGAATATGTTCGGGCTGGATCTTGGCACGACTGATGGATTCTCTTATGCACTGACAGATGAGGTTCCAATTCGTTTCGGTGTCGAACACTTGAGACCCTGGTGCGCTCGGGATCGTGGCGTGCGACCATTCTCTAGTCGCGAAAGAGAGCTGTCTCCCTTCTGTGTCGAACATGACGCATCTTCCGCTTCCAGTTCCCGCGTCTATTGCAGCAGTGAAGCTGTCGTCCACTGTCACTCAGTCCATCCTCTGGCCACAAGTCGTCGAACCAGCGATAATGAGACTATCGCCAGAGGGGGTGTTCGCCTAAACCACATGAGCGAATCTACAAGATGGCGATTGGATTGAAGAGCGACCCGGTCCCCCGCGGGAGACGTAGAGGTGCCATCACTACCATGAACTCCCAACGGCGTTCCTCTTCGCATATCTCAACCAGTTCCTCGAACTGAAGACTGTCGGCGCAAGCCATCCCCATGGCGGCGATTTGGAGAGTATGTATGGGATAGGCTACTCCCTCGACGTTGCTGGGCACGGCCTCCCCGTCACCATCAGGCAGGAATGCGGCCACCTTCCGCTCGTGGAGCATAAGCATCGCAGTCGAGTGCAGACCGGCCTTTCCTTCACCATCGTAACCGGGATTCCACGGGCCGAGATCCAACCGTCGGCGATGGTGACCTGCACGAAACACGAGAATGTCTCCCTCGCTAAGCCTTACACCTTGGGCTTTCTCCGAGGCCTCTAGCTCCTCGCGCGTCACTGCCTCGCCAGGTTCCAACCACTTCACTCCGCGCAGGCGCGGAATGTCAAGCAGCACGCCGCGGCCCACGATGCCGTGGGCATAGGCTGTGATGTCCGCGAACGTTGCGCCGTGAGAGCTCACGCCGCTGATCGATTTGCCATTGTAGAGCTTGCCTTTGTAGGCAATATGGCAGAGAGCGTCAATGTGGGTAAAGCAATCCCCATGGAACTCACTGCCCAAGTAGTCCAAGGCGAACTGGGGCTCGCCCAGATCCGACTTGACGTCGTAAGTCTGCACCATATAGTGAAGCGCGGGACGCGGATTATCCGGCCCTGCGACTGTGTTGATTGGTAGAGCTAGGGACACGGAACGGCCAGAACGCACGAGCGCCGCTGCAGCGCGTATGTGCGTCGGAGTGATGTAATTGAGCGTACCTCGTTCATCATCCGGTCCCCAGCGGCCCCAGTTGCACACCTTCTGGAAAAGCTCGTCGAACTCTTGGGCGGTCATGGGAGCCACGGTCGTTTTCATCTCACTGGTCCTCTTTATGGCACTGGTCGAACTATTTCTGAACCTGTTATGGGTAGGTGTAGATCGGTTTCATCGAGATGGCGTGCCCGCTAACCGTCTCTGCGACCATCTTTAGGACAGGG
>Ga0209725_1001761_pt1 | contig 11975 bp, 10 predicted proteins | sample I18A1metaG_FD_184145 | JGI IMG/M metagenome (GOLD analysis project Ga0209725, IMG submission 184145) | Lake sediment bacterial and archeal communities from Gulf of Boni, Indonesia to study Microbial Dark Matter (Phase II) - ​I18A1 metaG... | ecosystem: Environmental > Aquatic > Freshwater > Lake... | reverse complement strand
ACCGTAAGATCACCGATGTTGTGGAGGAACTTTTCAGAGATTTCTTGAATGAAAAAGCTCCTAATATTCAAATGAATGAATCCGATGCTCTTAGAAAATATCAGAAACTTCGTTTGGAACTTAAGAAGACGGGCAAGATGTTCGATGAAGATTTTGGCAGAGACACCTTCAAGACTCTTAGACAGCACTACCGAGAGCTTGGCGGTAAAGATGATTTGTCGAATTTCAATGAGATTCGGGCTTTAATGTTTCAAAACCCGCCAGACGTTCCAAGCGAGGGGTTGCTGTTCTTTTGGGATTATGCTCTGAAATACAAGAGCTTTCTGGAATTGGGAAACCGTTTAGCGGAACTCGGTAAGGGAAACCTACCCAATTCGCCGACAGAGAGTGGGATTGAAGAAACCGAAGTTGAAAGTAATGAGTCAAAAACAGAGGAATGTTAACAAAAAAGTAACTCATACTCACATGCGAATAAGCCTACAGAACTATGGAGAGCTTGGCAAACTAAAAGAGCGCTTGAACATCCGCTCCAGAGATGCAGTTCTCTCCGTGTTGCTAAACGAATATATGACATCGGAAGATTATCCTGAGGCAACTATTGAGAACGTCATGGAGAATCAAACGCCAATAATTTTGACAGGCATACCCGGAAGTGGCAAGACAACTTTTCTCAGGGATCGGTTGATACCAACCTTGAACTCTGGGCTCTTCCTAATCGATCCGCATAATGAGTACCCAATCTTAGAGAAGATCAACCTAGGTGAGTTCTTCTCGTTGAACTTCAAGCGAGCCAACAGGAAAATCAGGCTGGTCCCATCGAGCAACGTGGATGTCAGCAAAAGCGAGGCTGACAGCGTATTCAGACACTTGATCATGTTTCAGAAGGAGCTTGCTGACTGGGCCGTCATAGTGGAGGAAGGGCACCGCTTCGCTGAAAGCCCTTTCCTGAAGTCCTTGTTGGCGGAGGCGCGGAAGCACATGCGGAAGATAATCATCGTCAGCCACCAAGTCGAGCCATATTCAGGTCTAGGTTTAATATTAAAAGTTTCCACGTTCCTGAACTCATCTAATATTAAAAACAAGACTGGATGAGGTGTTCTGTTATTAAGATTAAAGAAATTCAAAGAAGGTATTGTGTGTGGTTTGCTGGAGATTCTCTGTGAAGACTGAGATTCATGGGCGAAGAAAGAAAAGAAACAGGATTTAATCTTAAAGAACTTGAATCCTAGGTGTAGTCGTTGGTCGGACATTGTTACTGAGTTGGTTTGGGAATAAGGGTTCTTCCCTTCTTAAATGATACAAAAGCATTCTGGCTTATGATCTCACACTCGCTGGGCCGGAATTCCTGTCAAATGGTAGATTTCCTTCAGCAACTTTGAATCAATTTTCAACTGTGATTTGATTTTAGCTTCGTAGCTTGGGAGCCATTGGCAGATATAGCCTATCACGGTGTCGGTCGTTTTCTTGTAGTTGATATTCTTCTTTCTTTTTGCTTTCAGTTTGTAGAGTCGCCTCATCAGGACGCCGACTTGATTGGAGACATAATAATCCCTTTGAAGACCTAACAGACTCAACTTTCTTGAAGCTTTCTCCAACAGTTTCTTCAGTTTCTTAGGCTCATCTTTCTTAATGAACTGATCGACAATTCGTGATCTTAGACCTATATCATGTGTTCCACACGGACTCGATTCAAGTATTCTATGCCTATCGGCAGTTGAAACATAGCTTCCGAGACCCTTGTTCTCAAAATTCAGGAAGTTTTGAGGCTCATGGCTCTGAGTCTCTTCCAATTCATCTCTGACAAGGCTTGGCATGTCCTTCCCGTCACCTTGTAGAGTTTCTTGACAATTGTAAAGCCTCGGAGAATACTTGCCGTGAAGAATGGCTCCAACAGTCGTATGCGAGATTTTTGAACGTAAGTGCACCCTGGCGATTCTTCGATAGCTTACACCAAGCTCGCCTAAGAATTTCACAAACTCTACTTCTCTTTCGCTTAGTTTAGGCATCATGGCATCCAACCGCTTTCGGACGAGACTTTGAAAGCAAATCTTTACGGGGATGCCTATGTTCAAGAAAGAAAGGCCGAAGAAACCCACTGTTTATGCAGATATCTATTTTCGGATCTGCTGTCGGATGAGTTTCAGCACCACAATGGCTCAAGTCCCATCTCCTCCAAAGTCAGCCTTACAACGACTGCAAACCAGAACTCTTCCTGCAAGTATATCGCCAGAAGCCCACCATCTTGCTTCCATGTTTCCGCACATCTCGCATAAGCCTTCAGTCTCAGCCCAAGAGAACATGACTGAAGAAGGGGGTATCCTCTGCAACTTGTGACCTGTTGGCGCTTGTTCACAACTTGTGGTTTCCGTTAAGGAACTTGTTGAAGAATGTTCACAGGTCACAAGTTCCTGAGTATGGGTACTCTTCGGAAAGCCTGTCATTAGAAGTCTGGCGAGTATCTGCATACCCTTCGGGGTAAGCTCATAACCGCTTCTACGTCCTTGCGAGCTATCGATCAATGACAAGGATTTGAGTCGAGTTGCGTGCCACCGTACTGTTGAGGAATCTAATTCTTTTCCGAGCTCTCTGAGTCTCTCTGCCAAAACCAGTGATTGGACGGGTTCCCGTCTAAGTTCTTTAAGGATAAGAATGTCAATTTCATCTAATTCTACGATGACTTTCTCCACGTCTTTGTCCGTAAGCATTGTTTTGCTACGTTCATCGATAACATATCGATCAAGTTGAAGATTATCTTCATACAGGTAGCGAAGGAGATTTTCGATCATTACAACATGATCCGAGTTCAATATTATTTTCTGATGATTTCTATCGGTAGAATGTAGTGCAGCTGCAAGTGCGACTGAGAGACGCCAAACAACTTCTTTGAAGCCGTCATGCACTATCGGCAGAGTTGGAGATGCGTAATCATTCATGATCGTTTGTGTCGTCTTGTTAACTTGCTCCTCAACTCCATTAGCTAGGACTATATCCTCGGTTCTTCTCGACATAGCCCAGAGGATATGTCGTCTCTGGACCGCATATGGAATGGTGGGAGGCTTGTCCATGCTTTTCTGTACTATTTCCTCCCGAGATACGTCCCCCGTCTTGGTCGTGTAGATAATGTCCCATCGTGTCAGGTCGGGAGCTTGTGCGAACGGATAGATATCTCGTAGAGCGTCGCATCGGTAGAAGTATTGCTCCATGCTTTCGCGCTTGGGGTTTGTATCTGCGATTATTCGTGTTCTACAAAAAGCCTCGCCTTCCACCATCCTTGTCACCTTCAGCTTTAACGTCTCCAGAACTTCTCGAAATTCTGCCATTTGTTCAGGGGGAATCGTATGCAGTCCTGCAATCAACACTAAGCCAAGATCGTTGCGTGGGATAACCCCCCAAGTCAATGCTCGTGGCTTAGGATCGATAACATATAAGAGTCCTGCTCGACTGCTGGATTCTCCTTCACATTTCTCTCCGATTTGTAGTGTCTGATTTATCCACTCAAGGCTTCTAGACTTGTATGTCTTCGTGTCGCCAACTATGATCATCCTCAGTAAGCCTCGAATGATTCGTCCGTCTGTAAGTCTAATCCATATCGGCGAATGCAGAACAAGATACATCAAATGCTTACGCAGTGTCTGTCCAACTAAAGGAATGATGAAGTAGCCATCGATGTCAGCGAGGAGATTAGGATTTTGCTGATAATACTTGGCAAAGTTTAGCTTGTCCTCTTCCGTGATCTTAAAGTTAGAAATCTCATCCTCCAAAGGCGTTGTATTGTCGAGCACTAGAACTATGTCGCTCGTGTTTGGGTCTTGAACGATCTTTCCAGTTACTCTTACCTTCTTGGAAGGTGGGATCAAATGATTCACGGCGTAAGCTCTCGTTGTTTCAAACAGAGTTCTTTCATATTTGCTGTTGTAGGTTGGCAAGTCTTTGAGGTACACGATTCTTAGATCAACATAGTCGTTCATCTTTAAGCGTACATCTTTCCTTAGGCAACAGTTTTCAAGGTAATCCCTTAGGCGATACATTACCCCATCTCGGAAAAGGAACTTCAAGAGTAAGCCGAGATCATCCAGTAGATTGACCTCAACCGAGTGACCACATGCTGCGCAAAAAACCTCAATCTTACTGGGTATAGCCTTTTTGCATGATTCGCCTACTAGCTGTACGTCGAGTTGCCAAAGATTTTTCAAGCCGATCTTTGAAGCATCGATCTCCCTCAGCTCGATTGGTATGGGCGACTGCTTCTCTTCCGTTGGCTTTTCAAGTTGCGATGTTCTCCGGGTTTTCGTGACCTCGGGAAAAGCCCGTTGAATCGACAGAACAATTCGATTCAAAAGAGCCTTCTCTCCAATAAGCTCTCGAAAATATGCAAATTTTCTCGCAGTCAGTATCTCTTCAGGCTGGCCCGTTCTAAGTGTTGGAGTCTTCTTCTTGTTATCTTGTAGAAGGTGAAGTTCGAAGAACCCTTCCCTGTTTCGACGAACAAAAAGACTAGAGGAATCACAGATGAAAACTGCCGAGCCTTGGCCGACCCTCTGAACCTTTACGCTTTTCTCCGAACCTTTGTTTGTATATTGACTTGGCATCTACCGAAAACCTACGGTTGTGTCTGTCTCGGTGGGAGTTGGCAGGAACCTCCCCTTACACTAGGAGCGAAAGAACCTACCGACCGATGCCCAATAAGTTCCATCGGTTATACCTTGCGGCCGATGAGTAGCCACTTACAACGGCGGCATTGCTTGACGACAACGCGGTCATTCGCATAAAGTTCTGCGAAATCAAACAATCGAACCCAAGGGTTTCGGTGATTACATCTCATCGCGGTCACTAAAGCTTTAATAAGTATACTAATCAATTTATTACTTACTAGGCGATGAAAAGATACTACTTGATTGTTCGAAAGGGAAAACGTAGTATGCGAAAGGGAAAATTTGAAGAAAAAGTTGGCGCTCTGTTGCAGAGATATAGAGAATTGACGAGCACCTTGAAAGGTAAAGACGCGCAAAACAACTTTGCGATACTTCTCGCTTTTGCGTTGGGGGGGAAAATGACAGCGTGGGGTTGCGCCCGCATGGTGTTGGAGATGCGTCAGTTTACTGGAAGCAAGAGGGAGTTGTATTTGGCCACTCAGAAATTCCGTTCGACTGTCGGTAAACGCATCGACGATCTAGTTAATTGGGGTTATCTCAAAACTTATGGTGAGTCTGCAAAAGGAAAAGTGCTGGTCAGCAACATAGGGCTATCAGAGAAAGGTCTTTTTTTGGTCAAGATAGTTGGGAAAGATTTCATCCCTGACTGGAAAAAGATTTACTATAACTACCCTGAACTTCAGCAGTCAACCATTCTAAAATTTCTAGTCGAAAAATATGGGTTGTCTGACGACTTGTATCAACTGGCTTTTGTCCGACCTGACCGTGAGATGCTTGAGAAAGGCATGTTTAAGATAGATCAAGTTAGCGAGGACGAGTTATTATTCGAGAGCTACCTTGAGAGGCGTATGCTATTCGAGAAGGGTTTGATAAAGCCTGAGGAGGCTAGAGGATGGTACACTGAACTCGGAGCCGAAGGAAGAGAGACTCTTAAGAGAATTTTCAGAGACCCGGAGTTTAGAGCCCGCCTTACGCTCTTGCTCCAGAAACGTGAGGAACAATTTAAAGAACTGAGACGACTCATCGAAAAGTCCCCTATTTTTGAATAGAGAAAAGAATGAATTGCATTTTCATTCAATGCTTCAAATGTAAAGCGTACATGTTGGAATTTCAATATCATGTAATACCACCGTTTTGTGGAAGAGAGGAGACTACATTCATAGTCTTGAATTGCTGGAACTGCACCTACTTCTTTGATAGTCAAAGGAAACTCTTAGGAAAGAGAGCCTTTATCTTCTTAGCCAAACTTTTGCGGCATCTACGTAATGAGATCGGCCTTGAGACGATCTATCCACACCAAATGACATATCGAAAACAAAGGCTTCAAATGATTTGGGAAGCAAGTGTGAAATGCAGTGCGCTTGATGATGTCCTCATGCGCATAGTCAAAACATAGAAGCCCATCAATACGGAGTTTCACGTACGACTCCTTCTTGGTTCCGATAGGAATGCCCATGTATTTATGATCAAGAAATAGGGGAGAGAACAGTGTAGTATACTAAAGCAGTATGGTTCTAGACGAAGTAATAGAATGATACTTTTGGCGATCTCTTATCACTCATCTTCCCAACTCCCTCCAAACTTGAACTGCATTAATCATCTTCGAGAGAATAGACTCGAATTCGGTTGGGCTTGAAATGCGTAGAATATGGCTTTCCTGACGTAGCAACCCTGAAGCTAGGAGTCTGGATTTTATCGTCTCGTATGTGCTAACCGTCAAACCATTCTTTGAGATATAATCACGCCATTCCTTCACATGATAGGGATAGTCTTCAGCCTGCTTCTTCCTAACATGATTCATGAAGTCCAGAGCTTTCTTAGCCAAGTCAACTGAAGTCACGACGATCTTCTCGTTTCTCAAATGCTTCAGCGAATGGTTCTCCATAGGTCCAGTTGAGTAGGATCGGAAGAATAGGGATTCAAGAACAGCTTGTATGTCGAAGGGAACCGATTGTTTCAGCTTCAAGACGGTTTGAGTCTTCTTCTCGACCATAGCTCATCTATAATAAAAATAGTAAAACTTCGCAAACAGTAGGTATGGCATCGAGAATACTAGCCAATGAAAGTAATCTACTGGATGACTAAACGCCCGGAATAAAGTTTCCCGTAGCACCTAAGCCTGAAGAGATCAAGCCCAAAAATGAAAGTGTTACGGTGAGTGAAGAAATTATATCAGCGTCTAAAAAAACAAAGATAATAATGGCAGATATAACAAAAATTGATAAACCCGAAATTCAGAGGAGTTATTCTGAGCGGATGTGTTTGAAACCCGCTATCAAGGCTCACAAGACTGAGAAAAATGCGTTGACATTCACTAAGGTTCGGTTGAATAAACTTGGTTGGAGATATGTAGATTTCAGATCTAGGAAAGGCTACCCACGGACAGGAATCGTAGATTTGGTAGCATTCAAATTAGACAAAAAGGACCATGACAAACTTAAAGTAATATTATTTCAAGTAAAAGGCGGTTCGGCAAGAATTGAAGACGAAGAGAAAATAAGGCTTGAGGAAGCTGTGAAGAAGGTGCAAATAGCCTTCAATTGGGCTGAAAAACCCGAAAAGTCGGTAATATTCGATTGGGAACCGACAGATGAACTCTTTGACGTAAATGAATATGTTGCCGGGTAGGAATAGTTTCGCAACTTACTCGATTCCAAAGAAAGGAAGCGCAGAACTTACATATATCTATGGATATATCTGGAAGGGTGGATGATATGGATGCCCAAGAAAGGAAAGAAGAGGAGAAAGTAGCTTCCCTTCAGATTCCCGAGGGCTTCTTCGAGTTCTTTAAGTCCGAGGCTTTGATACCAGACGCCCCTAATCCAGAAGCTCAGCTTGTGGAGCTTCAGGAGCTTGGCATCTCCTTTCACTATTCCTATGCCCTGCATCGTGTAGGTAGTGCAGGTCATCCCAAACGTGAGTTTGAAAGGATTAGGGAAGCTCTGAAATCTCTGCCCCTGTATGAGGCGCCCGATCTAGAGTTCCTAGATAACGATGTCTACTTTCCTGGCGAAAGGAACTGCGTGCGTGGAGTCTTCGGTCCTATCGAAGTTCGCGTTAGACCGCTTAAGGGCGTGGATGCGTTTGTCGCCAATTGCTACATTATTGCAACATTGTATGATGCTGGCGTGATCACTCTTTCACTAACTTTGCCACTACCGCACGGTGTTACTGGTGGCAAGTTGACTCCAGATCAAATTCAGGATCTGACGGATGCATACTTCTATAATAGAAAGAAGTTTACAATCAAAGGCGTAGAGACAACTCTTACTGATTTCTTTAGCCAACTGCGCAACAGCATCACTACTGCAATCCCAGACTTAGCCAGCACTAGGGCGTTGCGGTACGTCTCAGTGATCATAAAGAAAACCAATCCGGGATTTACAGAGGCTAGGAAATTCGTGATGGACCACGCCTATGAGATTATCGCCATGCTCGGGGAGGAAGCCGACTGGCGAGATGCTGCGAAAAGTACAGTCAGGGAGATCCTTTGTTTCGGTCTGCAATGCAAGGAATGTGATGTGGTAGTACCCCAGGAGTTCGCTAGCGTCGCATTTGACGGTTCACCTGGCCCAGGAAGATCGTTCGAGACGCTTGGAATCCATCACTTCCAGCTTCTCGACATTCACCATTTGGCAGCATCGTCGGCGTTCATGGCAGTAAGAAAACTCATTGACAGACAAATAGAAGCTTGCACCAAGGCCACTGAGAAAGATTATCCGAGGCTCATTAAGGATATAAATAGTCTCCTGTCGAGGTACATCAATGTGAAACAAAGCTTCACCAACATAGACCACATATGGACTGATAAGGCCTTCGCTCAATACGTGAACTATCATCTTGAGCTCTACACTCCCACGAGAAAGGCTGCTAGAGGTGAGAGCCTCGACAAGGCGATGGACATCATGAGGGGACTGACCGCTCAAATGGCAGAGATAGTCCAGCGCGAAACAGGAACAAGAACAAATCTATCTCTACAACTGGTGAGCTTGTTTCTATCAGGCGCAGTCATTCTTGATTTGGTCAAACTTGCGGCCGACACCTATCACTTCGACGCAGTAAGCCAACTAACATTGGGACTTGGCCTATGGGCTACGATAGCGCTCTTGATCCTCGTCTTTTGGATCCGAAGAAGATGGGTCCCCATTCGTCCTCCTTAATTCGCTATCAAACAACCAGTAAGACAAGTCCCTCGCCAAAAAAATAGCGAGAAAATCGCCGAACTTAAGCGAGAAGTCTAAGCCTACGCTCGATCTGCTCAAGCCTTTCGATCCAAGACTCTATGACCTTAACCATACGTGCTTACCGTCAGACCGTTCTTTGAGATGTACTCTTTCCACTCTTTGACTCGATAGGGTTGTCCTTCAATCTGCCTTTGCCGGACATGGTTCATCAGGTCCAGAGCCTTCTTTGCCATGTCTATCGAGGTTACGACTATCCGCTCTTTCCTTAGATGCTTCAACCTATGAGCTTCAGGCATAGGCCTCGTCGAGTATGAGCGGAAAAAGATGGATTCTAAGACCGCCTGTATGTCGTAAGGTAGGGTCTGCTTCAGCTTCAAGACCGTTTGAGTTCTCTTCTCGGTCATAGTCTATCTACAACAAAAATAGTGAATCTTCTCCGGCAGAATCTTGTGTCACTATGCTCTTCACACACAAGAATTGATGGTTCAAATTCAGTCGACCGCGCTAAGGTACCGACTAGCACACACACGAAAAATTCTTACCTCACCTTTAGGGGACGAATCCCTAGAACCCCTCTTAATTTTGCGCGCGTTATATTGAAAAAGGAGAAAAAGCGTTTTCTCCAGAAACATCGCGAAATTTTAGGCGGGTCTGAGGTGCTTCGTCAACCGTAGCTTGTTTATCCATTCAGATGGAAGAGTGTGCGACCTGACACAACTTCGCCGAAGAGTGGGCCGAATGGAGCCCAGACGGTGGTGCCTTCATCTGGTGCTCCTGGAGGAGCGTTTCCTACAAGGCAGCTGATTTGCACTATGAAATTGAACTCTTCTCCCTCTATATTTACGGCGTGAATTACGATTCTCAAGAGTCCGCCTTGCATTCCTGGATTTGGACCACCATAGGAAGTGAAGCTTAGAAACCGAGTGACCGTCCAGATTCCTTTACCATGCACTGTGCCGTCGAAGTTGACGTGTGTAAAGGCGCCGCCTCCACTTACAGCACCAGTTGATGTGTCGAAAGTTCCTGAACCTGTCATGCATAGCAGATCTCCCGCTTTTACGTGAGTACCTGGAATGTCAACTGCAGCCATCGAAACGTTTGGACCCATGAGAGTGAAGGAATACGATGTTCCCTGAGCTCCGACCAGAGGTATAGCAACAAGCACTGCAATCAGTATGGCAGAAATTGCTGCTATCTTGAACGTGAAAGCTTTCTTCATTTTCCTTTCTCACCTCCTTTCGATCCATAATGCTCGCATATATATACAATGCAACATGTATTAGTGACTTGCGAAACATACCATTAGGTTTCTTGACGCATGGGAAAACACGGAGGCAGTCCCAAGCCCAAGGGAGTTTCGAACTCCTGCTGTCATAGTTCACATATAGCAAAAATGTCCAACCTTTCCGAATGTTCAGGCTGGAATAGTCGACCTATTATGGAGAGTCTCGTAGTAGAACCATCCCGATATTTTGCTGAAAAGATTCAGTGAATATATAAAGGAACTCGCTAGGCATTCGTGCTGAAAATCTGTAATACTTTATTTACAATGGGCCAATAATATGCTACACAGAAGAAGGGAATTGCTGTGCGTTTTCTCGCCATAGCCTTTGGAGCCTCTTTTATAAAGGAGTAGATTACATTCCCCATAACGATGAAGCAAATAGCATCGAGATGGTGATTACGGAAGCAAAATTGCCCAAGAATCTAATAGAGAGAACTGCGGAAGAAGTTACCGTAGATCGCTTTCTATTGATGTTCTTGATTAGTACCGCAAATAAGATTAGGTCTCTATGGGGAAAGACAAAACTTGAGAAACTCGTATATTGCTCTCAATATGGGATGATGAAGACAAGAATCAAAGGTTTCAATTACTATTTCTATCGATGGCATTTTGGTCCATATAGCGAACAGGTCTATGAAGACCTAGCCGCATTTTCAGAATGCGGTTTTGTGGCTCACAAGGTAGAGTCAGGAGAAATAGCGGTGACTCCTAAAGGCTTACGAATATTGCATCAATTTGATGATGTGATAAACGACAATGCAGCCATTTGCGCTATTATTAGGGAGACTGCCGAAGATTACAAAGAATATAGTGCCGATAAGATAAAAGAAGCCATCTACGAAACCCTAGTTTTTGGAAGTAAGAAAACATATGTCCGAGACGTTGACATGGGCGATCCATTACTTCACAAGTTGCCAAAAGAGGAGGCAAAAACTGTTTTCAAAATTGAAAGCGGTAAAGTAGAAACTCTGTGGATTCTTTTTGCGCCTAAGTTTTACGAGCAAATACTTAGGGCTAGAGCCGACAGGGTAGTTTTGCCGTATACCCCTCTAAAATAGTGCACCAAGCATGGTACTCGGCGAGTACAAGTTATTCATGCGGGAATTCTATCATGCTCATGAAGATATTATGCCTAAACAGATCAAGATTGAAATGAACGAAGTTGTAGATCGTGTTCTGAAATACAAACCTTACAAATCGGAAAAGCTTGATTATGCTCTAAGAGGGCTTCGAAGCTATCACATTCCTAATTCTGAATACCGAATAATATTTGCTATATGCGAAGAATGCCGAAAAGACGGAAACCAATCGTTGAACGGCTGTCAAGATTGTGACAATATTCCCAGTCAATCTATTATCCTGTTCACTTGTGGCCCGCATTTTATATATGAGTGGCTTGGACGAAAACTAAGCCAAGTTCAACAGGCACCTCAGTGAGACCTCAGCTCTGAACGATCTTCTTATCGGCTGCTGGGATAATTATATATTCTCGAATCGGCAACGACTATGCCATTGACCTAGATTGGCCCGTGCTGTCTTAAGCAATGATGAACATGTCATAATGGAAACTTCTGCGACCGTGTACTACAGGAAATTTGAAGAGGAAGAAAGAAAGCGTGGCACGCTCTTTCTTCTTGACGGTGGCAGCGTGGTTTTCGTCACAAGGCGATTGCTGTTTTTCGGATACGAAAAGCACCACTGGTATGGTAGAAACGATGTTCTGAAGGTTGAAGCTTTCAGCGATGGTTTCAAGGCTCATGTCCTTTATCCGGAAAGCGATGACGAACCCGAAGAAGTGATTTCCTATTTCTATGAAATCGATCGAGACGTTGACCGTTGGGTTGCCGCTTTGTC
>Ga0209725_1001759_pt1 | contig 11979 bp, 7 predicted proteins | sample I18A1metaG_FD_184145 | JGI IMG/M metagenome (GOLD analysis project Ga0209725, IMG submission 184145) | Lake sediment bacterial and archeal communities from Gulf of Boni, Indonesia to study Microbial Dark Matter (Phase II) - ​I18A1 metaG... | ecosystem: Environmental > Aquatic > Freshwater > Lake... | reverse complement strand
GTCATCGCTACTGTCAGGTTGCCCCTGTATGTCGTGGACAAGGTAGTGGGCTTCAAAGCATTGGATACTCTCAATAACTGGTTGATCTTCATAATGGTGATTGGGACACTGGCGTATTTCTTCTTCTCAATCACACCGGAAACATCGCTTGGCGCCGTTACCAGTAAACTAGGACTTGTCGGCCGATGGACAATGATGGTCGCATTCGGATCAGCGTTCGGTAACACTGTAATGACGAGAATGAATCTGTTCATTGGAGTCTACAAGAACCTTCTGAGGGACTACACCTCTTTCCTAGGATTGGCTGCGCTGATACTGGTTGTCGCTACGTTGGAAGCAAAGAGGGCGAAGAAGGCTGAGCAATAGGTATAGGGCGTGACGCCCTATCCCTCACCCTTTTTTTGGGAGATCTCTTCTCTCGGAACACCAAATGGCAAACGACGGAGTGTAGGTCAACTCTCTGTAGATAGGCCTTTAAGGGCAACTCCATACTCTTGGTGGGTTGTCAGCTTGATACGAGAAGGTCTAAGCCTTGAGGACTACCTTGCCGCAGGGGCGCTTGCCAATGTTCCGCTTTGGATCTACCTTCTTCTACTGACTTTCGACGTGAACCTGTATGCTCAGTCAAGTCCGCTAGTCTTCTACACGATCGTTCCGATCATGGCCATGCTGGCAGGTGGATTTGCTGCTTCTTATCTCATGTGTCGACGAATCAAGAACTACTCTTTCCGAAACGGTTTCTTGTCTAGCGTTTCCGCTACAGTTATCAACCTTGTCTTTGGTGTCGCCACGCTGGCGCCATCAACGCCTTTTGTTGCCGCATTGTGTTTTGTGACGGGTGCAGTTCTTGCGATCGTCCTAAATCAGAGAATAGGCAGGAGACCTGAAGCAAACACCTGATGTCTGTTTTGATTCATCTCTCCTGCGGGCAACGAAACCGGAGCGTTTTTCATCGCTTCTAAAGGGATATTTCTGTTTGACCGAAACCGCGTGAGAAGGTCGAGATGGTTCTGCTCGAAACCTAATCTCTCGATCATGGTGATCTGCGTTCAGCAATATCTTTAAGTCCGCGCCAAAGCCCTATGGCGTTTCAAATCTGGAAGAGTGGCCGAAGTGGGAAATCAGGCACCCTCATTGGATCCTGAGAAAATCAATGTAATCCTTGCAACTGATTGCGGGAGCACTACAAGCAAAGCAAGGTTCTTCAAGAAACTCAAGAACGAATACAGATTCGTCTGTGCAGGAGAGGCCCCGACGACGGTCGAGGCGCCATATGAGGATGTAACATTAGGTGTCAGAAACGCTGTAAGAGAAGTCGAAGAGCTGACAGGTCACAAGTTGCTTTCCGAGAAAGGCATTATTGACACTCGGGCCGACGAGAAGACAGGTATCGATCTTTACGCAACTACCAGCAGCGCCGGCGGTGGATTACAGATGATGGTTGCGGGCGTCGTGAAATCGATGACCGGAGAAAGTGCTGAACGGGCTGCGCTAGGTGCTGGAGCCATCGTGATGGACGTAATCGCTGTCAACGATGGGAGGCGGCTTCATGAGAAGATAGAGATGATGAGGCACCTCAGACCAGACATGGTTCTTGTCGCTGGAGGTACCGACGGAGGAGACATTGAGCATGTCATACAGACGGCAGAAGTGATCCGAACTGCTGAACCTAAGGCTCGCCTCGGCATTGGCTACAAGCTACCCATAGTCTATGCGGGAAACAATCGCGCAAGAAAGCAAGTTGAGGAAATCTTGGGATCCAGGTATGCTCTCACCATGGTGGACAATCTTCGGCCGACGCTGGAAGTTGAGAATTCTGAACCCGCCCGCGAGGCAATTCATGAGCTGTTCATGGAGCATGTTATGTCGCATGCTCCGGGCTATGACAAACTGATGAAATGGACAGATGTTCCGATAATGCCAACACCGGCGGCCGAGGGGAGGATGTTTCGCACTATTGCCGAAAGAAGAAAGGTCAATGTGATTGGGGTTGGTTTGGGTGGTGCCACGACGAATGTCTACTCGGTTTATGATGGCAAGTTTGTTCGAACTGTCAGCGCCAACTTGGGGATGAGCTACAGCATCTGCAATGTCTTGCATTCTGCGGGGCTGCAAAACATAACTAGGTGGCTTCCTTTCGAGTTCGATGAAGTTGAGATTCGCAATGTGCTCCGCAACAAAATGATTAGGCCAACGACAATTCCTAGAACAATCGATGAGTTAGTCATTGAGCACGCGGTTGCAAGAGAAGCTCTTAGGCTAGGTTTCATGCACCACAAGTTCTTGGCTCGGGGGCTTAGAGGCGTTCGCATTCAGAGAACTATCGCAGACATCTTTGACCAAAGAGCATTCGCGGAAACCTACATTGACATGATGAATATTCGCATGATTGCTGGCACTGGCGGCCTGCTGTCGCACGCACCAAGACGGGCCCAGACAGCTCTCGCGCTGATTGATGGTTTCCTTCCTGAGGGGGTTACCAAGTTGGCTCAGGACAGCGTCTTCATGATGCCCCACCTTGGAGTCCTGTCTTCAGTGCATCCCGCAGCTGCGCTGGAGATCTTCGAGAAAGATTGCCTTGTCAGGATAGGTACGTGCATCGCCGCAAGAGGCACAATCGCCGAGGATGCAGACGCCTTGAAGCTGAAAGCGATGATGCCCGATGGATTTGCAGTTGAGAAGTCATTGAAATTCGGAGAGATGGGCCTGATTCCTCTGGAAGAAGGAAGAAGTGCCTCGATAGAAATTGAGCCAGCAAAGGAGCTTGATGTCGGGGCCGGGCCTGGCAACAAGTTGACAGTTGAGGTCGAAGGCGGGGTCGTGGGTGTCATCTTGGATGCCAGGGGAAGGCCACTGACCTTGCCTCAAGATGACAAGGAACGTAGAAGGCGGCTGCTTCAATGGTTCTCCGTGCTTGATGCATATCCCAAGGCGGCGCTCGAACGATTCGGCCAAGGCCTAGAACTAGCCTTCAAAGTTGGCAAATCAGGGAGGGCGAACTGAAGATGGCATTGGCATACACGCCTGGCCTGAAAGTCAAAGCCTCAACAACTATCCGAGCAGCAAGAAGACTGCCCATTCCGGGAGACGTGCTAGTACGGGAGGGCGAGAAGGTTGGGTTTGATACAGTAGTTGCAAGAACCTCGGTTCCCGGAGGAGTCGAAATAGTGAAACTCGTTCACCTCTTGGGAATCGACCCGGACGAAGTCGCTATATACATGAGAAAGAAGGTCGGTGACAGCGTGCAGAAGGACGAAGTCATTGCCGAGAAGAAGGGCATTCTTGGGATGTTCCGATCTGTTGCGAAGTCGCCCACAATGGGAGTGGTCCAACAAGTTTCAGAGCTAACTGGGCAAGTCACGATCTCGGAGCCTCCGGTTCCTCTGGAGGTCAAAGCCTACGTTCCTGGGCAAGTGGAGAAAGTTTTGCCCAACGAAGGCGTGATGGTTAGGATAGACGGTGCCTTGATCCAAGGCATCTTCGGCATAGGCGGTGAGACTCATGGAATCGTTGCTTTTGCAGTAAACTCGCCTGATGAGATGTTGACGATTGACAAGATCCGTGACGATTACAGCGGAAAGGTTATTGTCGGTGGCTCTCTTGTGAGGGTCGATGCACTGCGAAAAGCCGTTTCTCTAGGCGTAAAAGGGATCGTTGTTGGGGGCATAGAAGACAAAGATCTGTCCGACTTCTTGGGATACGAGATTGGAGTAGCTATTACCGGCCATGAGAACGTCGGTTTGACTTTGATAATCACAGAAGGGTTCGGTAGGATGCGGATGTCCGAAAGAACCTTCAATCTCCTGAAGAAGCTAGAAGGCAAAGAGGCAGCAATCAATGGCGCTACACAGATCAGGGCAGGAGTAATACGTCCTGAGATAATAGTCCCGCAACTCGACGCTGAAACTAGGCCTCAAATGTCTGAAGACTTTGTGCCCCAAAAAGGCATGGAACCCGGCATGGCGGTGCGAATCATACGAGAACCTGACTTTGGCAAAATAGGCAAGATTGTGAGTCTACCGGTTGACCTGCAAGTCGTTGATACAGAATCACCGGTGCGGGTTCTGGAAGTCGAACTTGAGGACGGCAGAACTGTCGTCGTGCCGAGAGCTGATGTGGAGATAATCGAAGAGTAAGATAGGCGAGGCCACGTACACATCAACGATGAGAATCCTTGACAAGATCAGCTACGTTTCATATTCTCTTTCCGGGATCCGAGAGGCCGATCTGAATTGCTCGTTGCTGTTCTGAGATCAGAGAAATGAGAGAAAGGCCTTGTTGATTCTGAAGCTAAGCACACGTCTAGAGGTAAAGAAAGCAACAATCTGGTGTTTTCAGTCTACTCCTCTATGATTTCGACGTTGGCTCTTGGGACTACTGCCTTTCGGCCGTCTTCCAGCTCAATCTCTACCACCCTAACGTCAGACTCTGTCTCCACCACCTGTAGCTCAACTGGCAAACCTGCCACGCGTCCAATTGCTCCAAAGTATGGATCTCTGATCACTCTGATTGGAGTGCCGGGAGCCATTCCTCCACTGGCTTCCTCTTCCTCCTCAACCAGTCCTTTAACTTCAGTGTCCCTCAGGGCAATGACTATCTCTGGTCTGATGACTCCAGCACGAATCTGCGTGGCGCCATTGATGGACGCCTCCCTTCCGTCAAACGATTTGAGCAGACTGAAAGTTCTATGGGGCATCTTCATCTTGCCGAATCCTTCGGTGATGATAAGTGTCGTTCCTACTTCCTCCTGTCCTGTAATCGCAACCCCTATTTCGTAGCCCAAGAACTTGATCAAATCCTCGTCCTCGACGCCTCCCACTACTATTCCCTTGACCCCTGTCTTGACGGCCTTGGCAAGCGCTTCACCGGTGACAAGCGATCCTCCCACGAGGACCTTGCCCTCACATGAAGAGTCAATCTTTTCGGCGGTGAGAACCTCGTCTGGAGTACTTGCAACCATCTTTAGGTTCGCATGGGCTTCCCCACCTACTCCGAAGATGCCTTGCACTAGGGCAGCTGGTGTGCGAATCGTCACGCCTTGCCTAGGCATCACGTGAACGACCTTTCCGGGGATGTAGGCCGTTATCTCGACCGGAACGTAAGGTTCCCTCAATGCAACTTGACCCGTCACTTCAGAGATCAATTCCATCGTTCCGTCTGAGGGCGCGTGCACAAAAGACTTGAAAAGGCCGAAGAAAGACGTACGTTTCGCGATCAGTTCATTCTTTGTGACTTGCTCCTTCAGCTTTTTCAGCATGAAGGGGCCCATCTCCTCCGGATCTACTCCAAGCGCGTTTGCTACGTTTATCAAGTGGACCTCTCCAGGAACCTGTGTCCTTGCCACGGTTTGGTCGTGCGTTACCGTGTCTCCTTCCTTCACGAGGACTTCCCCTGGTATCGGTAGCCTTCGTGTCTTGCTCACTATCGTGAACCTTTTGACTTTGAGTCCGGGGGTGTATGCATGTGCCATGCTAGCTTCCTCCTTTGGCTTCTGGTGACCGAATCCGCTCATAGACTGTTTCAGGGTACATGTTCATTGCTTGGAACCACTTGAGCAATCTCTCTCTTCTTGCCGCTGGGTCCTCGGGAATTGAGAGAGGTCTGCCTCTGCAGTCAAAGATCAAGCCGGCAACGCCTCCTTCCACTGTCGTCTCCAAGCCGTGGCCGGGTCCTCTTCCTACATCCAAATCTTTCGCAGGTGAGAGAACCAGTTTGGCGGTCTTGCCTGACTCAAGTGGAACCACATTTATCGAACCAAAGGCCACATTCTCCTCCGTTACGTGGCCCTCGGCTTCAACCTTGAAGCTCAAAGCGTTTTCCCCTTCCTTAAGTACGCCTCTTGGCGCTATGCAGGTTCCCAGCCTCACCAAGCAGTCTTTTTCGAATATCTCGAGAGCTGCCTGCGGATGGACCGTTGACAGGACGCCCAGATGCGGCATCATGAAGACACTGTCCTGGGCCAGCTTCGTCAAACCCTCAGGCTGAAAACCATCTATCAAGAGAAGCGCCGATTGGGCCCGTCTCGGCGCATGAGAAAGCAATCCTCCCGTGCCTGCCAAAAATTCCACATGCATCATATCAATATACGTTTCCTCCTCGGTTGATTGCTCAAAGATGTCTCCCATGGTTCTTACTCTCTGGACGCCTCTCAAGCCTCTGGCTAATTGCTTATGATGCTGGAAGCCCAATCTAAGCGCCTCGCGAGCAACAGCATGTTCTACCATAAGCTCCTCCAGGGTCTGCGGAATAGTTGTCGGCCTAATCATCTTGTTTCTCAATCTATTGCGGACAAGAACAGGTTCGATGTCAAATGGAACCCATCGCATGATGTTACCAATCGTCGCCTCCTTCAAGACGTTGCAGATGCTGTAGCTCATCCCCAAGTTGGCACTAACGGTCCTCACGAACTTACCTTCATATATCGAGTATACGTTCGTGGTCGCTCCGCCCAAACCGACCCCGATAACGTTAACCTTTCTCAACTCTGCTAGGGTTCTAAACATTCGGCCTTCTCCCGCCGGAGTTGGCATGATTGGAACATCTGTCCATTTCATCAGTTTGTCATAGCCAGGAGCATGCGACATAACATGCTCCATGAACAGCTCATGAATCGCGTCACGGGCGGGCTCTGTGTTCTCAAGCTCAAGCACTGGTCTGATATTGTCCACTACTCTGAGAGCAAACTTGTCTGCCAGAGTCTTCGAGACGGATGTCCTCGCATCCTTGTTTCCGGCGTAAACGATCGGCAGATCATAGCCTATCCCCAACCGTGCCCTCGGCTCGGCCGCAGCAATCAGCTCGGTGATCTCCGCGACATGGACAATCGTGCCGCCGTCCGTTCCTCCGGCGAGTAGGATCATGTCTGGCCTAAGTGTTCTTATTCTCTCGATTTTCTGATGGGGCATCCTCCCGTCATCAACTGCGATTACGTCCATGACGATGGCTCCTGCGCCAAGCGCCGCCCGTTCAGCACTCTCCGCGGTCATGGTCATCACGACTCCGGCAACCATCATCTGAAGACCTCCGCCCGCGCTACTAGTTGTAGCGTAGAGATCTACACCATCTCCGTTGGCCGTGCGCGGCCACACGATGCCTTCTTCTTCGAGCAAACGCAGTCCTGTCAGCTCTTCCACTTCTCGGACCGCGTTTCTGACACCTCTCGTCACATCTTCGAATGGGGCCTCAACGGTTGTTGGGGCTTCTCCGCTGGAAACAAATCTGTACTCGTTGCTTTTCTTCCTGAAGAGCCGTGCTTTGGTCGTCGTGCTGCCTACGTCCGTCACTAGCATTATCTCGAATTCTTCCGGCTTCTTTGCTTGGCGCTGACTCGTATTTCCTCGCCTCTTTCCAGACTTGGCTAGACGCTTTACCTTGCTCATGCTTTTTAAGCTTAGGAATTTCTAGAATTGTAAAGCGTCGTAGTCATCTTCGCAAATGATAAATCTACGTGCCACACGCTCACAATCAAGGTAGTGATCCATATTGTCAATGAGGATTGCAGAGAAGGCGGTTACGCTCTGCGAAAAGCTCGGAGCAGACTACGCCGACGCAAGGGTTGAACGGACACTTTCCACGGACATTAGACTCATGAAAGACACATTTGACCAAGTAGCTTCGGGAGCGGAGCAAGGACTGGGAATCAGAGTTCTATACAAGGGAGCATGGGGGTTCGGCTCCTCAACTTCGCTGGCACTAAGGGACGTTTCACAGACGATTCGCGGGGCCTTCAAAGCTGCGAAGGCAACTGCTCTGCACACCAAAGAGAAGACTCGTCTCAGAGAGGTCTCGCCGGTCAAGGAGGTTGTGGCATCTGCTGTGAAAGAGCCAATGCAGTCGATACCTGTGGACAGGAAGATGAAGTTGACCTTGGAGGCTTCGGAGGAAGCGACGAAGGTTGACAAGCGAATCGTAAGTGTCACTGTGACCTACAGCGATTCTAGTGGAGAGACTTACCTTGCGACCAGTGAGGGAACACGCTTGGTTGGAAGGCCAAGCCGAGGAAGCATAGTCATCGTAGCGGTCGCAAAGGAGGGAACAAAGGTAGGGACCATTCGAGAGAGGAATGGAATGCAAGCCGGATTCGAACTTTTCGAGAAGATAGATCCACTTGGATTGGCGAGAAGGGGGGCTGAGAGGGCAGTCAAGCTACTTGCTGCAGTTCCTGCTCCAAGCGGGAGATTCACTGTGATCGCTGATCAGAAACTCGCTGGGGTGTTTGCGCATGAGGCTGTAGGGCATGCCTCCGAAGCTGATCATGTGATAACCGGAGAGTCTGTACTCAAAGACAAGATTGGTCAAAGAGTTGGATCTGACCTAGTCACAATGTATGACGATTCAACGTACCCAGGAGGATGGGGCACCTCCCTTTATGATTCGGAGGGAGTGCCTACGAAGAAACGTCTCATCATAGACAAAGGGTTCTTGAAAGGATATATCCTAAGCAGGGAGACCGCTGCCGAGCTGAATATGGATCCCAACGGAGGAGCAAGGGCTCAATCCTTCGCTTATCGCCCGGTGGTTAGGATGAGCAACACCTACCTGACAGCGGGTGGCCAGAGCTTTGAGGAACTCCTTGAGGGAGTAGACCACGGAGTCTACTTGAAAGGATCCCGCGGAGGACAAGTGGATACAGCCAAAGGAACCTTCCAGTTCAGTGCTGAGGAAGGATACTTGATCGAGAAAGGTCAGCTGTCCAAACCATTGAGCGATGTCTCGCTTTCAGGAATGACCTTAGAGACACTCATGAACATCGACGGCGTAGCCAACGACTTCCAGATCACTATAGGGCTGTGTGGGAAGGCAGGGCAGGTTGTTTCGACTGGAACTGGAAGTCCCCATGTAAGAATCAGGAATGCTGTTGTAGGAGGGAAATAACTTGAGTGAAACTTTGGATTATGCGCTTAGAAGATCTATCAAGGTGGGCGCTTCTCAGGCAGAAGTGTTCGCAATCGACGAAGTCGGCATGAACATTGTCATCGAGAAGAAGCAGGTGAAAATCGGCCAGGTGAAGCGTGACCGTGGGATGGGTATCCGAGTCTTGGTCAAGAAAGACGGCGGAGCCTCAACTGGGTTCAGCTATGTAACAGATTTCTCTAGGAATACAGTGACGGAGGCAGTGGAAAAGGCAGTCACAACTGCCAAGGTGAAACGCGCCGACAAGGATCTCAAGTCCTTTGAGGAGAAAGCCAAAGTTCGAAAAGTCGCAGACATATTCGACAAGAGGATTCCCCGAACTGATCCATCTGATCTAATCGAGATTGGAACGTCGATGTTAGAGGAAGCCTGCAAGGATCCAAGAGTCTCAGCGGTTAGCGGCAGTGTGCACGCGGGCTTTGGAGAAGTCTCCGTCGCCAACTCACTTGGAGTCTCAGGCAGCTATAGATCGACCGGGTTCGGCGGCCATATGTATGTCGTGGCCGAGTCCGGAGGATCCTTAGGTGTGGGCTGGGAGACGCACTCTTCAAGTAACTACGAGAGTCAGAAGCTTGTCGCAACGGCCGGTTACGCCGCTGAGACAGCGTTGAAGCAACTGAATCCGAGAACGCTTGAGCCGGGAACCTACGATGTTGTTGTTGATCAAGACGGACTGGCAGATCTCTTCATGAACACTCTTGTTCAGCAAGTAAGAGCGGACTTGGTTCAACGGAACCAGTCCCCGCTTACCGGGAAGATTGGATCTGAAATAGCTTCGGAGAATGTTACATTGATGGATGATCCGACTGTTCCAAAAGCGTTAGGGTCTAAGCCCTTTGACTCTGAAGGATGCCCGACCAACTCTAGACCGATAGTCGAGAAAGGTGTCCTTCGGACGATCTTGCATAACTCCTATACAGCTCACAAAGAGGGTGTCAAGAACACAGGAAATTCGATGAGGTACATAATGTTCGGAACGAGATCAGAGTACGCTCTTGAACCAATCATAGGTCCACACAATCTGGTTCTGAAGCCTGGCAAGGGCAGAAGAGAGGACTTGATCCGAGAGGTCAAAAGTGGAATCTTGGTTAGAGGGTTTATCGGAGCCCATACGTCAAACGTTCAGAGCGGGGACTTCTCTCTTGCGCTGGATTGCGTCTTCAAGATAGAGAATGGGGACTTGACCTTCCCCGTCAAGCACGCCATGATCGGCGGCAACATGCCGGGCATCCTCAGGCAGATTCGTCTTGCAGCTGGAAACTCAAAGCAGGTTACTATGGGTCCGGGCATGACGCTGATTTCGCCGACGATATTGATAGAGAAACTCACAGTAGCAGCATGAGGCAGGAGAAGATCCAGCGCTTCTTGCCTCTAGAGGAATCTGTCCCTTAGCGCATTCCTCTCGGCTTCCATGATGAGTTCAAAGAGCCTATCGCAAACACGTTTCTCTTGTTCCAGAACAAATTCAGCTTCAAGAGGATCCACTCGGCGACCAGCCAAGACATAAGCTGCAGCTCTTCCGTACTTCTCTATCAGATCTCCTGTCTCCCTCGCCAACTCCAGCGTTTCTTGATCTCTTGCAGAGATATTCCGTCTTCTCTTCTTCGCTATGGCCAATGCTTCCTCCTCAGAGAGTGATAGCATGCCGATTGCTTTGGACTTGCACTTGGGGCATCTTGGCCTGAGAGGGAGATCCTTGAGCTGCTTCATCTCCACATATTGCAGACATGATGTGCACATGAAGGTTCTAGCCTCGTTCAATATTCTCACTCGCGTGGATTCGATGAGGATTCGCTTCATTTTCTCAGGCGGAATGAGATCCGTTCTTCGACTGATTCTTTCTATTCCGATGCGAGTGACAGGAGTCGCCTCACCTTTGCTCTCAATTGACTGAACCTGAATGGCACCGTCATGAATGTCTTTCAGGATCCTCATCATGTTCGGTAGGTCTGAGTCCTTCTCAAGCGTCTCTCTCAATGACTCTTCTATTACTGCAGTTCCCTCCAGGGTCTTCATTAATTGGTCCAGCCGCACACTGCCGAAATCTACTTTTCGAGATATTGCGCCGAACCTTCTTGCCACATGTACCAGTCTTCTCTTGAAGAGTCCTGTCTTCATCAAGGCCTTCTCGAGTTCCGTCGCTACGTTTCGCTTGAGTAATTCTCTGAGCAGTTCTGAAATCCCTCGAGACGTGATTGCTCCAGCGGTCTGAAGAACGATACGGTAGGCATCTTGCTGAACTCCAATTGTATAACCTGTCTCTTCTGATAGGATATGGCCCAAGAGTCTTGCCAAAGTGCGATTGACTAGGGTCCCAAAGTTTGCATTGATGATGACGTAATCCTCCCATTCCTCAATTGTGATCAATCGATCCGAGGGCACTGGAATCCCTCTATCGGTTTGATCGAAGACTTCCTGAAGGGCATGCTCCACCGTTTCAGGGCTAGCCGGATACGTTCTCGACAACTCTTCCGCAACCTGTCTCCTCCCTGTTTTCGTCAGGTACTTCTCGGCGGCGAGTCCTCTTATCTGGCCGACCTCTTGAGCCACTTCGAATGGGACAGGTATTTCTTCGCCTACCCAGCTTGGTATCGCGCCAGACGGATCCTGGGTCGGTCGGACGTGTATCTTGTCGCCTCGAACACTGAGGATCTTCCAGGGGCTTCCTCTCACTATGAACTTGGTTTCCGGTACTCCGTATTCGGCTACAAACGCCTCGTCCAATACTCCCACAGGAGTGTCAGTTGAGTCATCGATGATGAGGTACTGTTTCTCGTCTGGGATCATGGAGAGCTTGTTGAAGTAGTACTCATACATGTCCTTGATTCTCTGCGGCCTGAGAACCACCTTGTCTCGGAAAGAGACCCAGGCCAAGCGAGGGTATCTCGCGTGCATGTAGGTCACGACATTCTTGATATCATCTTCTGTTAGGTTCCGGTAAGGGTAAGCCTTAGTGAACAGGTCTAGAATCTCGTTGAAGTACCATCTGCGTTGTTGGGTCAGAAGGCCCACAATCTGATGAGTCAAGGCGTCAAGAGGCTTCTCTGGTATGCCAACCGGTTCCAA
>Ga0209725_1001756_pt1 | contig 11998 bp, 7 predicted proteins | sample I18A1metaG_FD_184145 | JGI IMG/M metagenome (GOLD analysis project Ga0209725, IMG submission 184145) | Lake sediment bacterial and archeal communities from Gulf of Boni, Indonesia to study Microbial Dark Matter (Phase II) - ​I18A1 metaG... | ecosystem: Environmental > Aquatic > Freshwater > Lake... | reverse complement strand
CGACACCTCGGTGTGGTTGGTGGGCGCGACGGCGGCAAACTGCAATGCGCCGGTCGCGGGCACTTCAAGCAGGATATGCCCAAGACGCGTGGCCTTGCCCAAGTCCAGCCGCAGATGGCGGCTCCCGGGGTCGCGCGCCCGCGCCCTCAGCAGATCGCAGAATGTGGCCGGATTCCCGTCGAAGAGGGCGTCGCTCAACATGCCCTGCTCGGCGATGATGGGCTGCTCCAAGAAGACCTGCCGGGCTTTCTGCACTGCGGGAATTTTGCTCGGGCCGGAGCGACGCAACGAGCGAAGCTCCAGCGGATCATTGTCGCCAGCGAAACAACTGCTCTCAAACAACGCCTCGGCATCGGCGGGAACCGCGCAGACTGTCGGCGCGCCAATTCGCCGATGCCATGGCGCAGAGTCCGGTTTGCCCGGGAATTGGAGGCGAACTGTCTTGCCCGTCGGAAGCTCTGGCAACGGCTGGCCGTCAATGGTCGCTCCCCGAAACACTCTTCCGTTGGAAACCAACGACACCTCCGAAGTCGCTCCAGCCTGGCCAAGCACTCGGAGGACAACGTCCTTGCCCGGAACATCGCGCACAACCTCGTAGTCGCAGCCGCGCAGCCCGACACCCCCGGTCTGTTTGGCATCCACCAACAGCAGGCAACTGCGGAAGGGGAGAACCTCAACGGCCACCTCGTCGCCGCGTTTGAAAGTGCCGAGGATTCGCTCGCCGGGATGAAACTGCCGCACCTCGACAGGACCGTCGGCAGTGAAGCCGATGGAGGCATCCAGTTCCAGCCGGCGGACGACGGGTTCCCAGCCGAGGTTGCGCAGCGTGACGAGGCGGGTTGCGTCATGGCCACGCGCGACGGACAGCGGGCCGTAGCGCTCCGCGTCGAGGACCATCCCTTTCACCAAGATGTCGCGATAGCGCTGGTGCAGGTTGAAGATGCGGGCCAGTCGCGGGAACTCATCGTCGCGCAAAAACCAGGGATTGCCGTAAAGCTCCGGGGCGAGAATCAAGCAGCGGTTGAAGGCTTGCAGAATCAGGTCGTCCTCCCAGTAGTCGAGGCACGATGAAAGGCAGACGCCGCAATCCTCGGTCAAACGCTTCAGGTCGGGCACCAGACCGCGGGAGATCGCCTGCACACGGTTATGAGTTCCGGTTCGGCTCCAATTGGCCATGTGAACATCGATGTAGGTCTCGGCTCCCTCCCATAGAAAAGTGGTGGCGTAATCCTGCGCGCTGCCCAGCTTGAGCCGGTGATTGAGCAGGATCAGGTCGGGGCTGTAATTTCGGCACTCGGTCATGAGGCGGGCGAAGGCCTCCTGCTTCTCCGGCCGCAACTGGCCACAAACCGCATCCATCTTGAACAGGGCAAACTTGTAATCGCGGCACAGGCCGGCCAGCATGTTGATGCGCGCCTGTTCCTCGGCGGGCGTGTTGCCAAATCCATCCGGCCCGAGCCACACGCCGAGGCGACAGCCAAAGCTCTTCGCGATTTCGTAGATGGGCGCGAAGCCGCGCGGGAACTGCGCCTTGAACTTGTCGGTATCCGTGCGGCCATAGTATTGCGGGCCATCAATGTTGCCGGCGTCGAAGGCGTAGATGTCGAGCTGCATCCCGTATTCGTCGTGGAGCCACTTGAAGAACTCCAAATTGGCCAGCGTCTGCGCCTCGGTGGAACCTTCGTTCCGGTTGTTGATCCACGAGAAATACTGGGAGCGTGATGGACTCAACTCGGTCGCTCCGGGCACAATCGCCCGCCCTCGCGGCTCGGCAGGACGGCTATTTGTCGGTTCAGACGCCGCCAGACAATCTGCCCCGAAGCCGAGGTGAAGGCAGAACAGCAGGAGCGCGAGTTTCGTTTTCAAGTGAAGTGGAGGCTTGGCGCTGGTGGTTCTCAAAAGAGGAGCTTGGTTAGCGTTTGCAGGAAATCTTGACGGTGACATCTCCTTTGGCCGGGAGCGTTAATTTGCGCTGGCTGGATGAATCGGCCTTCGCAACCTTCGCGCCCTTGCCCTCCACAGTGATTGCGGAAATCGCAGCGGGCAGTTCCAGCAAAACCGTCTGGGCTTTGCCCGAACGCAGCGTGCATTCGAGCCCGTCGGGGTTCCAGTGCAGGCGCCGGACTTCGATCTGGCCGCGACACAAGACGCCCTCGATCGTTCCCGTCGGCCAGGCTTTGGGGAGCGCGGGCAGAAGCTGGAGTCTTCCGGGGTCCGACGCCACCAGCATCTTGATGATCACCGACGGCATCCCGCCGCTGATGTCCATGTTGAACAACGAGCGATGATTGTGCATCGAGGCGAGGTTGTTCAGCCAGAAGCGGTTGATCAGTTGCGTCAGGCAACGATAGGCGAGCTCTTCGTCGCCCAAGCTCGCGGAGGCCTGGCCGAGCTGCACGAGGCCGAAGGACATGAACCCCTTCTGGTTGTTCCGCCAGTGGTTATCGAGCTTGAACTCGATGCTTTTCCGGAACGCGGCGCGAAGCTCCGGATTGCGCGCGATTTCATCGGGCATGCCGTCGTAGAGCGGATAGAGCTGCGAGGAGTGCCGGTGGCTGTCGTTGTTCGCGAGCCGCGTTGTCAGCCATTCCTTGATGATGCCGCGCTCGTCCACCAGGTAGTCCGGCATCTTGTCGAGCATCTGCTGCCAGCGCGCGATCTTGTCCTGGTTCCGGCCGAGTTCCTTCGAAGCGGCGATGGTGTTGTGCAGGAGTTCCTTCGCCACTGCCACGTCCATGGTGGCGTTGTAGGTTCCCTGCGACTTGGTATTGCCCGGCGTGTTCTCCGGCGATTGCGTTGGCGAGAAGACCCACTTCCCGTCCGGGCCTTCGTAGAGATAGTCCTCGAAGAACAGGGCGGCCTTCTCCATGAACGGCAGCGCGTGTTCGGCGAGGAATTTGCGGTCGCCGGTGTAGAGATAGTAGTCGTAGAAGAAATGCGCGGCCCAGCCGGCACCGCCCACCCAGAAGCCGCCGGCGAAGTTCGGCGCGAGGGCGTTGTTGAATCCGTGGGTCGAACTGCGGGAGGGAAGCACGATGCCGCGCGCACCGAACAGGTGCTTCGCGTTGATCTCGAGCCAGGGGACGATGGACTCGATGTAAGTCGTGTAGGCCAACATGAGCTCAGGCATGTTGCCCATCAGGTTCGCGGCGATGGCAGAAGGGACATTGCCGTTGTGCGTGTAATCGCTCGCCCAGCCAGGGACGTAAGTGCCGCCCCAAACACCCTGCAAGTTCGGCGGCAGTTTGCCGGTGCACGAGATGATGTTGTAACGCGCCGCATCAAACTCCTTTTCGATCAGGGCGCGGTTCGGCTTTTCGTAAGTGGATTCGGCGATCAACTCCTCCGTGGTCCGCCGGTGATCCGCGCCGCCACCGAGGTCGAGGCGCATCCGATTGAACAACTCGCCATGAAGTCTCGCGTGGCGCTGGAGCAGTTGGCCGTAGTCGTCAGGCAGCTTCGCGAGCGCAGCCTCCATGTCCTTCATCTCCGGTTTGTCCGGGTCATAGATCGGGCGCAGGTCCACGAAGATCAGGATGCGGTCGGCGCCTTTGACCGCCAGCGTGCCGTTGGCTTGCGCTTCAGTCGCTCCGCCCAGGGCGGTCACGCGCGCAAAACCCTCCAGCGCATGGATGCTTCCCGGGTAGGCTTTGAGATAGCGGTTCGAGTAGGTCAGCGAGCTACTGCTGGCCGTGCTTTTGATGTCCCCCACGTGCTCCTTGAACATCTGGTCGGAGCGCTTCGAAATGTCACTGTCGTCATTGAATTGATCGCTCGGTTCCCGCGGCTCCAGCGCGAGCCGGCAGTCGAGACTTCCGGGCTTCGGACCGGTGATGGCCAGCACCGCCACGCCGTCCGCTCGCGAAACGAACATCCGGCGCTCGAAGGCGCCCCGGTCATCCGACCAGCGGACGGCGGTCTCGCCGGTTTGGAAATCAACCGAGCGGCTGTAATCGCGCACTTCGCCCTGATTGGTGCTGCGGATCGTGAGGTCAAAGGCCGGGACGAAGAAGTCCGGATACAAGAAGCTGGCCTGCCCGGACAGGTTGAACTGAAGTTCCGTGGCCTGCCGATACAGCCCGCGCTCGATCAACCGCCGAATCTCGAACAATCTCGCCGACTGATCGGGCGGCATCACCGGCGCGCCCATCGGCATGAACAGGCGCTCGTGGGTGAAGATGATGCGCTCGTTCAACGGCCGACTCAGCGCGTTGGTGCCGATGGTGCCATTGCCGCAGATCAGTCCCTCCTCCCAGATCTTTGCAGGCTGAGAGCTGACGAATCCGCGTTGGGGAACGGGCAACATCGCCGCACCAAGATGATGAGTGGTCGCATTAAAGGCGAGCACGGCGATCAGGACAGGTGATTGGAGTGTTTTCATGGTGAACCTCATGTGATTTGGTAGCGCTTTCACGGTGCGACTCCCTCGGCGATCGCTATTTCTTGGTCACGGCTTCCACGCCCCAGTCATAATCCCATTGCTTGTTTCGGACCGGAGCTAGCAGCCGTTGCACTTCGGCCAGCAACACGGAATCGTAGGGCTCCTCGTGCCAGGCCACGTTGTGGCGGACGGACTCGGAGTGGGAACTGCTGAACAGTGTGGTGGGAATCTCTGGATGCTGGCTGGAAAACTGCAGGGCCAGCTTGCTAATGGGCACACCTTGCTGGCGGCAAAATGCCGAGGCATCACGGAATATTTTCCGCTCTTCCGGCGTGGCCGGATGCCAATCCGCCGGGCCGCGATCCGTCAGCAGACCGCTGCCAAATGGGGAGCCGTTGATGATGCCGATGCCTTTCGCCTTGGCCAAGGGCAGGAGTTCGAGCAACCGCGTGTCATGGAGGCAGTAGTGGTTGTGGACCAGCGCGGCTTCCACGACATAATCCGCAAAGATGCGGTGCCAGAGATCCATCGGATAAATGCCGAAACTGACGGCGCCGATGGGACCTTCACCCTTCAACTTCTGCACTGCTGCCAGGCCTTCCGTCAACGCCCACTCCGTGCATTTGCGCCCTTGGTATTCGATATCATGAATGTGAATGATGTCAAAGTAGCCGGTGCCCAACCGTGATGCGCTTTCGTCCAGTGAGGCACGAATACGGGCGCGGGAGTAGTCCAGGATATCGGCTCCGTAGCCGCCGGGCTGGGTGTATTTTCCGACCTTGGTGGAAAGGTAATAGCGGTCACGCGCGATTCCCTTGAGCGCCCGGCCCAAGAGGATCTCCGAACGCGTGGCCCCGTAGGCCGGTGAGACGTCAAAGTAGTTGATGCCGAGATCGAGGGCGGCATGCACGGCGCGAATGCCTTCCGCTTCATCCACCCGGCCAAAGACACCGCCCAACGCGGAAGCGCCGAAGCTGAGGCGGGAGACGTTCAGACCGGTTTTGCCAAGAGGGTTGTATTTCATATCAAATCGTCGTGAGGCCGACCGCGCAGCCAAATCACTCCCCCGTCATCGCAACAGGAAATAGAGCACACCCACCACCGCCGCCAGGATGAGCGTCACGATGCGCGGATCGCTGGCGCCAGCCAAGGGACCTTTGAGGAATGCCAGCGGGTGGTCCCAGCAGACTTTGGTGACTTCCTCGGGATCCAGGGCGGGTGTCAGCAAGCTCGTGATGATGTAGATGATCACGCACAGCACGGCGATAATCGGGCCGACGAGCATGAATGGGATGCCCAGCCCTTGAGTGGGATCCGTCACGAGGCCGCTGAAACCCGCGTGCGCTTTGCCGGCCAGCAGCATCTTGCCGATGCCGGGCAGGTCCACGAGGAAGTAGATTACACCAACGATGGAGCCGAGATAGAGCGTGGCCATGGCGGCCTGTTTGGTGCCGCGCTTCCATAATATGCCAAGCACGAACACAGTGGTGACCGCGGGCGCAAAGGTCATCGGAATCTTGTTGATGGCTTCGAAGATGGTCCCGAACTGATCGCCCTGGGTGGACCAGAGCATCGCCAGCACCATGATGACGCCGGTGGTAATACGCCCGATGGTGACCTTTCGCGCGTCTGTCATTTCGGGGCGCAGCCGCCTGACGATGTCCATCGAGATCAGCGTCGCGCAACTGTTCAGCGCCGCCGCCATGCAGCTCATCAACGCCGCCGCCATGCAGGCCGCGAGCAGGCCCTTGAGCCCAACGGGCACCAGGTGGTTGATCATGGCCGGCAACATCGTGTTGTAGTCCGAGGTGTTCGTTCCGGCGACGTTCGCCAATTGAAAGGCACCTTTCTGCCACAGCACATACCCGATCACGCCGGGCAGCACCATGAGGAAAACGGGAGTGATTTTGAGAAAGCCGGCGAAGAGCGCCCCGTTCTGCCCGTCCTTCAATGTTCTTGCCGCCAGCACACGCTGCACGTGGGTCTGGTCCGCGCACCAGTACCAGATGCCCAGGATGGGATACCCCAGCAACACGCCCAGCCAGGAGAACTCGCTCAGGTGTCCCTGCGCGTTCACCACCGGATGCAGCATGTGCAACTGACCCGGCGCCACGGCCGCCTTGAACGCAGCCACGTCGTTTACGCCCACGGACGGCAGTGCGCGTAACCCGAGCACCGTCACCAGCGTCGCGCCGCCCAGCAGCAGGCAGACCTGGATGTTCTCGGTCATCACCACCGCTTTCAATCCGCCGAGTGCGGTGTAGGTGACGGTGAACAGCGAAAGCACGATGATCGTGGCAACCATCGGCACACCAAGAAAGCTCTCGAAGATTTTAGCCGCAGCAAACAGGCTGATGCCAATGTGAATGAGCAGCGCGCCGATGAGCCCGATGAAAGCCAGGAACAACCGCGCCGAGGGACAGTAGCGCCGTTCCATGAACTCCGGCAGCGTGCGGACGCCCGACCGGATATAGAAGGGCGCAAACAACAACGCCAGCAGGATGAGCGTGAAACACGCCATCCACTCGAAGTTGCCGATCACCATGCCCTCCTTGGCCCCGCCCGCCGCCAGGCCGACAAGATGGATGGTGGAGATGTTCGACGTAAACACCGCCGCGCCAACGGTGAACCAACCGAGCGACTTGTTCGCCAGAAAATACTGCTCCGAGGAAGCGTGGCGCCGGAAACCAACCCAGATCCCGAAAGCCGTAATGCCGATCAGATAGACGGCGATGACCACTTGATCGATGACGGAGGCATTCATATTGAATTGCGGGTCTAGCTTACGGCGATCTGTATCTTCATGACGTTGTCCTTGGCAAGAGCGCGCCGCATCGCTTGCGGAAGTTCGGCCAATGGAAATACCTGGCTGATCAGCGGCGCCAGGTTTACCCGACCCGCCGCCGCCAGCCGAATTGCTTCGCCGAACACGTTCCCATAGCGGAAGGAACCAATGAACTGGATTTCCCGCGCCATGACCTGGTTGGTTGGCAACGGGATATCGTCCGTGCCCAGTGTGCCGATCTGAACAATCGCACCGCCAGGGCGAACTAGACGGAACGCTTGCCGCAAGGCGGGCGGCGCGCCAGACGCTTCAAAAACCACATCGAAGCCATCGCCCGCCAACTCGCGCGCCTGGTCTCCCAAATGCTCAGCCGCCGGGTCCAGTGCGGCGTCCGCGCCCAGCTTCAGCGCGGTTTCCCGCCGGTTGGCCACAATGTCACTCAGCACCGCCGGCGCAGCGCCGAACGCGCGCGCGGTAATCAGGACCAGCAAGCCGATGGGCCCTCCGCCGGTCACGAGCACTTTCCTTCCGGAAACGGCCCCGGCCCGTTTCACCGCGTGGAGCGCCACCGCAAACGGTTCCATCAGCGCCCCCAGCGCATCGTCCAGTTGTGGCGGCAGAACGTGACATTGATCGGCCCTCACCGTCACAAATTCGGCAAACGCGCCATCTGATCAGGATAGTAATTATCAGGATAGTAATTCGCTTTTCCCGGACGGGGACAGGATAGCACCGGTTGCGGTGAGAATCTCCCGGAATTATCCCTCCTGGCGAGCAAAACCGGCCGAAAGCGGCACTCTTCCGTGCCTGGGGTGCGGATCTGGCCGGGACAGTCCCAAACGCGCGAGGAGCAGGCTTCTGCGGGCTCTCTGGCCCGCCGCGGCCGGGCACACCGCTCCTAATGCCTGGCGCTGCCGACCGGCCCTGGCCCGCTGCCGAGGCCGGCCGGCTTCATTCGATGCCGTCCCAAAGCCGGCCTCTGGCCTCCCAGGCAAGAAAGTCCTCGTCGGGTTGCAGCCTTCTCGACGGGCGGGGCGGCGGCGGTCGCTCGGGAGGATCCCACAGCTTGAGGTGCCGCAGGATCTTCTCGATGACCGGCGGACCGTCGATGAAGGCGATGATGCGCAGAGTCCCGCCGCATTTGGGGCAGGCGAGGGGGTTGGCAAGATAGACCTTGCGAATGAGGCGAGCCCAGGCGCGTCTCGCGTGCCGCCGAAAGTCGTCGTCCTCGGCGGCCTCGAGCCCGCAAGCTGCAACGGAAGTGACACCGACTGTGCATTGTTGCCGGCGCCGCAGCCCGCGGGCCTTGTTGCTGTAGTAGCCGCAATACCTGTTACGTTACAGATAACGTAAGAGGTATTACGTTACGGATCGATTTATGTGGAGAAAGGCCCGCGAAGGCCTATAAACAAAGGCTTGCAGGCCTGATTACGCCACATAAAAATCGGGCTCATTTCTTCTTGAGTAAGGCATTCTGTTTGAAAACAACAAGGAGGAATGAGCATGCTGGAACACTTCTACGAATCCCCATGGCACCTGCAGCATTTGCGTCGGGAACCTCTTGTCGAGCACGTGGACGAGTTCGCCGGCAGGTTGTACCGGCTTGGTTTCACGCGCAGGAGCGGACAACGTATTCTCTGCCTGACAGGCAAGTTCAACGATTTTGCGCGATCGATCCGTATCGAGTCCGCTGAACAAATCGATGAGAGCCTGATAAAGCGATTCGTCCACGAGGAACTCCCCTCCCACGGAACCTTCAGGGACGCTCCTGTGATAATGCATCACTTGCTGGAACATCTTTGTGATCAAGGAGTGTTGCGAAGGGCAATTTGCAATCGCCGCCCTGATCCTTTCGATGACATACTTGACAAATACCACAAACACCTGAGCAACGCATGCGGACTCGTTCCGACGAGCTGCTCCCAATACCTGCGCTATGCTCGCCAGTTTCTCAGCTGGATGCAGATGCGTCATGGCAGCCGACCGTTGGAACGAATGAATGCGGTCGACATTCTGGAATTCGTCACTGAGCTTGCGGGACTGCACCGGAGCGGCTCCTGGCGCAATAGCCTGTGTAGTCTTACCCGTGTGTTTTTGCGCTATCTGAGGTCCACAGGGGTCATCTCTTCTGACCTCGATCGTGCCATCCCCAGGTTGTCGCAATGGCGTTTAAGCTCCATTCCACGGCACTTGCCGTGGGAGCAGGTGCGCCAACTGATTGACAGTGTCGACACCAGTCGTCCGGTAGGGCTACGTGATAAAGCGGTACTCCTTGTCATCGCGACACTGGGGCTGCGCGGCCAGGAAGTACGCTCCCTGCAACTTGCAGATATCGATTGGCGATTGGCCGCGATTCGTTTGAGAAAGACCAAGACACGGCGGGAGAGAGTTCTGCCCCTGCCTGGAGCGGTTGGATCTGCCATTGCAGACTATCTGCTCCATGGTCGCCCACATTTATCCTTCCCCCACATCTTCCTGCGCCATCGCGCTCCCCTGGGCCCCATCACCTCCGCCCGTGGAATTGGGAACATCGTCTGCAAGCACCTGTTGCTTGCGGGTATTGAAGCTCCTTCCCATGGCGCCCATCTGCTGAGGCATAGCCTGGCGACCCGGATGGTCAACCAGGCCGTTCCTATCAAGCAGATCGCTGATCTTCTCGGCCACATCAGCATCGACACCACTGCGATTTACGCCAAGGTCGACACCACCCATCTGGCGGCGGTTGCCCTTCCTTTTCTAGGAGGCAAGCCATGAAAACATTCAAGAGCGTTTTCGCCAAGCCTCTCTCTGTCTATCTTAAGCTACGCTGTGACCTGGGTTTCCGCTGCAAGGACGCCACGGTTATCTTGCGAAGCTTCGACAACCATGTCTTCCTACGAAACCATAGCGGCCCACTGACGCAGGAACTGGCGCTGGGCTTCGCCTTGAGCAATCCAAAGAACTCGACCAACTACTGCTCCCGCCGCTATCAAGTGGTGCAGCACTTCTCGGAGTACCTGGCGGTCTACGACCCCACCAGCCCGCTCCTCGATCCCAAGGCACTGCCGCACTCGCAAGCGCGAACTCCCCGGCACATATACACAGATGAAGAACTCCAGCAGATCCTCGACGAAGCTCGGGGTGTCTCGCCAAAGAATCCAGTTCGGGGGCTGACCTTTCACGCAATGATCGGCTTAGCCGCCAGCTCCGGGTTACGCAGCGGCGAAGTGGTTGGTCTAGACCGTGCAGATGTGGACTTGAAAACCGGAATCCTCGTTGTCAGACAAAGCAAGTTCGGCAAGAGCCGGCTCGTTCCACTTCACAGCACGACGCTGGAGGTCTTGCGCAGTTATGCGGCTGTGCGCGACGCTTCTTTCCCCGACTGCAAAGATCCGGCCTTCTTCGTGCATTCCGGACTTCAGCGGTACGCCCAAAACACTCTCCAGAGAGTCTTTGCCGGTTTGGCATTCCGGGCCGGGTTGCGTGGGCTGAAAGGCAGAGGACCAACCTTTCACGACCTGCGCCACCGGTTCGCCGTAAAGCGCCTGGTGACTTGGTACAAGGCAGGCATCGACGTTCAAGGGATGTTGCCGGCACTGGCTACCTACATGGGCCATGTTCACTACAGCGACACGGCTTATTACCTCAAGGCAACCGCCGAACTGCTGGCGCTTGCCGCCGAGCGCTACCAAAGCTGGCTTGAGCAGGGGGAGGTCCTATCATGATCAAACAGACAGGATCAACGCTTGCCAGGCTCTTGGAGTCTTTCTTCCGCCAGCACATGTTGGCTCAACGGCGAGCCAGCCCGGAAACGATCAGTTCCTACCGGGATTCCATGCGACTTCTCATCACTTTTGCCTCAGAGCGCATCGCCAAACGGCCCAACCAGCTCAGTATCGAAGACCTGGATCGCGACACGGTACTGCTCTTTCTGGACCACCTGGAACTAGAGCGGCACAACAGTATTCGCACACGCAACACGCGACTTGCTGCGATTCACTCCTTCTTTCACCACGTCGCATCACGGGATCCCGTTTCAGTTAATCTTGCTGCCGAAGTGCTCGGCATCGAAGGCAAGAAAACCACGAAACCTCTCTTGGGCTACCTGGACAAGCTGGATCTCGATGCCATCATCGCGGCACCGAATCGAAACATCTGGAGAGGCCGGCGTGACTATACGTTGTTGCTCCTCCTAGCGCGCACCGGGGCGCGCGTTTCCGAGTGCATCGGCGTCAATGTGGGAGATCTCACCCTGCGCAGGCCTGCGCATGTATTGCTTCGCGGGAAAGGTGGAAAACAGCGCGCAGTGCCCCTGACCAAGGATGCGGTTGCTGCTCTTAACGCACTGCTTGAAGAACGTGGAACCGCTGCTCAAGCACAGGCTGCTGTTTTCGTAAACTCACGGAAACACCGACTTACACGCTTTGGGGTTAACCATCTTCTTCGTCGAGCTGTGCATACAGCAGCAAAAGCAAGGCCGAGCGTAGGAACAAAAGCCATCTCTCCGCACACATTGCGCCATACCCTGGCAATGCATCTGCTGCAGGCAGGGATCGACCTGGTTACCATCCAATCTTTGCTTGGGCACGCCTCGGTGAATACAACCCACCAATACCTCGAGGCCGATTTGGAGATGAAACGTCGGGCGCTTGAAAAATGCGCCGCTGCCGAAATGAACCCGGCACCATACCAACCCACCGATGAAGTGCTTGCACTTCTCGAGTCGCTATGATTTTTATGTGGCGTAATCAGGCCTGCAAGCCTTTGTTTATGGGCCTTCGCGGGCCTTTCTCCACATAAATCGATCCGTAACGTAATACCTCTTACGTTATCTGTAACGTAACAGGTACTAC
>Ga0209725_1001755_pt1 | contig 12001 bp, 9 predicted proteins | sample I18A1metaG_FD_184145 | JGI IMG/M metagenome (GOLD analysis project Ga0209725, IMG submission 184145) | Lake sediment bacterial and archeal communities from Gulf of Boni, Indonesia to study Microbial Dark Matter (Phase II) - ​I18A1 metaG... | ecosystem: Environmental > Aquatic > Freshwater > Lake... | reverse complement strand
ACCTTGCAGCATGCTTCCTGTCTTCCGGAGGGATGAGAGTGTTCCTTGATCGAAATACCCTGCATGTGCCAATGTTGCGTAGAGCGCTGGGGCCGCGTGGCCTTTGCATAGAACCAATCTATCCCGGTCGGACCATGTTGGTTCTTCTGGTTTGTGGTTCATGCGATCGAAGTAGAGCGATATGAGAATCTCAACACATGACAGAGAAGGTCCCAGATGCCCTGTACCAGCATTTGCTATCATTGCGACTATGTCACGTCTAATTCGCTGAGCAAGGTCTGTCAGAGACTGAAGTCGATCCTCTGAGAAGTCGAGGCTTGTAGTCAATCCATTTCGAGTAACATCTCTCAACAAAAACACCTTCGCAGCCCGCCTGATTCGTTTGGCGAGCTAGCGTCGATAATAGAAGGCAAAGCTCACTGCAAACGCAAGAAACGCACAAACTGTGCTTTTTCGCATGAGCCACGCCTTCAGTTCGCTGGTTAGCGTAGGGTGGTGTCCACGTACTTAAAGTCAAGTATCGTGGTTCGACTGGTTGTACCGCGGACCAAGCAGAACTAGGTTTTGACGAAGCTGTGAGACTTTATGAAGAGCGGCTTCATGTACGCCAGCCAGTCGATTCGCCTTGACATGGATCAAGACAATTCGTGAAGACAAAGCGACTGGAGACTTGAAACGCGCTTACGAAGCGGTTGTGCGGACGCGCGGCAAGGTTTCCAATATCATGCGCGCCCAGAGTCTCAACCCTAACGCATTAAGGTCTCATCTTGAGACCTATACGACTCTGGTTTATGGCAAGTCAGGTCTGAGCCGCGGCGAGCGCGAGATGATCGCGACCGCGATTTCCGCGCATAATCATTGCGACTACTGTGTCACGCATCACGGGGAGGCTCTGAGGTTCTATCTGAAGAATGGCGATCAACTGGAGACCATCAAGCAGGGACGGCAACCCGAGAACCTGCCGCAGAGGTCAAAGGCTCTTATTGGCTACGCCCTCAAGCTCACCCTGGAGCCCGGGGCCGTTGTGAGAGATGATGTGGATGCTCTGCGAAGAACTGGAATCACTGATTCTGAGATCCTCGATCTGGTCCTGCTCACAGCTTACATGAACTACGTGACTCGTATAGCGCAGGGCCTGGGCGTCGAACACGACGAACAAGAAGCCCGAGGATACAGGTACTAGAGTGCAACCTCAGCGATGCCACGAAGGGCGACTGCCCCAGAGGGCTGCAGAGTCCGCTCTCGATTGCAGATGCTCTCTACTGCTACGCCAGGCCTACCTTCTTGGCGTACTCCAAGTTCGTCTTGCTTGAGGCTACCGGGTTGACAAGCACTCCAATACCCTCAATCTCAGCTTCGATTGTATCGCCGGGAGCTATTGGGCCTGCGGGAGGGCTTGCTGTGGTAACGACGTCTCCCGGATTCAAGGTCCAGAACGAGCTCACGAACGAAATGATGTCGTCAAAGTGAAACTGCATGTTCATGCTATTAGAATCAGTCTCTATCTTCCCGTTCCTCCGGCGTACCATCCGAAGATTGTAAATGTTCTTCGGCATCTCGTCGGGAGTGACTATCCAAGGACCCATCGGTCCGAACGTGTCGAACGATTTTCCCCACGGCTGAAGCTCCCTGGATTTCGCTTCTATGTCACGGGCTGTGATGTCGTTGAAGATCGTATATCCAAAAATAGTCTCAGCGACTTTCCTTTTCTGGGCATTTCTGCACGTTTTGGCTATGATGCATGATAATTCCCATTCATGGAAAACGACACCGTAGCCTTGGGGGATGACTATCGGTTCCATATGGCCAATTAGGCTAGATGGGGCCTTCAGGAAGATCTGTGGAACCGGGAGATACTGCAATCCAAGTTTGACCCTGTAGTCCTCATAGTTGAGGCCCGTACAGACGATCTTCGACGGCTCCATCACGGGAGCTTTCAACTTGACGTCGGAAATGTCGAATATGGCGCCAGGCATCCTGAACTCTCTTTCCTCTGCAAAAAGGATGGCTTCCCTTGCGCGTTGTACTGCTTCCCTTCCCTTCGCGATAAGATTCTTCATGTTGGGAGGTAGTTCCAGATCCGCTCTCGCTTCCGGAAAGGGCTCCCCTTTGGATTCAAGCAGAGCCGAGTATGCAAGGTTCAGATCCAAGACATGATTCCTAATGACAGCACCTGCCCTGTTTCTGCCGCTGGCTGAGTACGTTACGAGCCTCAAATCTTGCTCACCAAGCTGTTGCATGCTCGTTTAGTGTTGGATCCTCGCATTGAAGACGTTTTGGGCTATCTGGTGTGCTCATGCAACGATGATGCTTACCAGGGTTTGCGTGGCGTTGATAGGAAATTTGGCCCATCGGCGCCAACAGCCACGTTGTCTTCAATGCGGATGCCCCCAAAGCCTTGAATGTATACGCCTGGCTCGACGCTGCTCACCATTCCTGCCTCCAAAGTGCCGGTGGCGCCCGGCATGAGAACTGGAATGGATTCATGGTAGCGCAGGCCGACGCCATGTCCAGTGATGTGAACGAAGTATTCTTCAAGACCAGCCTTCTTGAGCACTTGGCGGGCTGCACTGTCGGGTTCAGAGAAGGCCACGCCAGGTCGCATCTTCTCCGCCGCAACTTGCTGCGCCTCAAGCACACGGTTGTGAGCCTCGCGCTGTCGCTCATTAGGCTGGCCTGCTACGCAGACGTAGGTGAGATCCGACCAGTAACCATCCACCACGGTTGCTAATTCAACCATCACGATGTCCCCTGCGTTGATTTGTCGCTGGGTGGAGGGGACCAGCAATGTCCCTTTCGTACTACCCACAGGGCCTGCACCGACTTCGCACGAGGCGCGTGCTAGGCGTGCACCTTTATGGCCAGGACCGTGAGCTCGAATCTTCTGTTCCACCATCGAGCCGACCTGAGCTTCAGTCATCCCCGGCTGAATCTTGGTTAGGAACTCGGACATTCCAATCTCGGCGATCTCGTTAGCGACACGCAGCTTTCCAAGCTCGTAATTGGTCTTGATCGCCCTAGCCGATTGCACTAGATCGGTCGCGTCTACTTGGTTGCCTTCTGGGAAGAGATCGTCGAGCAGGTGCCACCATGGTGCCGCAGGCACAACCGGCTCCGCCGACCTATAGGTCGGACCTACGACTTCGAAGCTTTTCTCTACTCCGACTCGTGCCTTCTTCAGTCGCAGTCTAGTCTGCGCCTCTCTCAGGAGCCGACGGTAGTTCTCGTATAGGTCGGCGTCCTTGAGCAAGCCCCAGCCGAATGGAATTATCTCAGCCCAGTCAGGGTTCGCATATTCTGTTTCGATTTCAGGCAGAAACAGGGTCGGCTTAGCGTCCTTCGGCAGAACAGCAACCGAGAATCCGTGGTGCGGCCAGTAATCTGTCAGGTAGACAATGTTCTCGGGTAGCCGGCAGATCAACGCGTCAAGGCCGGCTGTCTTCATCTTTGCCTGCAGGCGCTCCAATCGGAGCCTGTCCACTTGCGCCATCTGTTCTCGTCACGCTCCTACGAGTAGCCTCCTCACGTTGCTGTTCTAGGTCAATGAAGACTCAACACTAGGACGATAATCATAGCCCCTACTATGACTATGTCGATTGGGTTGACCGAGCCTCCCGTTAGACTATTGATCAAGAGCACGACTATTCCAAAGATCAGAGGGCTAAGCCCAAGTAGCCCTTCCTTTATCCACGACAACCCTGATCACATCTGGGGACCGGCGCAGGCTGTATTTATCAGTTGCAGCGACCCCTTTTCTCAGAACCGGATACTCGATTCACTCTCCTCCAGAAGCGGTTGGACAGCACCAAAGATCGTTCGAAGAGAGCGCCACAGAGAGTGTCGATGGTTCCTCAACCGAGTAGTCATTGGACGCGCGAAGGTCAGAGAGATTCTACTCAACCACGGCAGCCAATTCTAGAGCGCGAGGGAGCGTCAAGCTTCGATGGCTACTCTCGACAACCACCAAACACACGCCAATGGGCGCATGTATAGAGGGAACACGTAGATGCAAAGCGCTATATACACGCCGGAAAGCTATCTGGTTTCGAAAATTCTGGTGATTCACATGTCTGAGAAGAAAGAGACGGAACAAAACGTAAGCAGACGAGACTATCTGAAGATCACAGGTGGAGCTATCGCTGGGCTAGTTGTCGGGGGCGCCATAGGGTATCTCGCAAAACCGACGGAGGTGGTGGTGGGGCCGCCAACGGGTGTGACGACAGAGACAGTCACTAGGACATTGGCCGAGACGATTACATGGCTGCCTGGGATGGGGGTTTCGGAGAGAGCAGTTGCTGGTGCAAAGCAACTTGTCGCTTCTGGCGCGGTGCCCGCAGGTGCTACAATAAAGCTCTTGCACGTAGCTGGCTCCAAGAACAATTTTGAGCCGTTCTTTGCGGACTGGGAAGCTAAGACTGGAACGAAAGTTGAAGTTGTCACACTTGGCGGTGAACCAGATGTCCTCACCAAGGCGATGGCTGAGGCAACCGCAAAGACAGGGGCAATTGACATAATCACTATCTTCAGCACATGGAAAGGTGATGTCATCGAGGCTGGTTTGGCAAAAGATCTCACGGACTACTACAACAAGTACAATCCTGAGTATGGTTCGCAATACCCAGATACGACGGTGATTGAGCCCCTAGCAGACTATACTACGATGTACAAGGGAAAGCGCTACGCTGTGGACTTGGACGCTGATGTCTTTACACTGACCTACAGAAAAGACCTACTTGGGAATTCCGACTACGCGAGTCAATTCAAGTCAAAGTTTGGATACGATTTGAAGGTGCCTGACACTTGGGAGGAGGTCAAAGACGTAAGCAAATTCTTCACCGACCTGAATCTGAAAGCTCCGGACGGCGAAAAAGTGTATGGCGGATACTTCTATGCCGATCCGGGTTGGGCGGCATTCACAACTTGGCTGTGCATCTTCGTATCAAAGGGAGGAATTCTATTCAGCCCAACCGACATGAAAGCAATGGTAAACACCCAAGAAGGCATAGAGGCGACGCAGGTGATGGCAGATCTCGTACCCTACATGCATCCTGACGCGCTTTCAATGGACTGGGCGAGCCTATACAAGAGATACAGTGAAGGAAAAGCCGTGCTCACAATGGCTTGGCCGTCATTGATAAAATGGGCGCAGGATGCTTCGACATCACAGATCGTCGATAAATCAGGTTCAGCTCTCGCGCCTGGCAGTAAGGTCAGCGTCGGTGGAAAAGAGGTGCTCCTGAAGGCAGCGAACAACCCTGTCAACTGGATCGGTATCGTATCCAACTATAGCAAGTACCCAGAACTGAGCTATCTCTTCTGGCAATGGGTTACCAGCCCCGTCGTTGGTGCTGAATCGGTCTCCAGAGTCGGTATCATGGACATCTTCAGAGAATGCTGGTTCGTGCCTCCGTACAGGCAGACATTCGAGAAGGCATACACACCGCAATTCCTAGAAGTGTTTGCAGATTGCATCGCTCACTCATTCCCCGACCTGATGATCAAAGGTTCTAGTGAATACCTCGACAAGCTCACGAAGAACGTCAACGCGGCGTGCGTCAAAGCCAAGACCCCCAAGGCAGCGATGGATGATACAGCCAAGGATTGGGAGCCAATAACCGACAGACTGGGAAGAGATGCACAGCTCGAAGCATGGAAATCCATGATTCCACTCTATCCAGCAGACGTGCAAGATGTCTGGAAAGCAAAAGGATACCTGACCTAGAAGATTCAACCCAAGATTGAACCTTCCCCCTTTTTTTGAGAAGTATTTTGTTTGGAAGCCTACGCAATGAAGACAGCTGACAGATTAACCCAATGGATCGGAAAGACTGAAAGCTTCAAGAAACTGTCAACACTTCCACTCAATTTCGTGCTGAATTTTGTCCTAATAGTTCCGTTCGCGATTATGATATTCTTGAGCTTCACAAAGTGGGAGCCCCTGTCAGGCTACGATTGGTGGCATGCTCCAATCGCAGGCGTGCCCAGGTTTGTGGAAGCATTTGGGGATACAAGATTGCTCTGGGCATTGATTCGAACGACGATCTTCGTCGCCGTTGTTGTGCCATTGGAATTTCTTCTGGGACTTGGCATGGCGCTCCTCTTCTTAGGTGATTTCCGCGGAAAGAAGGCGTTCACGTCAGTCGTTATGTATCCGATGATGATGCCATGGGTAGTAGTAGGCCTAGGGTTCTACCTGATGTTCCAATACTACGGGCCAGTGAACTTGTTGCTCCTGAAACCGATGTTCGGCGAAGGCGGCGTGATCGACTGGTTTACGAATTCTGCCTTAGCATTTGTTGCAGTAATGATTGCCGACATTTGGCAGTGGACCCCACTAATGTTCCTCATAATCTATGCTGGATTGGCAGCGGTTCCAAGAAGACTGATCGAGGCTGCTCAAGTCTTAGGAGCATCATCCGCTAGGATTGTAAGAACAGTTCGTCTTCCACTTATCAAACCGCTGCTGGTTGTTGCGTTAATCATCAGGGGACTGGAAGCGTTCAAAGTGTTCGACATCGTCTACATAATGACCCGAGGAGGACCGGGAGTAAACTCGACTGAAGTCGTATCACTCTATGTGTACAACCTGTCGATCGTCTACCACAATACCTCATACGCATGCGCGGTCTCGCTAATTATCATGATCGGCATCGCACTCGTGACGCGGTTAGCCATAAGACCGCTTGAAGTGAGAGCGGAGTAGCGGGTGACATATGTGGTATCAAAAGGAGTGACGAGAACTATTCGCTACCTGCTCATAATGGTCGTACTAGTATGGACTTTGGCTCCGGTAGCTTGGATGGTTTCCCTTTCGTTCAAGGGTCCAACCGAATGGTATGCGCCAAACGTAATTCCCATGACGCCGACTATTGACAACTACATTAGTCTCTTCATCCCGACAAATCCTGTCGGAGGGAGCTTTTTCTTCACATCAATCACGGAGCCGATTACGAAACCCCTGATAAACAGCCTAATAGCAGCTGGACTCGGCACCATATTCGCCGTCCTGATCGGATTCTTGGCGGCCTACGGGGTTTCGCGTTATCGAGCCGGAGGAACCTTTGTCATCTTCTTTACGCTCTTGACTAGGATGCTTCCAGGGGCGACGTTCGTCGCGCCACTGATGGTTTTCTATGCTAGCATTGGCTTCATAGACACCTACGCGGGACTTATCATGCTGTATACGGCTGTCACCCTGACGTATGCGATTTGGCTGATGAAAGGATTCATTGATGAGATCCCTCCGGAATGGGAGGAGGCTGCGCTTCTAGAAGGAGCGAGCCCGTGGACCGTTCTGAGAAAGATAACGATTCCCCTTACGAAAGGAGGCCTTGTAGCCTCGGCGCTCTTCATATTCATACTGAATTGGAGCGAATTCCTGTTCGCCCTAGTGATCTCAGTAACTCAAGTGACAACTCTGCCCGTTCAGATTAGCAAGTATGTGAGCGCCGTGGGAAGAATGTATGGAAGCATGGCGGCCTTAGGACTTGTTGCGACAATACCTTCTCTTGTTCTGGGGTACATAATCCAAAAGCACCTTGTGACAGGGTTCACATTCGGGAGGGTCAGATGAGTTCCGGACTGTAGAAGAACATGGATGAGAACGCCAAATGCCTAAGCTGGAAGTAAAGAATCTTCGAAAATTGTTCGGAACCTTTGAAGCAGTCAAAGATGTTTCGTTTCAAGTGGAAGAAAAGGAGACCCTTTGTCTGCTAGGACCTTCAGGCTGCGGAAAGACAACCACACTAAGAATCATCGCCGGCCTTGAAGCCCCAACCTCAGGCGAGGTATTCGTGGACGGAGTGCGCGTAAACGATATCCCGCCCCAGAAGAGACAGATAGGTCTCGTCTTTCAAGATTACGCGATATTTCCACATTTGTCGGTCTTTGAGAATATCGCCTACGGTCTCAGAGTCAGAAAGACGCCTGGCGCTCAACTGAAGACAAAGGTACACGATGCCGCATCCCTGATTGGTGTGGACCGTATCCTCGATGTGCCTGGCAAGAAACTCGGTTTGAGTGAAATGCAGAGAGTGGCCATCGGGAGAAGCATAGTGCTCGATCCTAAACTTCTGTTGCTTGACGAACCTCTGAGCAACATAGACGCGAAAGCTCGCGAGAGGATGAGAGCTGAACTGGGGAGACTGCAGAAAGAGATAGGCATAGCAACCGTGTACGTGACCCATGACCAGCTAGAAGCTTTGACGCTGGCTGACAGGATTGCGGTGATGAGAAACGGCCTGATAGAGCAGATCGGCACGACAGGCAACATCTACGATAATGCTAGAACGTTGTTCGTCGCCAGATTCATAGGAAGCCCTACGATGAACCTGATCGATTGCGAACTCACCCGCAGTGGAAAACAAGTGATCCTGAAATCCGAAGATCTGGTCGTTGATATCACTGAACTCGCTGAGGCGATCACAGGCAAGGTCGAAGGGAGAGAGCTCATCCTTGGAATTAGGCCTGAAGATATCTCTCTGAACATAAAGAAGACCAATCCGAGGGCGATTGAAGCCGAAGTCCAGCTGGTAGAGCCAATCGGAGCCAAATCCATATACCATCTTATGATTGGTCGAATAGCAGTCCTTGCTAAGGATTACCCCATGCCGGACGTGAACGTTGGCAGCAGAGTTTGGAGTACGTTCAACGCTGACAAGCTCCATGTATTTGACAAGAAGACTGAGGAAGCGATCCTCTAGTTGAGGAGCGCCGGAACATGGTAACACTCCGATTTGTGAACATCTCTAAGAAAGCAGGAAAAAGACAGATACTGAAGAACGCGAGCTTAGATATTGCTGACAAAGAGCTGTTTGTCATAGCAGGGCCTCCGGGCGCAGGCAAGACGACTCTGTTGAAGATAATTGCTGGTTTGGTTGCTCCTGATGAGGGCGAAGTCTACATAGACGAACAGATGGTGAACACAGTCCCGCCTGGCGACCGCGACGTTGGAATGGTATTTGAAATTCCTCCCATTTACCCCAATAGAACGGGCTTCCAGAACATCGCGTTTCCTTTGGAAGTAAAGAAACTGAAGGGCGATCAGGTGAGAGAAAGAGTTGAAGAAGTTGCAGAGCTTCTTCAGATAACACACCTCTTGGACAGAAAACCGGCCACCTACAGCGGAGGCGAACTTCAAAGGGTTGCCTTAGCTCGTGTCTTGGTGAGGAAACCCCGCATCCTTCTCCTAGACGAGCCTCTAAAGAACCTTGACGCAAAAATCAGAGAGACAACTAGAGTCGAACTCAAGAGACTTCAGAGAGAATTCGGAACAACTATGATCTTCTCGACGCATGACGAGCTTGAAGCAACGGCCGTCGGAGACAGAATAGGGGTCATGAAAGAGGGCGCTTTCGAACAGACCGGCACGCCCAAGGAACTCTATGATTCTCCGAAGACGGTGTTTGTGGCTCGTTTCATAGGAAGTCCAACAATGAACCTTACCGACTGCGCTCTGAAACAGATGGGCGACAGATGGGTTCTGGATGCTTCAGATTTCAACGTGGATGTGACGACCGGCGCGGATCAAATGAAGAGTGAAGCAATGGCGCAGGAGCTATTGTTGGGCATGAGACCGGAGGATGTCATCCTCCTTGACTCTCCTAGCAACGGTGGTTGTTTTGAAGGCCAAGTTGAATTGACGCAGAATTTCGGAGACGAGAGAGTCGTCACCGTCAGAGTTGGAAAGGCCTCAATCAACTGCCTCACGGGAAAGGAGCGCGTTTTTGGGTATGGTCAGAAAGTGTACGTGAAGTTGAGAGAAGAGAAAGTGCATGTGTTCCGCAAGGAGACCGGCATGGCAGCAATGTGAAGCATGAACTGAATCATACCGCCGCGTCGCTTGGCGTTTTCTCTTCCTAGACGGCCTACCCACCCGTACCTATTGGAAACAACGTGACGAGGTCGTTGTTCGAGAGTTTGGTAGAGAGGTCGTGGACGACCTTGCTGTTTACGGATATGAACAGCCCCCTTCGATCAACTGCTGTCAGAATCTCTCCATCACCCTTATCCAAGATGGCCAGGACGTCTCTCACAGTTAGGTTTGAGGCGTCGATGGTCGTCGATGCTTTCCCTAAATACTCAATTAGCCATCCGCGAAAGCGTAGCAGCAAGTCTTCCCACCGCCTGTGTGGACATCTCAGCTGACACCTAGCTTAGAGTTCGCGGATTTGTGATGTTGGCTTCGAGGCTCGCGTGCCTTAGTGGCCGATTTGCTGTGCGTTTGGCGCCTCAGATCAGGTCCCGCTTTTCCATCTCTCTCGACACGTCGTCTAGGCTGAGCTCCGCAAGTTTTTCTTTCGTTGGGCGTCCCGTGGCGGGGTTCCAACCCCTCAAGGCATAGTACTCATCCATCAGCTTGACGAATTTCCCGCTGTCTAGGCTTTCGCGTTTGCCGGTTGGTCCCGCAAAGTGTTCCGTCATCTCGAAGTACGGAATAACGGACTCATCCTGCTTTCTTGAGCGCCCGTGACCTCTCACTTGGATAGCTCTCTCGAGGTTGAATATTCGCTCAGCTACCTTGTCCAGATCGCTCTGAGTCAGTTCCATGCCTGTTACGGCTGTGAAGAGACGATGTTCGAAGGACGGACCGTAGATCGTTTCTTTGGACGTGGTTATCTTGGCGTAGTGGTCATCGCCGGAGAGGCTGTAGATCCTCGGAAAAGCCCAGTCGCACACGGGTAGAGAATCCTTCAGAACACTTCGGTGCTGATGCCATATGGCGGGCTGAGCCTTGTATTCGTAGGGCGTGTGTAGGTTGACAGCCTTGTCAGACCCGTAGACCTTGTCAGCAATTCGATAGATCTCATCCCACTTCAAAACGTTGGACCAGAGACTCACCCCTGCCACGTATCCGTGAGAGGAGCTGAAGGGATCCCTCGTGTCCGTCGCTAGCTGTATCGCGGCCACGATCCAAACGGGGAAGAATATTGGGTTTATGCGATCTCCTCTTCCATCCCAGTGTCCGGGGTAACCGTATGGAACCCAGAACTCGGAGGCCTCCTTCTTCCCGATCTTGAGGATGTCGGCTGCTCTGAGACCTCCCTCAGCAAGCGCGTTTCCTATCGTTCCGTCCCTGTAAGCGATCTTCTTGATCAAAGTATACCAGAATTCAGGGTTGTTCGGGTCGATCTCCACTCCGTCTAGGTCTGTTAGGATACCCTGCTGCTTCATTGCCCTTAGCCAAGGAACTGTGCCAATGATCAATTCCCACTGGTTGATTCCGTACTTGTTCGACAGGACCGCTGCTTCAAAACCTTCTCTGAACCCAGGGTTCCAGTCATAGAATGTCTTTGGTGCTCCAGCAAAGACAGGCCCGATGCAGTGAAACTGGCCGCTCACAACGTCTGGCGAAATAACTCCTGGAACACATTCGTAGTAGTGGTTGAGAGGGCATTGGGCAAAGCAGGCGTGGCTGCAGTTCTGAAGGCGTTGTCCATATGAGGCTACATGTTCGGGATTAAGTGAAGGTTTTATGGGTATGTGTTCAGCTGTGGGCATGACATCCTTCATCTTTAGACAGAGCACCATCAGCTCATCGGGTCTTGCTATCTTCACTTGGCCGGTTCCATGGACAGCTATCGCCTTGAGGTTCTTGGATCCCATTACCGCGCCGAAGCCTCCCTGACCTGCAGCGCTTTCTGTCTCCGTTAGGATGACGGCGATGCGGGCTAGCCTCTCTCCAGCTGGCCCGATGCACGCTGTCCTCACGTCTCTGCCGTGTTTGTTCCAGATCATTCTCTGCGTTGAATAGGTGTCGAGTCCCCAGAGTTCCTTGGCATCGTTCACTTCTACTTTGCCGTCATCGATGTGGACGTAAACCGGATTCTCTGCCTTTCCCTGGATGATCACGCCGTCAAAGCCGGCGTACTTTAGCTCTGATCCCCACCGCCCACCCATATTGGAACGTGTGAACCACGGGGTTGGGTATGCTTGAGGAGCCACTCCGCAGACAGCGGTTCTTCCAGAGGCCGGAGCCAAAGTCCCGGTCAGGGGGCCTGTC
>Ga0209725_1001753_pt1 | contig 12020 bp, 8 predicted proteins | sample I18A1metaG_FD_184145 | JGI IMG/M metagenome (GOLD analysis project Ga0209725, IMG submission 184145) | Lake sediment bacterial and archeal communities from Gulf of Boni, Indonesia to study Microbial Dark Matter (Phase II) - ​I18A1 metaG... | ecosystem: Environmental > Aquatic > Freshwater > Lake... | reverse complement strand
CACGCTCTCTTGGGCTTGACTCACTTATGAAACCTCTGAATGTCATATTTTTCTAGGTTAAATGCGCTATTGAATCATGCTTATTCATTATGAAAATGTTTCGATGAATATCAACTGACTAGTTTAATAATAATGAGTTCAACACTCGTTAACTCCATTTTTGAAGGAGCTAGCCATCTCAATAGTTAGCGATCTAAAATGTCATCGTATCCTCAGTACTCTAATAAAGCCCTCATCTACACTTTACATTGGAAGTGAAAGCCTTTACAGGCACGCCCCTCTGTTTTGCGCCGAAAAATGGGAGAGCCTGAACCATTTTGTAGCCTCTAAAATTGCTACTTCGCCAACAATTATGGTATTAATTACAGCACCTTAGTTACTATATTCGTGGAAACTGTTTTCTAACTACGGCGATAAATAAAAGGTTAACACAAGCACTAAGGATTCTCATGATTGTGGTGAAATGATGTCTTCTAGAAAAGAAGTTAAAATCACTATTGTAGATATAGAAAAGCCAGCAGACGTTCAATTTATCTGCGGTCAAGGCAACTTTAGCATTTTTAGTACTGACAACTTATTTCGAACTTTCCAGACAACCCTCCCACCAAGGGTTAAGTATGGTGTGGCTATGAATGAAGCTGCACCTAGATTGGTGCGCGTGACCGCTAATGACGCTGAACTGGAAAGGTTAGCCGCAGAAGTGGCTCTTGCTATCGGTGCTTCTCATGTTTGGGTTGCAATGATGCGTGGGGCTTTTCCGATAAACGTTCTGAACGCCTTGAAGCAAAATTTGGGCGTCTGCACAGTCTTTGTGGCAACGGCGAACCCTTGCCAAATGATTGTCGCAGAAACTAAATTGGGACGCGCTGTTCTTGGAGTAGTTGATGGGACATCAGTAACTAGGATAGAAAATGAAAAAGAACGAGAAGAACGTCGGGCATTAGTCAGGAAACTCGGCTACGTGTTAGGATAAGGTCCTCGTATAATCTTCATTATTTTTATTAAGTCTCATATTATTACTAACCTAGTCCACTTAGCTAGTTTTATTGGTCAAGGAGAGTTACATGTTGGCACGAAAAGTTGAGTATCCAAAAATTTTTGTTTCTCCGCCTGGTCCTAAGGCTCAAGAACTTCTCAAACGTGATGAAGCCGTACTTTCCCAATCATTTGTACGCTACTACCCACTCGTAGCTGAGTCCGGGAGTGGGTGCATCGTTCGGGATGTTGATGGAAACGAATACATAGATTTCAACTCTGGAATAGCTGTGTTAGCGGTAGGACACTGTCATCCTACAGTTGTAGAAGCCATTAAAAAACAAGCCGAACGACTTCTCCATTATTCTTACACGGATTTCTACTATGAATCCCTTGTTAGCTTTTCCGAGAAACTTTGCGAAATTACGCCGGGAAAATTTGGTAAAAAAATTTTTACTGGAAACAGTGGAGCTGAAGCAATTGAGGCAGCGATCAAACTTGCTAAATGGCACAGCCGAAAACACCAATTTATAGGCTTCATCGGAGGCTTCCATGGACGAACGATCGGCGCACTCAGCTTCACTGCAAGTAAACCAGTTCAACGGAGATATTTCTTTCCACTAATGCCAGGCGTTACGCATGTGCCATTCCCATACTGTTATCGCTGTCCTTTCAAACAGACATACCCTGACTGCGACTACTGGTGCGTAAACTACATCGATGAAATGGCCTTACAAAAATACATTCCACCTGAAGAGGCGGCCGCAATAATTTTTGAGCCTATTCAAGGAGAGGGAGGCTACATTGTGCCCCCACCGGAATACTTTAAACGCCTTAAAAAATTGGCTGATAAGTACAACATTCTTTTAATAGACGACGAAATACAGGCTGGAATGGGTCGTACTGGCAATTGGTTTGCTATTGAACACTGGGGAATCGAGCCAGACATCATATGCATTGCTAAGGCGGTAGCGTCAGGATTACCGTTAGGTGCCATAGTTACTAGAGCTGAGCTTATGGATTGGGAGGCTGGCTCACATGCTACTACCTTTGGTGGTAACCCAGTTGCATGTGCCGCAGCGCTAGCCACAATAGATGTAATTAAAAAAGAACGTCTCCTAGAAAATGCGGCAAAACAAGGCATTTACATAATGAAGCGATTCGAAGAATTACAAAAGGAATGTGAAATAATCGGCGATGTTCGAGGAAAAGGCTTGATGATTGGTGTTGAATTAGTTCGAAATAAGGATACTAAGGCACCAGGTCGTACTGAAGCCCACGAGGTCATGGTTAGAAGTTGGAAGCGTGGTGTTGCCATAATCACCTCTGGTGCCTCAACCTTACGGATTGCTCCACCGCTTATAATCACTCGTGATCTTGTTGATGCTGCTCTTTCAATAATAGAGGGCGCAATCAGAGAAGTCGAACGTGAGACAAAGTAGGCACCCTCCTACTTTCTAGATCAAGTCTCTAACTTCGTGGCTAACCGTGCTTCCTTTACAATCAACTGCATCTTATTGGTAGTTCGGTTAAACGTGGTTTTTCCAATAATTACTATCTCCATTCCGATTAACTCCTCACTTATCCATCGTAATGGTGCGCATTCATTCCTTGTTTGATTAACGATCTCTCGCGCTTTCTCAATTGGCATGTTAAGAACTTCCTCCGCTTGTCTTCCAAAGAAAATTGCATTAACTACTCCAGTGCCATCATCAAGCACAACCTCAACAACTAAACGGACAGACGGCTTGGTAACCACCCCGCATTGGTCGCAACTCCAGTTCTCACCTAGTTTTTCAAGTTTCTTTAAACACTTAGGACACACGAGATGAACGCATGGCTTCTGTAAAACCTCAGAAATAACCGCATGAACTTCCACATCCTCTCCTTCTCGGAGGCTCGCTATCTTTTTTCTTTGAGGTGCAGCTCCTTCAATAATGAGTTGGGAACTGGGCGTAGTAGCTGAAGTTTTTGATAGAACTTCGATAGTCGTAAGCGTCCCTGAAGACAATTCTAACTCCTCAGCTAAACCAACTTTCACATAGGCGTTTTTGATTTTGATTCGACTGCCGACAGAAAGATCTCTTATTGAATCGGCTAGGCGTCTCCACATAGAAGCCTTAATTTCGCCAGTTTGATCTCTAAGTGTGAAAGACGCAACCGGCACAGTCTCACCTCCCATCGTCACCACTTCCCTGAAAAAGGGTGCATTAACAATGTCGCCCTCAATAGTCACGTTAGCCATACCTTGCTTAAGTTGGGCTATTTGCATCGTTTCCTCTTCTGCTTGTGGAAGAATGGCAGCTTGAGTTATTTGCGGGTTTAACGTCAGTAAACCAACTTTACCTAAATTTAGATCTATTGCGCCAAAGCTTTCCTTTGTATACGCACCTTCGATAAGCACGATGTCACCAGATTTGATTTTATTAGCTATTTCAGCGTGAGCATCCCACAATGATAGCCGTACATTGCCAGTTTCATCTCTGACAATTAAGGTTGTCACATGCCCAATTTCCCCAGCTTTTCTCACAAACTCTCGAACAGGACCAACGTTAAGCACTCTGGCCAGTACATTCACATCTGACATACCAGTTTTCAAAGCAGCAATTTTTATGAGCTTAAGTGGTAGAGGAATCGGAAGCAAAGTTTTCTCCGTTAAGATAGTTATTTGACTTCTCTTCTCTACATGAATTTCCAATCTTCCATTGAAACCTTTTGCAACTCGTCCACCCATGATCTGGAGGCAATCTTCTTTCTTTACTTCCTTGATCTCGTCAACTTTCTCATTCCAAAACACAACCACAATTCTTCCAGTTTCATCAGCGAGTTGCAAGCGTATCACTTGTCCCGTTTGGCCGGTAACCTTACGAAAAGTGGTTGACGGAAAAATACGCCACACACAACCAATTATGTTGACATGGTAATCATTTTCGCTAATCTCAGCGATTTTTTTAAAAAACTCTTTAACTTCAGGGAACTTTTCAGGTTTAATACTTGGTGGATCAACGATAAGATTTCCCCGCACTCCAATGTTAAGCTCCAGCTTGCCGTTCAACCCCTCTCTTACATAACCGTGCAAGAATTGAATAATTCGATTTTGAACGATCTTACCTTGGCTCACAAGGTCTGTCTTATCATCCCATAAGACTACATCCAACATACCCGTCCGGTCGGCAATGACCAAGCGTGCAACTTTTCCCGTGGTTTTATCTTGTCTAGTGAATAACTGAACTGGGTAAACCAGAAATACACGACCAGAAATGGACACATCGTTAACTCCCGGTACTAGATCTCGAATATTAATCTCTGTCTTCAAAGCATCTTCTTCTTTCAGGTCGACACCTAGCTCTGAAGCAACAATATATGCTGCTCCCTCTTCGGTTAATAGCCCTCCAACTTCATCCCTCTTCCTCTTAATCATCTGCTTAACTGCATCTAGTGTCAAATCAGAGCGCTCTTTTAGAATTCGGTCTACAACAGCCCTATGCTTTACCAAAGTTTCTCACTATACCTAATGGGAGTAGTCCATATGAACCTAACCTGTTAAACTTCGTAGTATGAAAGATGGTAAAAAGGAATTCTTAGTCAGTCCCAAAACATTCTAGTTCTAAGATAAGTTCTCTCGGCAGCTAATATATCCATGTAAAATGCTTCCTCCGTTTTATGTGATTTACGGAGGATTCTGACAGCAGTTGTTGGGCCTATTCCTCGACCTGCCATGGCTATCGCTGCTCGCCGTCCATACGTTTGTGTTAGACTTGCATTTTTCCATGCTGTCTGCCATTTTTTTTCTTCGTCGTTAGTGAGTTTCCTTTTTTGTGCTTTCTTCTCAGCAACTTTGACGAGTTCTAAATCATTTTCATATGTTACAGCAACAAGTGTAGAATTACAACGTGGACATCTAATTCTTTCTGGCAGCATACGCACATGATAGGTCCCGGTCCAATCACCCCTCCAAATACATACGAGTCTCACTTGTTCAGATGATAACCGTTCCTTGATTACGTCGACAAGTGCCTTTGTTGGTATGGCTGGTCTAAGAAGATCATGGGGGGCTATCTTATCCAGTATTGGGAGGGCAAGAGGAGAATATTCCGCTTTAAGTTTTATTATCGAGATTTGGATTGTTCCGGCTCGAACCATTTCTATGATTGTTTTGGTTGTTTTAATGTTCAGCTTCTCTGTCTTAAGTTCTCTCAGTGTTTCATAATAAACGGGCGTGTCCCTTAATGCATTAACAAGCATCCTTGCACGGCTTGGCATGTAGTCTGCTCTCCGTTCAATTACTCCAAACCTCTTCGCAACATGCCAAAATCTCCAAGCAAAAATTGATGTATCCCCGAGTGTACCTTCTAGTACCATTGGTACGTCATCTGGCGTTAACTCTAGTAACTCTCTCCTTACAGCCTCAGGGTCTAGATAATGTGGAGCAATAAATGCGATGCGGTAGGAATCGGAGGATGTGGCAATATTTATTCCAAGTCTTGAACTTAGTACCGCTCCTAGGACTCGACTGAGTGTCTCATTAACCAAATCGCCGAAACAAGCGTGAATTATAGCATAGTTCTCAAAACACTCAATCACTACCTTGCGATCTGTGGGCACAAGGTAGCCGCGTTCGATGTGTTTTCTGATGGTTTCGACTACTTTCTCAGTAGCATCTCTATCTAACGGATACTCTCTTAAAATGTCAATAAGGGCCTCTTTCTCAATAAGTCTTCCAGCGATTACACCACGTAGTTGACCAACAGTTTGCGCTACCTCAAACAGAACTGGGATGATTTCCCCTTCCCAACTAGGAATGGCACCAAGACTTTGGGCAACGGGTTCAACATCCACAGTCCTTTTCTCATCGTTAATTTTTAGAATGCGCCAACATTGACCATGCATTATGAATTCGACGCCAGGGCGACCATTTTTAGCGACAAACTCTTGATCAAGTATACCAATTTTTCGGCGGCGTGCGAAATCGAAGACATCATATTGTTTAACATCTAGAATCATTGACAAGTTTTCATAATAATACCGGAACGTCCGAGGTAATCGCTTTTTAATTGCAGCTCCATCGAATCTGATAACTCCATCCCTTTCAAGTTGACTGATCGTAGAGGCCAATTCTTCGGTGGTTAGTGTGTGATAGGGATAGGCGCGAGTAACAACTTGATAAACCATATTTAAACTTACTTTGCCGAGGTCGAGAGCTAGGCCAGCTATTTGATGGGCAAGTACATCTAAAGCGTTTTCATGGATCTGAGGCATTTCTAATAGTTCGTCATGAGCGAATTTTGCTATTACAGCTGCTTCAAGGATATCGTCAGCCCAAGCAGCGAGCACGCATCCAGTGGGTTTAGCATCAATAGCGTGCCCACTTCTGCCAACTCGTTGGACTAGCTTAGTTACCTGTCTCGGTGACAAGTATTGTACAACAAAGTCAACGGTTCCTATATCGATACCTAACTCAAGGGAAGAAGTGCAAATAACAGCCTTCAGTTTACCTTCACGGAAAGCTCTCTCAGTTTCTATTCTGACTTCTCGTGATAAGGATCCATGGTGAACTCCAGCATTGAGACTTGGCTTCAACGCATGTATTCTAGAGGTTAAAGCTTCAGCGTGCTCTCTTGTATTTGTGAATACTAATGTAGACTTATGGAAGTCTATTAGATCAAAGAGTCTGTGAATTCTTCCAACGCTTCCTGCAGAGATGAGAATTCTATCTGCCGTTTTAGAATCTTCGGGAGTCGGTGAAGGGCTTTCTATACGTACATCTAACCCTTTCGCCGCTTCTGCCTTAATCACGCTGGCTAAACGACCGGTTCCCATCAAAAACTTTGCAACCAACTCAGGGTTGCCAATAGTTGCTGATAAGCCGATTCGTTGGAACTCATGTCCAGTTAATTCTCGAAGTCGCTCGAGTCCAAGCGAGAGTTGGCATCCTCTCTTATCAGTAACGACTTCATGAACTTCGTCTACGATTACCCAGCGGACTTCCTTAAGATGTATACGCATCCTTTTACCTGGCAAAATTGCTTGCAACGTTTCTGGTGTTGTTATTAACATATTTGGCGGGTGTAAAGCTTGTAGTCTTCGAATTCTTAAGACCGTATCACCATGCCGGACTTGGACATTTATGCCAAGGCTTTCACCTATCTCCATCAACCTTCTAAAGATATCCCGATTCAATGCCCGAAGTGGTGTAATGTAAAGGATTGAAATCCCATGTAAGGTATTCTCGCTTCTTTCTCTAAGATACAGTTCGAAAACAGGGAGGCATGCAGCCTCAGTTTTGCCGGTACCGGTCGGGGATATAATCAAAACATTTTCCTTACTGAGGATTAGTGGAATGGCCTTGTCTTGAATGTCTGTTGCCTCTTCGAACCCTAGCTTTTTAATCTCTTCACGTAGAGGCTTAGAAAAAAGTGAGAACACAGCTTGGTTCGCGCTCACCTATCTTGCCCCATTCTTCATTTTGCTCTTCGAAACAGATGAAGTAAGTGCGAATATCGGTTTTTCATGGAGTTTTTTCCCTCTCATGCACAACTTTTCTGGATTTCTTCAACGTCTGGAAGTCGATCGCCTATTCGGTTTAGTATTTTGACTTACCGTAGTTACCGTCGGTTTAATCGCTTAAAATATTTACAAATGACAAGTTCATTTACTGGAATGTTTCTCTTCTCTCCCATATGCTACATATAGAAATGCAAGAATAAGCGTGATAAAAGTTAAGCTGATTAAGAAGTTGGAGATCAAACTGTAAAAATCTTCCACGCCCATGTTGTTTTAACCCTCAGTTAAAACTTTACTGATAGAATATTTAAAATGTGATTAGGAAAGCCGTAGACAACCCGGGCTTTATTCAATTTAATCATCTTTTCTTTACACCTTAAGTCAATATTCATGGTTTTAAATTGCATCGTAACTTCCAAATTTGTGTTTACCAAAATTTCATTTTGTCTTCTTTTTGCTCATATTTCGCCACTCTGACATTAGAACTTCGTATAAGTCATCAGACTCCTCTATCATGTCATAACGTCCCATAGCCTCAGCTAATCTTTGGGCAATGAGATGGTAACAAAAATGTACTTCCCGCCTTTCTCCAACCACGCGAAAGTAGAAATCATCACAGGAACAGAATCTTGCTGATGGGATGACTTGATAGTCCCTTTCTTTACCAACTACAATCCAAATCTCTCGTCCGCTGGGCTTAAACAGATAACGCTTCACACGATTTCCCTGAAAAGCTTCCCATCCGTTCTTGAATCGTTTTCCGAATACTGTTGCTAATTGGGCAAATCGGTCGTCAGTAATACGCCTATTTAATCTAGCCTCTCGGCAAGCTTCATCAAGTAACTTCATCTCAGAACTTTTTTTCCGCGACACAGTATTCCCACCTTTCAAATACTTTTACTGCTTCGATAAAAACATCTTAAGCTTGTGGGTTTTTAGGTAGATTTAGAAGAAGCATCGCGGTGAGCCATGTGATTCGTCCTGTGATCCCGTGGCCTGCGCTACTAATCGATGAAGGTAGGGAACGAATTCTCATAGTTGCTGATCTCCATTTAGGTTTCGAGCATGAACTTGCCAGTATGGGTATCAACCTTCCATCTCAAACCTCCAAAATACAAACAAAGCTTCTAGGGATCCTCAAAGAACTTCATCCATCTCGACTAGTTTTTCTAGGAGACGTGAAACATAGTATCCCCAAAATTTCTTTTCAAGAATGGCAGGATGTACCTTCATTCTTCGAAGCTATCCAAAAAATAGTTCAAGACATCACCATTATCCCTGGCAATCATGATGGTGACCTTGAACCATTAATTTCACCATCTATCCAGATTAGCCCAATAAAAGGAATCGTCATCGGTCGTATTGGATTGTTTCATGGGCATGCTTGGCCGTCACAAGAACTTTTCTCTACAGACTACTGGGTTATAGCGCACAATCATCCGGTAATCCATTTTCGCGACTCACTAGGTTTTCGAATCGTCCGACAAGCTTGGATTAAGGCAGATTGCAACGGTCCAAAACTCGCTAAAGCCCTTCTTCACTATTCCGGCATTAAGCTCACAGGTGACGCAATCGAGACATTTCGGCAAAATTTTAACATAGAAGTCAAAAGCCCAAAGTTGATCATAATGCCAGCTTTTAACGAGATGCTTGGCGGCTTACCAATTAATCTTGAGCAGCCTAAAGATTTGTTGGGACCAATTTTTCGAACTGAAGTTGTGAATGTCAATGGAGCGGAAACCTATCTCCTTGACGGAACATTTCTTGGAACAATTAGCCAACTTCGTCACTTAGTTTAATTCGCTAACTTAATATTCAACATGCATGATTTTCTTTTGGATCTTTTTGGAGGTAGAGAGACGTTTGCAATTTGACGCAATTATCGTTGGAGCGGGGCCTGCAGGGCTTTTCGCTGCCCATGAACTTTCTGAAAGAAGTAAATTGCACATTCTCATCATCGACCAAGGATACGATGTTTCACACCGCAAATGTCCTGTCATGACTTTATACAAGAGTTGCTCCAAATGCTCACCTTGTCAAGTAATGTGTGGCGTTGGTGGCGCTGGAACTCTCTCAAGTGGCCTCCTTAACCTTCGACCAGACATTGGCGGGAACCTCGCCCAACTTATTAAGAGCGATAAAGCTGCTTGGGGGCTTATTAATTACGTTGATCAAATGTTCCTAAAACATGGTGCACCATCAAAACTTTATACCTCTAACCACGAAGATTCAGAAAAACTTGAACGAGCCGCAGCAGCAGTAGGAGTTAAATTTATTCCCATTCCACAACGACATATCGGCACAGATAATGCCCCTAAAGTTATAGGGTCTATCGAACACGATTTGAAAACTCGAGGTGTCAAATTCCTTCTGGGCAAAAAGGTTGCACGAATCAATAAGAACACTGTTATGCTAGAAAATGGGACAAGTTTCAACTGCAAATATATCCTCATTGCCCCAGGTCGCAGCGGGGCCAACTGGCTTGCTGAGGAAGCCCAGCGTCTAAAAATCCCAACAAAATATGAGCCCGTCGACGTCGGAGTGCGAGTGGAAATTCCCTCGGTTGTAATGGAGCCAATTATATCAGTAAGTCGTGATCCAAAATTTCACATATACACTGCAACATATGATGACTTCGTTCGGACTTTCTGCGTAAATCACGAAGGCTTTGTTGTCCAAGAAGTATACGACACTTTTATTGGAGTCAATGGGCACGCTATGGCCGAGCAGAAATCTGCAAACTCTAATTTTGCGTTACTAGTTAGAGTTGAATTAACACAACCGCTTGAGGACACAACTGCTTACGGCCGCACAATCGCAATGCAAACTACAACGTTAGGAGGTGGTCGCCCCTTGCTTCAAAGACTCGGCGATTTGGAAGGAGGGCATCGCTCAACGTGGGAACGAATCGAACGTGGAAATGTACGCCCAACTTTACGTAACGTCACGCCAGGTGATATTGCCATGGCTATGCCCCATCGAATCGTCGCGGACATAGTTGAAGGCCTTGAAAAATTAAACCACGTTATTCCCGGCGTAGCTTCCACATCAACGCTTCTCTATGCCCCAGAGGTAAAATTCTCTGCAAACCGCGTATATACCAACAGGGATTTAGAAACTCCAATTGAGAACGTCTTCGTCGCTGGAGACGGTGCTGGTTTATCCCGTGGATTGGTTACCGCTGCTGCAACTGGGATAATCGCCGCTCATGGTATTCTTAAAAAGGAAGGAATTACGCCGCCAAAAATAGAGTAGCCATGGTGGGGTCGGTGGGATTTGAACCCACGATCTCGAGGGATCTCTAAACCTCGATAGGTTACCCGAGCTTCTCGTAGCAGAGGTTAACCCCTGCAATCTCGAAGCCTAGACCATGCTAGCAGACGACCCCTAGCAACTCCCCTTAGATGCACGCACATAAATATTTCCTTGGATTGGGCGTTTAAACGCGTCTTCAAGAATTTAAAATAAAGGGATAATCCTTGGGCATCGACCTTGGCATACACGTTCAGATTAATAATTCAAAGTCATTGAGCAAACTCTCTCCGTTTTTCATCAATTTTATCAAATCGTTTGAACCAAACCTAAGGGTCGAAGATCTTTTTATTGAATTTGATAAGAAAAGAAAAATTTTCAAGCTTTTTACAAAGCCATCCTACTCTCAACTTGCTAGTATCCTCAATAAGGAATCGACGAGAGCGAAACGGGTTTTTACAACTGGGCACTTCAAAATTTGCAGTACTTCACTCTCACATCTCAATAACAAAATAGCTTTAAATGAGAAAGACTTCGTTGATGATTACTCTTTCTCATGTTTCCACAGTATGAAGAAAGAACACACTATATACTGTTTTGACTTCTTTGGGAGACCAATCGATTGGTTTTGTAAAGAGATAAATGGAAGAGCAAACCCGAAGGTTAAGGAAAACTGCGGAAGGCTAGTAGAAGTAGCGAAAAGAGTCATTGAGTTGTTAAATCCAGTTAGACTAATCATTGACGCTGAAACCGCATCGTACATTAATTATGATGATTTAGCTTTTCCCGATAATCCAGAGGGTTGGTGGTTTTTCGTCTATTACCGAGATCCCTACAACTTCGTCAGACTAACTATGCGTGCACAATCCGAGAAAGAAGAAAAAATCGATGAGACCAAGATTGAATTAATCCAAAAGAAAATCGATAGACACGAACTTTACAATGTAATAACCCATTACTCAATTCAAGCGTTTCTATCCCAATATGGAGGAATTGGAGCACAGTTTGGCCAAGCAATAGATGCCACCAAAGACCCAAGCAAAGAACTCTACAACATCTTCTTCCAATGCAGGCAGTAATAAACCATCGACATCTGACGTACCTTTTCTTGTTTTTCTTCGACATTTTAATAATGGTTATATTCTCTTTCTGCGTTTTTTGTTGGAATTAATGGGGTTTCCTGTTGGGTATGGAAGTTGATTTGCTTACGCTTGATGCACCTAATCAGCGAGTATTGATGATGGGGAATGTAGCTATAGCTCGAGGGGCGATAGAAGCAGGAGTGCAAG
>Ga0209725_1001752_pt1 | contig 12020 bp, 15 predicted proteins | sample I18A1metaG_FD_184145 | JGI IMG/M metagenome (GOLD analysis project Ga0209725, IMG submission 184145) | Lake sediment bacterial and archeal communities from Gulf of Boni, Indonesia to study Microbial Dark Matter (Phase II) - ​I18A1 metaG... | ecosystem: Environmental > Aquatic > Freshwater > Lake... | reverse complement strand
AACCAGTATAACTTTGGGGAACTCCATACTGTGGACCGCCTGGGCAGTACGCGCATGGAGAGTCTTTAGGACACGGGTAGGGTTTTGCCATTACCGCAATCACGGTGACACCGCTAACCGATCGAACAAGCTTTCTTTTCAGAACAGAAAGGAGCTTAAGCCGTTCATCAGGCTTTAACCATCGAATAAGCTCTGCATTCCCTGGCACGCATCCAGATCCCAACTTCCCACAGACTTGAAGCTTAACCAGATTAACATCGTTCCTCGTAGGATTTGGCAACCTTAAAAGGCGACATAGGATCTCTCGATGCACGGACTTCAATCTAAACTACTATCCCAGAGCCGATAAATTAAAAGACGTATATGAAATGAAAACCTTACGGAACAAAATTACCGTCGAGTACCACCAGGCCAATTCTGCCCAGACTTTCTGCCGAGAATAAGCCGCTTCGAATAAGTCTGATAAGTCTTAACCCTAGGAATCGGCCTTTTTTTCTCAATCGGCGCAATCTTAGGAGTCTGACTTCTAACTTTCCCAGCCTTAGTAAGGCTCCCGTGAGTCGGCACTTCATTTCACCTTGAAAAAAGGTCTATGGAGGGTGCGTATAAGGGTTATTCTTCTATGTGGTCTGTGTATCCTTGTTTCCAGAGTTTTCTGCATTTTTCTAGGGTTGTTTCGATTTGTTGTTTTTTTGTGGGTGTTACGGCTAGGAGTTTTGCGAGTTCTAGGGCTTTTTCCCCCATTTGTTCGATTCTGTAGGTTTTTCCGTATTTGTGGACTTTTGTGCCGAAGCAGGATTCTAGGGGATTCAGTGCGTCTTTGTCGTACATTCCTATTCCTATGGTTAGGCGTGCTCTGCGCTCTTTTTTGTGGATTGTGCAGGTGAAATAACCTTCGCCTTGGTATATGCCTCTTGCGTATTCTAAGGGGCATTTGTTCTTTTTCGGCATCTTAGATTTCCTTCTTTTTTGCCAGACTATCGAGTTAAGACAGATTAAAAACCTTATCGGCAAAGGTAATTTCATAATATTTTTCATAGCTTAATTTTTTTACCCGCAAAGTCTCGTTTAAAGAACCCGAACTCATCAAGGATTTCTTTAAGCTGTTCCGATGAGAAAACTGGACCGTCTTTGCATACGCGATATTTACCTATGCAACAGCTGCCGCAAATTCCAAGGCCGCATTTCATTATTCTTTCTAGACTTGCTTGAATGGGGGTATCATAACGTTCTGCTAATTGGAATACACGCCGCATCATAGATTCAGGTCCACATGTATAGATCATGTCGAAGTGTTCTTTTTCGAGAAGTTTTTCTACTGCGTCGGTGGCAAGCCCCTTACTTCCTTGGCTTCCATCTTCAGTTGTTACAGCGATTGCACAGTTGTACTTAGAGCCAATCGACTGCGCTCTACCCAAAAATAGAAGTTCATTTCTGGTTTTCGCCCCTAACACAAATGTCATGCTGGCGTCTCGTTTAGGCAAGGCCGTTGCTAAGGGCAAGAGAACCGCGATACCTGTACCTCCGCCAACCAACAGTAGGTTGCCTTTAGAAGGTTTGAATCCGTTTCCATATGGACCTCTCACACCGATGAGATCCCCAGCTCGCTTTCGATGGAGAGCAGCAGTTGCTTCCCCCACTTTAGCAACCGCTATTTCAGAATATCCATTGGACTGAATCGTTGAGAGGCTCATTGGAACTTCGTCGACCCCAATCGCCCAAACCATTATGAATTGTCCGGGTTTGGCGGTTGCACATAGGGAATCGTGAAAGGTAAAGGACTTGATAGATGGAGTTTCTAAATGAACCTTTTCAAGCCGGATGACTCGATTCCGATTAGTACTTATGGGACGCTCCAACAAGCTTTTCCACGCTCCCATAACCCTTTCTAACTAGGTAAGCTTGAATTCCGTCGACAATATCGTGGAAGACATTGAAATCGTTATAGGCTATTGCCGTTCCAATTTGGACAGCGCTTGCACCCGCAAGAATAAATTCGACTGCATCTTGCCAATTGCTGATACCCCCGCACCCTACAACTGGTACATCGACTACCCTAGAAATTTCATAAACGCAGCGAATCGCGATCGGCTTGATCGCGGGACCAGACAGCCCACCTATTTTGCAGGCGAGAATAGGCCTACCGGTTTCAATATCAATAGCCATCGCCCTAAAGGTATTTACCGCTGTTATCGCATCACTTCCTGCTTCAACAGCTGCCTTGGCAATCTCGACCACATCTGTAACATTTGGGGTAAGCTTTGTGAACACAGGCTTCGAGACCGCTGACTTTACTCGTTTCACAACCTCTCCTATAAGCTGCGGATTCTGCCCAATCTCAACGCCAACTTCACTTACGTGGGGACATGAAACGTTAAGTTCCACAGCATCCGCCCCTGCCTCTACCATCTTTACTGCAACAGTTTCGAACTGCCGAGGGGTAAAGCCAAAGATGCTCACAATAACTGGAACCTCACTTTCCTTAATCACTCTGAGTTCTTCAACAAATGCATCCGCCCCAGGGTTAGGCAAGCCCATCCCGTTTAGAAAACCGCAGTTGACCTCAACAATAGTCGGATTTGGATAACCTACTCTCGGCTTTGGGCCAATCGACTTAGTGACAATCGCACCCACTCCTGCTTCAACAACTCGCCTAAGCGTAAGGCCGGAGATACCTAAAATCCCTGCAGCGAGCATAGTCGGATTCCGAAGCTTTAATCCCGCAATATTAACAGATAGCTTAGAGCCCAACTCACACAACCTCACTCTCAGAAGGTTTTTAGCGAGCCATAAATAAAGGTTAGATGGAATTTCCATTATCTGAGGAAACCGATGGTGGAGGATTATTATTGAAAGCAACCATTGTTGAGTCAGTAATCGGAATTTTCGGTTTCGATGAGAACGAAAAAATTGTCGAGAAAATTCTCTTCTTAAAAGACGCTGAGAAGATTGCCAATGTTCTTGGAAGAATTCAATCCGGCGAGGTTACAGATGAAATTATAGAGCTAATCAAGAAACTGCAGGCAAATGGATACGAAACCTTTGCTTTTGAAAGCGAGGCTCTTGCAATGGAAGCACATCGGAAGCTGGGAGTTGAAGTGGAAATTGAGAAGCCAAGTAAAGCAGGAGAGAACCTCCGTAAAAACCTTGGGAAGATAGCGGTTGAAGCCAAACTAGTGAAGAAGCCTGAAGATGTCCACGAGCTCATACATCAAGTCTCAGTGGCATTAACAAGAGTCGCGGTTCGACGTGCAGCTGAAAAACGTGATCTACTTATCATCCAGGCAATTCAAGCCCTTGACGACCTTGATAAGACACTAAATCTCTTCGCAGGGAGAGTTCGTGAGTGGTATGGTCTCTACTTCCCAGAGTTGAGTAACCTCGTTGACAAGCATGAAACTTATTTGAAACTTGTCGCCAACTTGGGTTGGCGTAGCAATTTTACCATCGAGAATCTGGAAAAAGAGGGACTTCCAAAGGGAAAAGTACAAGCAATCGTTAACTCGGCGCAAACTTCAATGGGCGCAGACATCGACGATAAAGATCGAAAACAAATACAAGAGTTATGCACGAATACGTTTGAACTCTATAAAATGAGACACGCTCTTGAAGAGTATATTGACGTAATAACAGGAGAGATCGCGCCAAACATCAAAGATTTAGTCGGAGCCTCTTTGGGTGCCCGCTTAATATCAATTGCTGGCAGTTTACAAAATCTGGCTAAAATGCCAGCCAGCACGATTCAAGTGTTAGGCGCTGAAAAAGCCTTATTTAGGGCTCTCCGAACTGGAGCTAAACCTCCAAAGCATGGAATAATCTTTCAGCACCCTGCAATCCATCAAGCTCAACGGTGGCAACGGGGTAAGATCGCCAGGGCGCTGGCTGGAAAAATAGCTATAAGTGCCAGAATTGACGCTTTCACAGGTAAGTACGCCGGAGAAGAACTCAAAAAAGGCTTCGAAGAACGAGCAACCGAGATAATGGAGAAGTACAAAAATCCTCCACGACGAGGAGAAGACATGTGGGAGAAACAAGCGACGCCACCTAGGAGGGAGAGGAGGGGTGGCCGTTAAAGTTGCTCCCCATGAAAAGTTCCCTGGAGTTTATTGGGCTAAATTAGAAGATGGCAGCAGAAAGCTTGCTACGTTAAACCTTGCTCCCGGCAGGATAGTTTACGGTGAGAGACTTGTATCTTACAAAGGGGAAGAATACCGGATTTGGGATCCATTCCGGAGCAAACTCGCTGCCGCTATTTTGAATAACTTACAAACAGTGCCGATCAGACCAGAACATAAAGTGTTATACTTGGGCGCCGCGACTGGAACAACCTCCAGCCACGTTTCAGATATCGTAGGACATAAAGGGCATGTTTATTGCATAGAATTCGCTCCAAGGGTCATGCGAGAACTCATAAGCAATGTCTGTGCCTATCGACCAAATATGTCTCCGATTTTAGTTGACGCCCGATTTGCAGAAAACTATCGTATGCTCGTTGAAACTGTTGACGATATTTATTGTGATATAGCCCAGCCAGAGCAAGCGAGAATCTTAGCGGATAATGCGGATATGTTTCTCACACCCAGTGGACAAGTTATGCTAGCGATAAAATCACGAAGCATCGATGTGACAAAGGCACCTTCAGAAATTTACCAACAGGAAATCGAGGTACTTAAGAAGCGCGGGTTTAAAGTTGGCGAGGTTATCAACTTAGAACCGTATGAAAAAGCTCACGTGATGGTCGTCGCTGAATTTAAGAGGTGAAAAACGAGTGAGCCACACGAGCGATCGACACTGGTATACTCTCCTTAAAGAGGACATAAAGCGCTTGAACCAACATCTACCCCGAAGCTGCAAAACATTAGCTGAGCTTCTTTACATGGAAGAACCCAAAGTTGAGGCAGTTGATGGAAGCTCAATAATTATGAAGAAAGAGGAATTAGAGGATCTATCGAAAATTGTACCAGCAAGGTATCATAATCGACTCTCGCTCCCAATTGTTATAGTTCGGAGAATAGAGCTGGGAAGGGGAACGTTCGCAGTTCTAGGTGGAAAAATTGAAACTTTCGCAGTTAAGCGGGCACTCAAGTTAACAGACTTATCTTTTGATCAGCTGGATCAAAATACTGAGTTTTTCTACCTATACCGTCCACAAGTTCAAGAGCTTTTAAGAAAATTTAAGTCATTGATAGTCATCGGGTTCGGCGTGCCCGAGGAGCTAAAATTCTGAGTTTAAGCGATGGCATCTAAGTTTAAAAAGGAACATACACAAGTTTAGCGCCCTTTATATCTTAAAAGTCGTAATTGAGCAAACTGTAAATTTATATCATTGGCTTATTTTACTTCTCTCATGGCTCCTACTGATGAACGAGGCTGTCGATATTGAAGCGGGTCGAACTTCTAAATGAAGTTGAAAATTCGCTGAAGAAAGCAAATTTCGAATTTTCGGAACGCTGTAACGTAAGACCCAGTTGCTTTGATATCGCTGCTCGGAAAGGGAGGGGTTTTCTTCTTATCAAAGTTTTCACCAATCTCGGGGGTATTCCAGTAAACTATGCCAATGAGTTGCACCTTATTTCAGATCACCTCGTGTGCTTGCCGTTAATGGTCGGGATGAGCGCCACAAAAAAATATATGGAAGACGATGCTATCTACACGCGCCACGGAATACTCGCCATAACCCCTCTAACATTGCTTAACATCCTTGTACGTAAGCAATTTCCGCTAGTTGAAGCCAAGCCAGGAGGCTTTTACGTACAACTAGATGGGGAAGCAATTCGTAAACGAAGAAAAGAACTAGGACTCTCGCTTGGAGACCTAGCAGCGATAATAGGGGTTTCACGACGAACCATTTATGGTTATGAATGCAATTTAGCCAGAGCTTCAATAGGCATAGCTTTGAAACTTGAATCTACCCTTGGAATTCCAGTGGTATGCCATATTGACCTGTTCAGAAGGAGAGTATCAAAGGCTGGAGTGCCATACGATTTTAATGTGGAGAGCAAATTTCTCCGTAAAGTCGTCTGGAAACTCGCTAAACTCGGTTTTTTGATAGCTGTAACGAAAAAAGCGCCATTCGACTTCATAGCGGTTAGCAGCGAGGGAACTAAGATAATCGGCGGCGCAGCTGGGCGCAACGAGAAAAACGTAGGAGATCGAATAGAAGAAACGAATAGCGTTGCCGAAGTGGCGAAGTCCCTGAAAATTTTCATTGTTGAAGAAAAAATTGAAAAAGATTGGGCTATTCATTGGAATGAATTTACTAAGATTAAAGAGCTAAATGACCTCTACGAAACTTTATGTCTATAATTGCGTCTGCTTTCCTTTGGTCTCCGCTTCAAGCGCTCTTATTGTCTTCCAAGACTTCCTAACGAAACCAGGAAATGAACCGTAGCGGCGAATCCAATTAGATAGAAACTGTATGGTCTTTGCATCGTGTGGGTAGCCGGATCCGAAGTCCCCATATGTTTCTTTTAACTTCGCAATAAATTGGTCCCTTCGAACTTTGGCCAAGATAGAGGCCGCGGAGACAACAGGGTACTTAACGTCGGCATTGTGTTCAGAAATTATTGTAACAGTAAACGGCAGTAGCTCTTTAATCTGTTTTCCGAAGCGTTCTTCGAGGATATCTGAGGCATCGACGTAGGCTAGGTCAGGTTTAAGCTCACTAATAACCCGAGCCATAGCTTGGGCTTCAAGTAGATTTAGCTTATGCAACTTTACTCGTGCCATGACAACTTTGTCAATTTCGGCAGGGCTCAAATCCACGTAGGCATACTTGACTGCGATTTCTTTTATCTCCTTATCCAACTTTTGCCGTTGAGCTGGTGTTAGAAGCTTGGAGTCTTTCACCCCTAATGATCGTAGACTTGGTATTTGATTATCTCGGATCAGTATGCCAGCTATAACTAATGGACCAATTACTGGACCTCTGCCCGCATCGTCCACTCCAGCTATTAAAGGCACGGTTAAGATACTCCTTTCTAATGAAAGCACCAATTATGAGTCTTGAGGAGAACCGATTTGAATATTTTCATAACTGGTACGCCGGGCATTGGTAAAACCACGGTTATCCTCCAAGCAATTAAAGAACTGGAAACAATGGGGTTTAAAGGTGGTGGCATGATTAGCCGAGAAGTACGAGAAGGTGGAGTGAGAGTAGGCTTTGAATTAATAGATTTAACTAGTGGACGGAAAGGATGGCTTGCGCATGTAAATCAACCAATAGGACCCCAAGTCAGCCGTTATAGGGTTAACCTTACAGATTTATCTGAGATTGGAGCCGCAGCGATTTGCAAAGCAGTTGAAGTATCAGATTTCGTGGTGATCGATGAAGTGGGTCCAATGGAGCTTTACAGCAATGAATTTCAGACAGCTGTCAAACTTGCCCTTGAAAGCTCTAAACCTCTGATTGGAACTATCCATTTCAAAGCACACCACCCATTAGTGAACTACATCCGAAAAAAGGCTGAGGTTTACACAGTCAGTTTCGAGAATCGTGAAGAACTTCCCAAAATCATCGCACGCAAAATCGTAGCGATCCTTAGACCTAGTAGCAATCGTTAAAATATGCATTAATCAAAGGTGACGCTGGCTTCAACTGCGCATGCTTTTTGGAGGACAACTTTTGAACCTAAAATTTCCGACTACGGTCATTGAGGAGGGGAAGGTTGCGGTTCTTGTACCAAAAATAAGTATTTTATTTAAGGATTTTGAAACCCACGCGCCGTCTGAGGCGCCAGTCTTTTATAACCCGCGTATGGAGTTCAGCCGAGATGTCGCGGTTGCTGCCTTACAGGCGTATCAATCAATCGCAGGAAGAGAAATAACTGTTTGCGAACCCTTTACTGGCTGCGGCATTAGAGGGATCCGTTATGCCAAAGAAGTAGATAAAGCGAAAAGCGTAACCATAAATGACATAAACACTGATGCGGTGAAGCTTGCAAGAATTAACGTCAAGAAGAATTTAGCTGAAAGCCAAGTAGCTACTATTGGAAACACGGATGCAAACACTTTTCTAGCTCTTCATTTTGCTCCAGGCAAGCGATTCGACGTAATTGATATAGACCCCTTTGGATCCCCTGCCACATACATTGAGTCAGCCATAATGGCGTTACGTGACGGAGGATTAATCGCTCTAACCGCCACGGATATGGCGCCATTGTGCGGCGTCCACCCACAAGCATGCCTTAGAAAATATGGTGGAAAACCCCTCAGAACCGAGTATTGCCACGAACTGTCGGTTCGAATATTACTAAATTCTCTAGCAATGGCTGCTGCAAGACATGAGATGGGCATTCATGTTCTATTTAGTCATAGCACCGACCACTACATTCGAGTTTACGCTCAAGTTAAACATGGAGCAAAACAAGCAGATAGCGCAATTCGAAGGGTTGGATACGCTCTTCATTGCTTCTCATGTTTCCATCACGAGGTTTCCTTTGGAATAACCAGTTTTTTAAAAAAGAACTGCAGCGAATGTGGCAAACACCTAGCTGTTGCTGGACCATTATGGGTCGGGGAGCTAGCTAGTAAAGAATTTTGCGTTCAGATGAGAAGGAAACTCCAAAATAAAAAACTTAGGACTAAGAAAAAGCTCACAATGCTGTTGAATACTATTTTAGGCGAACTTGACGCTCCCCCCTTGTATTATGTCATCGATCGAATTTGTGACCGTTTTAATCTCAGAATTCCTTCGACCGCCAACATCACTCAAGACCTCAAAAAAAGGGACTACAAGGTAGCTTTAACTCACTTCAACTTAAAGGGAATCAAGACGGATGCGCCTGCATCGGTTGTTAGGGAAGTGCTTAGTTAGAAGGAGACTTCCTGAAACCTCGACCTAAAAGAAAGATCTCTGAACTTCTAGCTTTACTTGCCTTTGGTTTAACAATCCTCACAAGAGTAAAAAAACGCTTCATCTCGTTGATGAACTCGCTTAAAAGGTCCCCTTGGAAAACCTTTACGAAAAAGCTACCATTTAGTCGAAGAAGAGAAGCCGCGATATTGAGAGAAATTTTTGCAAGTTCGATTTGCCTTGCATGGTCAACTTCCCACACTCCGGAAACAGTTGGCGCAACGTCGGAGAGGACAACATCGGGTTTTCCGGGAAGCTTTCTTCGAATTTCATCTTGAGTTAACGGGTCAGTGATATCTCCGACTATGGCAACAACGTTATCCCACGTGAATGGGTCTATGGGTTTGATATCTACTCCTACGACAAAACCTTGATTACCAACAACTTCCCTTGCAGCTTGCATCCATCCTCCGGGTGCAGCTCCGAGATCCACTACGATCGAACCTGAACGCATAAAGCCGTAGCTTTTAACTACTTGAAGAAGCTTATATGCCGCCCGACTGCGGTAACCCTTCTCTTTCGCTAGCTTATAGTAATAGTCACGACGCTTCTCCTGCAACCAGCGTTTAGGAGACAAAGTTCAATTTTCACCTTGAGACTGCGCCTGCAGAAGTTTAAGAACCCAGTTGGTGATCAGGTCACATGTTGCTGGTGTAGGAACTCCGCCAACCCCACACTTGTTCAAATCTGGACATGCAATACATGGAATATCTAGGATCGAGTCAATTGAAGCGGGTTGCCTCTTCGCGTACAGTCGATAAGTCCATCTTCCATCGTAAAGCTCTTGGTCGCGGCGAATCAGCCCTTTCCGCTCAAGTTTTAGAGCTATCCTTGAACCTTCCCGACTACTCGCCCCTAACGCCCGCCACAAATCGCATTGAAGAATTCCCTGTTTACCTGAACCTATAATAATCTGTAAAGCACGATGCTCTAGATCGTCCCTTTTAGGCATCTCTCAAAGCGCCATCCGGAATATATTGAAGGGAAACCGATGGATTAAAAGATTAACATTAAAATTTGCATATTTACGTCAAAGAAACTTAAACCATTAATTAATCAACAATCAATAAAAAGGCGATAGGAAATAAGGAGCAAAACACTTGAACCTACGCGTATTGAAAATCGATGTATTCACCATGCAAGCTTCTGAAGCGCTCCCATTCCAAGATATCGGGGTCGCATGCCACTTAGAAAATGGACAAACATTTGTCATGACCTCAATCCCTTCGGACATCGCATTAGAAATATTAAAGATGACGCAACGTTCAAAAGGCGCCGATCCTCGAAAGAGCATTTCCGAGGTTCTTGCAAGCATCCCAGAGGTCGAAACAGTTCTACAGAGAACCGTCAAAGACATAATTATTGACTCATGCGATCACAAGAAGGGATATTACTCCGCGACTATCACCCTTGGGAACGACGAGAAGCAGAGACAGGTAAAGGTTATTCCCTCCCATGCAATTTTGGTTTCACTCCTCTCAGGGATTGACATCTACGTAAATGACAAGCTAATTAATCATAGGAACTCTAAGCCTCCATACGTAGCTTAGCATACCTAAAACAATACCTTTTTATACATTCTATACTAAACAATACATCGATAGAATGCAGAAAGAAAAGCTCTATTCAACAGGCAAGGTAGCCAAGATTCTTGGCATTCACTTCAATACGCTGAAAAAGTGGATTTACGCTGGCAATGTCAAAGCGATAAAAACCCTCGGCGGACAGTATCGCATCCCAGAGAGCGAGATCAAACGCTTGCTCGGTCAGCCAACGCCGAAGAATCAAGCGGTAATTTACGCGAGGGTCTCGTCGGCCGACCAGAAAGAAGACTTAAAACGCCAACGGGAGATGCTTCAGGAATATGCGCAGGAGCATGGGTACAAGATTGTTGGGATTTTCGAGGATACAGCGAGCGGACTGAACGGTACCCGACGGGGAATGAGGAAAATGTTTGACGTACTCAGGGCTGGTCAGGCTGATGTGGTCATGGTCGCTTGGAAGGATCGACTAACACGCTTCGGCTTTGAATACCTGAAAGCATATGCCGAGGATCTCGGAGCGAGGATCGAAGTCGTGAACGAGCAAGAGGAAAAGACACCTCAAGAGGAACTCGTCGAGGATCTGCTTACTATCGTGACGAGCTTCTCTGGCAGACTCTACGGTATGAGGAGTAACAAGACAAAGAAGGTAGTGGAGAGTGTCAAACGTGCAATCCGTTAGCTCAGCCCGCTTCATCACGCTGTCGTTGACCCAGCGGAAACGCGAGTTGCTGGATGATCTGCTTGATAAGTTCGCCGAGAGCGTGAACTTCTGCATCGAAAAATGCCTTGAACACAAAGTTACTTCTCGCGCCTCGTTGCACCGCGTCGCGTACGGGGAGTGGAAGTCAAAGTTCAACCTTGCAACACACTGGTTCCACTCGGCTGGTCAGGTTGCGACTCAGATGTTGCGGTCGTGGCGAAAGCTTTGTCGCCAAGGTCAGGCCGATCCAAAGGAACAACCCGTTTACGAGGCTCGAACAATACGCCTCGAACTCTGGGGCGACGGTAACGCTTCGGGTATCTGTCGTTTCCACGGGAACACAATCCAAATCCGAGTTCGTAAAGGTGAGCACCTCTGGTTGCCGCTGATTGTGACCGAGCACCACAAGCTTATGTATCTCCAAGACTGGCGCGAGGGCAAGCTAAAGGTCGGTGAGGTCACCATCTCGACATTCAAAGACAGAGCAAACGTCTATGTGCCTTTCAGGCATGAGGTCGAGCCTAGGCCAGCCGAGGGCATCTGCGGCATCGACGTGAACGAGCGGAGCGTGGATCTGTGCATCCTGAAGCCGAATGAGCAACCTAGGCACATCAAGCTTGACACCTCGGAGCTTGCGTCGATCGCGCACTCGATGGAGCTGAAGCAGAAGTCTATCCAAGAAAAGCTCGACGTGTCGCCGCAGCGACCCGTTCAAAAACGGAGGCTCAAGGCGAAGTATTCCAAACGAAGGCGCAATCGAACCAACCAAGTCCTCCATGTCGTCTCCAAGGAAATCGCAGAAGTGTTGGTGAAAGAAAAAGTCGAGCCAGTGTTCGAGGATCTGACAAACATCCGCCAGTCGATGCGCTCGAAGCAGAAGTCGAAAAAATGCAAAGCGCTGCGAAAAGACATGCGACGGCGA
>Ga0209725_1001751_pt1 | contig 12020 bp, 8 predicted proteins | sample I18A1metaG_FD_184145 | JGI IMG/M metagenome (GOLD analysis project Ga0209725, IMG submission 184145) | Lake sediment bacterial and archeal communities from Gulf of Boni, Indonesia to study Microbial Dark Matter (Phase II) - ​I18A1 metaG... | ecosystem: Environmental > Aquatic > Freshwater > Lake... | reverse complement strand
CTCCTTCAGATGGTTGATAAGGACGCCGCAACCCTGAACCATGCACTTTGGCTTACCTGTTGTTCCAGAGGAGAACACTATGTATACAGGATGGTCGAAAGGCAACTGTTCAAATTGAATCTTGGATTGTTTTTCTAGGCACAGAAATTCATCGAAATGAAAGGCATCAGGAATATTGCTGATATCTGGTTTTTCTTTCAAGCATGAAACTACAATCACTTTTTTCAGTGAAGACGTTTCTTTGGCTACCTTCTCCACATCAGGTAGAGTGCTAAATGCTTTGCCTTTGTACCAGTATCCATCAGCCGCAAACAAAACCTTGGGTTTGATCTGTCCGATGCGATCCAGTACCGCTTGTGCACGAAGCTCCGCACCACAGGAAGCCCATATGGCGCCGATACTGACAGAAGCAAGCATAGCGATAACCGTCTCCATCAAATTGGGCGTGTAGGCGCCTACCCGATCTCCGGGCACGATCCCTGCCTCACGCATCGATCTCGCCAGACATGCTACCCCGCAGTTCAGCTCTCCATAAGTCATCGTAGCTAATTTCTCGGTTTCTCCTCTGAATAAGCAAGCTACATGCTCATCTCTGTACCTCAAAAGATTCTCGGCAAAGTTCAATCGCGCTCCAACAAACCATCTTGCACCAGGGAACTTTGTCAGATCGTCGACGACCGAATCGTACATCTCGGAAGCTCTTATCTCACCGAATTGCCACACGGCATCCCAGAAGTCTGTAATGTTTCCAATTGACCAGTCATACAGCTGGAAGTAGGAGTCAATTCTCAGGTCATATCTCTTGTTGACAAAGTCGATAAACCGGTTCATATTGGACAGTTTTATACGTTCCTCTGAAGGCTGCCAGAGCAGTTTCCCCATCGGTCTACTCATTCCTATTTTCAGAGGTTATGACCTGCGGATACACAATCCAGTTTCGAAGATGATAGTTCAACGAAACCGTCTTGATTACGTAATCGGTTCTATCGGCACGCTCCTTTGTTTTTTGAAGCTTTCGTATGCGGATAGAATGATCTGGAGAGCCTTCAGCCCATCAACTCCAGTAACTTCAGGATCTTGGTCGAGTTGAAGACGATTGGCGAAAGATTCCATTTGAAGGCCGAAGTTGCCCGGATGAGGTCGATCCAGAACCTTCACCTCTCTCTGTCCATCCTGTCCGAACAAGAATAGTTTGTTCGCATATTGAAAAATCCTGAGGGCACCATATGTGCCGTGAACCCGTATACTCATCGGATGAGGCTCCCAGCCTTGTGAACCGAGTTCGCCGGTGGGACCTCCCCAACCCAAGCCCCAACTGAAAATTCCTTCATATGGCATATCGGATGGGTAAGTGGCCTCATTGTAGACCAGCTGTCCAATGGCTCCGCTCTTGAACTGTATCGTTAGATACTCTGTGCTGGGCGCCTCTCCTGAGTAGTTTCCCCGTCCAAAGACAGACTCTGCCTCGCTGCCCGTAAACCACCTGAAGAGATCTGCTAGGTGAATGCCGTGTTCGATAAGGCACCAACCTCCTCCTCCAGGCCCCCCTGTTGGATAGTAGCCTACAGGCTGGTAGTTCTGAATGCCTTCGCCTATTGCGAGAATCTCCATTAACAGCGAGAGTTCTCCCAGAACGCCCTCGTCAATCATTTCCTTTGCTTTTCTACAAGCGCATAGGAAGCGGTAGCATTCACCGTAGCAGAGTTTCACCCCCTCTTTCTTGCACTTTGAAATCATTGACTTTGCGTCCTCAAGGTTGAGCGCCATCGGTTTCTCGCAGAGGACTGAGACTCCGTATTCCGCAACCTTCTCAGTGATCTCGCGATGCAAATGGGGAGGAGTCAATACACATGCTATATCCAGTTTCTCCTTTTTCAACATCTCTTCACAATCGGTGTAGTCCTTCATTCTCCATTTCTCGGTCATTTGGCGTAGTCTTTCCTTAAGTGGATCCGCTCCTGAAACAACCTCTATCAGATCTACATCCTGATAGCCTCGAAGATGTCCTTCGGCGACGTTTCCTAGACCGATCAACCCAACCCTAAGTTTGTTCATTCAATCACTATTCCATACTCTTCAAAGCCCAATGTCGTTCATTTTCGCGGCTACAAATGCGAGTTTTCGATTTGGTACCAGATTGTTCGCCGATTGATACTTAAAGATGATCGCAGCCTCCTAATTGCAATTGTCAATCTCGCAAGGATTGACAAACGGGATTGCAGGCTTTACGGAGTTCGGGGTGAGGAACCATATATATAACGGAGCATAACCGTGCCTCAGAGAATTTGAACTGGAGTTGAAACTTTCGAATGCGGTCAGACAATGCAACAAGCACCGCTATGAAAGCTATTTTCGAGCCTAAGTCAATCGCAATCGTTGGCGCATCTAGGGAACCCAAGAAGATGGGTCATATCATCGCCAAGCACATAATAGAAGCTGGGTTCAAGGGCAAGATATTTCCGGTTAATCCGAAAGCCGATCAGATACTTGGACTAAGAACATACGCTTCAGTTGAGGATATTCCGGATCCCATAGACCTAGCCGTTCTGGTTGTTCCCGCACCCTATATTCCAAGGATACTGGAAGGGTGTGCTCGGAAGAAGATTGCGTCTGTGATCGTTATCTCGGGAGGATTTCGTGAAGTGGGAAAAGAGGGTGAGGAATTGGAGAGGGCGCTCGTCAACATAGTGAGGACAACGGGAATACGGTTGGTTGGCCCCAACTGCATCGGCGTGGACAACCCATATGTCGGCATGTCCATGTGGATTCCAGTGAAGAAGAAGGGTCCCATTGGGATAATAACTCAAAGTGGAACCGTTGGATCTGCGCTTGAATGTTGGGCGGAGAAGGAAAACATCGGCATAAGCAAGTATTTTGCCCTAGGAAACAAGATAGATGTGAACGAGATCGATGTGCTACGCTACTATGAGAATGATTCACACACCAAGGTAATAGCCATGTACCTTGAGGGAGTTAGCGATGGAAGAAAATTCATGCAAGTTGCATCGGAAATAACAAAGAAAAAACCAATCCTTGTATTGAAAGGAGGTAGAACAGAAGCGGGCCAAAGAGCAGCTGTTTCACATACGAAATCTATGGCCGGAAAAGATGAGATCTTCGACGCGGCATGCAAACAATCAGGTATTATGCGAGTAAATTCACTCGAAGAGCTTTATGACTTCTCCAAAGCTCTTTCGTTCCTGCCATTGCCCAAGGGACGAGGACTTCTTGTTGTAACATCATCCGGAGGAGCAGGAATTCTTGTGGCAGACTATTGCGATAGACTAGGATTGAAGCTCCCAAAACCCTCCGAGAGCGTCGTTAGGCATCTGCGGGAAGTGCTGCCACCGCAGTGCAGTTTTAGCAACCCATTTGACCTAACAACCACGACATCTGAAATGTTTGAACTGGTGATGGAAAAGAACCTGCGCGATCCTAATATCCATGCGATGCTACCAATCTTCGGCGACCCTCTCCCGAGAGCTGCGCAGGCTGTAGAGAGAATTTCTGAAAAGACAGAAAAGCCTATAGTAGTGTGCTATGTCGCAGGCGCTGAAGTTGAGGATATAGAGAAGGCAGAGATGCAGTCGAAGGGTATCCCGGTATTCCCTACTCCAGAAAGAGCTTTGACCGCTCTACATGTTCTCGTAAGACGCCATGTAATGTTGAGGAGTATCTGCGAAAGCGGCTAATCAACCGTACTTCTAAAATCGATGTCATCTAGCGTTTGAAGTTACAAACAGCATCATCCTATCAGGTAGGGCATAGCGCTAGTTGTAGCTTCGCGGCGACTTTATGCTCAGCATCTCTCTTGCCTGTTGGGGTGTAGCAATTTCCCTGTTCAGCTCTTTAGCTATTCTGACTATTCTAGCCACGAGATCTGCATTTGACTTTGTCTTCTCACCCCTCTTGTAATAGATGTTGTCTTCCATACCTGTTCGCACATGCCAGCCCATTATGATGCCAAGAGTATTCAGAGTCAGTTGCGCTGCCCCAACTCCAGCTATGTTCAACACACAAGGTTGAGGGGCATGTTCACCTAGGAATAGCATATTCTTCGGCGTCGGATAAGTTCCGCCTTGAAAACCCATGACGAATTGGATGATGTACGGTGGCTTGATTAGTCCTTGATCGATCAGGTTATGAACAAGCCAGAACTGTCCAGAATTGTATACCTCAAGTTCCGGCTTTACATCCTTTTCCAACATCGCTTTTGCAAAGAGCTCTGTCTCCTTCCAAGGCTGAAGGATGAAAGGGTCAATCCCATCATAGATTATATCTTCCGGTCTACCTGCGAGGGGTGGAAGCCTCTTCTTGAGTGTATACCTGACGGGAGAAGGGCCCATATTGAGGCTTGCCATCTCGGGAAAGGCTTCCAAGCACTTTATTCTTTCTTCCATGGGCATTCCAGCCGAAGCGCCTGTAGTGTTGGCAATCACTATGTCAGGGCATTTGTCTCTAACCAAACCGTTCAAGTAGCGATAGTCTTCGGGTCTGCTTGTGCCATCTGCGTAGCCTTTCTCCTTTGATCTCGCGTGAAGATGGACAACTGATGCGCCGGCTTGATAGGCGGCGTATGTTTCGTCCGCTTGTTCTTCAGGGGTCTCTGGAAGATTGGGGTTAGTTTCTTTTCCTTGACCTCCACCCGTCGGAGCGACCGTGATAATTAGAGGAGGCCATTCAGATTTTGCTTGTCGCTTCAGATACTCACGTACATCTCTGTAATCCCAGACATGCGGTAACTTGGAGCTCATTCTCAACACGTGTTTGAGATTGTGACCAATCAAGTTTATAATGTTTTGAGATCCTTTGTTGACCAGTGGGTTAGCAACTGGAATCATCGTGCGACCGTCGGAACCTGATGTTATGGGCTATCTCATAGATCGAGAAACTCAATAGCAACCTGTCAGAGCCGGTTCTAATGTGGAGGTGTAGATGCTGCTATCTAGTCCACTTGAAATGAACCGGCCAAAGATTAATAGTAAGATCGGTCTCCAGAACTTGAAAATCCGGCTGTGGAACATGTTTCGAAGGAGGGACATACTCCGATCTCGAATGAATCTTCGCAGCAAGTTCGCGGCGATCCATCGATGTTGTAGAAACCGAAGAGGTCTCATGTATTTGAAGGGTATTAAATGAAGATAGTTGTCTGTATAAAACAGGTTCCGGAAACTGCGAACGTCAAGATAGACCCTAAAACGAATACGATAATTAGAGAAGGCGTCTCAGCGGTTCTGAATCCATTTGACGAGTTTGCTGTCGAGGAGGCTATGAGGATAAAAGAAAAGTTCGGGGGGGATGTCACTATAGTAACTATGGGTCCAGCGCAGGCAAGAGATGCTTTGTTGAAATGTCTGGCCATGGGAGCTGACAGAGCCATACATCTCTGCGATACAGCTCTTGCTGGGTCAGATACGCTAGCTACAGCGTACGCGTTGGCCCAAGCTATCAAAGGATTAAGCTACGATCTGGTTCTATGTGGAAAGCAAGCTATCGACGGTGACACTGCTCAGGTTGGCCCTGAGTTGGCGGAACGACTCGGTATCCCTGCTATCTTGGGCGTTAAGAAGGTTGAAGTTGACCCTGATAGGAGAACGGTTCGAACTCATAGGGAAACTGAAGAAGGCTACGAGGTTCTGGAATGCAACATGCCGGCCTTACTCACAGCGATCAAAGGTTTGAACGAGCCGAGACTTCCAACATTGAAGGGGATCATGGGAGCTAGGAATAAAGAGATCAAACTTGTCACAGCTCTGGATCTTGGCGTAAGTAAGGAACATCTTGGATTAGAGGGTTCGGCAACTTGGGTTTCAGAGGTTTTTGTACCTCAGATAAAACATAAATGTATGATGATTCGGGGCGATGACCCTGAAGCAGCCGCGAAGGAACTTGTCAACAAGTTGATAGACATTGGAATGATCTCAAGATGAGTAGAAAAGAGCTTGTCAGGATCCTGGATACCTGCACTGCGTGCGGGGTCTGCATCAAAGTCTGCCCTGTGGCCGCTATCAGAATAGAGGGCGATAAGGCTGTAATTGGAGAGAGTTGCACAGTATGTGGAATATGCTTCAACGTATGTCCAGTCAACGCCATCAAACTCGAGAGAGCGGAGACGAAGGTTCTAGAAGGATACTCGGGCGTTTGGGTTTTCTGTGAACAAGCTAATGATACACTCAAAACCGTGGCCTTTGAGCTGTTGTCAAAAGGTAGAGAACTCGCAGAAGACTTGCGAGAACCGCTTTCATCCGTTATCATCGGGAAGGAGATCTCGAAGGAAATCCAGAAAATGAGTGATTTTAGCCTGGACAAGGTCTACTTGGTTGAGGACGAAGTTCTTGAGAGATACTCTCCAGATCTGTACAAGAACATACTATGTGAGCTGATCAGGAGGCATAAACCCTCTATTGTGTTGTTTGGAGCCACGATAAATGGACGAGATTTAGCTCCTAGAGTAGCTGCCATATTACGAACGGGACTGACCGCAGATTGTACGGGTCTAACCATTGAGGATAGACAGTTGGCTCAGACTCGCCCCGCCTTCGGAGGCAATATCATGGCGAAGATTTTCACTCGAACGAGACCTCAGATCGCCACCGTCCGCCCAAACGTCTTCAAGATCGAGAAATCTCCTAGACCCGGAAAGAAGGAACCTGAGGTAGAGCGTGTAAACGCGGGAGAAATCATGGGTACTCCACAGGTTAGATCCATAGAGTCTGTAAAGGAGGTTTTAGAGTCAGCAAAGAAGATCGAAGAAGCGGAGATCATAGTCTCCGCGGGGAGGGGCATAGGACGCAAAGAAGAACTTAGATTGATCTATCCGCTGGCTGATGTTCTACGAGCTGCAGTTGGAGGGAGTAGAGCGGTCGTTGACGTAGGTTGGCTGCCGCACCAGCAGCAAGTCGGGCAGACAGGAAAGACAGTCGCACCAAAACTCTATGTAGCGGTCGGCATCTCTGGTGCTATCCAGCATCTGGTGGGAATGCAGACATCCGATGTTATCGTGGCCATAAACAAAGATTCTGAAGCACCTATCTTCAAGGTTGCCGATGTAGGCGTAGTTGGAGACTTATTTGAAATAATCCCGCCACTAGTTGAAGAGTTAAAGAAAGTCTTGGAGAAATAGTGTCTTTCAAGTCAGCGCGGAGCGGTCGCGCTGAACTCCCTACCTAGGAGTTCTCTGGCGACGATTATTTTCAGGATCTCAGTAGAGCCCTCAGCCCAACCGTAGGATCTCGTTCCTCTCACGGCCATTTGTACCGGGCATTCAGTTGTGTAACCGAAAGCTCCGAACCATTGTAGGACGTCATTAGCCGTCTTGGAGACCGCGTCCACCGCGATCAACTTTGCTTCAGCACAGGTCTTGGAAACTTCGAATCGTAGATTCTTTTCTCCCTTCAACTCTCTGTCTAACATCCAGAGCGCTCTATACGATAACAGCCATGCGGCCTCTATCATGGCATAATCTTCCGCCAGTTTGAATTGGATTCCTTCGTATCTGCCGATTGGCTGACCGAAAGCTTTGCGTTGTTTGAGATATTCAACTCCTTTTTCTATCGCGCCAAATCCTGCTCCAGCGCATACCGCCCCTATTAACGCTCTAGCGTAATCGTATCCCTCCATAGTTATGTAGAATCCTCGATTCTCATCTCCTATCTTGTCCTCTACTGGAATCTTGACGTTATTCAAAGCGAACCCGCCTGTAGATATGCCGGTTCTCCCCCAATCTTCTAGGAGTGTTAGAGTGATTCCTGGAACCAGTTTAGACTCTTTTACAGGAATATACATCAGGGTTAAGCCACGGGTACCAAGCTTTGGATCTGTCTTTACAAGCGTCACGTATCCTCCGCCGTTCTCCATCTGTTCAGTCGCTTCTCTAACGCCACTGATGTACATTTTTTCGCCGTTGAGCATGTACTCGTTTCCGCTCCTAGTCGCTACGGTTCTCATGTTAGCCAGATCAGATCCGATGTCAGGTTCAGTTGTAGCTATTCCGCACCACTTCTTGCCTTTCGTAACGTGCGGCAGAATCTTCTCTTTCGTTGAATTGTTTCCGAACCTGTCGAGTATTTTGCCCCAAGCGGCCTGGACCAAAAAGAATACAGCAAGAGCGCATGATAAGTCTGCTCTGCCAATTTCCTCCGAAGCTATCCCTGTTAGAATAGGATCTGCCTCGGACCCACCGTACTCTGAGGAATAGGTCATGCCAAGTAGTCCGAGATTAGCCATTCCTTTTATTATTTCGTCCGGTATTCTTGATTTTCTGTCCATTTCCATGGATCTTGGAGCAATTTCTTTTGTGCAAAATTCCCTCACAGTCTCTCTGAACATTTTTTGCTCTTCATTGAAGGAGAAATCCATATGGTCTCTCCACCTTTTTGAAAGGAATAACCATCCTTGTCGTTATATAAAGGTTAACACACGATGGCAGCTTTTTCAAGATCAAAATCTGAAACACATAATTAACGAGTCTTCAACGATATCTTGTTTTGACGAAGAGGTAGAAAAAGACTACAGAGAAGTAGCTAGCTCTTTGCCGTGGTGGAAGGCCTCGAGGTTTATCTGTCTCAGTTTCGTGGGAAAGTAGTTTTCAATGGATGTTTCGAAGGAGGCGTCTGAGACCGGTAAGCTTTCAGTTCCAGTTAGGACTCCCAGCATGAGAACATTTACTACTCTAGGGTTTCCGAACTTTGTCGCTTCTTCGGTTCCGTTTGCGAATTTCACGTTTCTTGTTATGGGCGCTAGGGCTTCTTTGATTTCTTCGACGGTCGGGTACTTTGCTTTACCCAGTTTGACATCGATTGGCGGTATCTGATACTGATTTACTAGCGCTAACGCCCGTGGAGAAAGTAGATGAGCGTAGCGTAGAATCTCGGATTGTTCTAAGCTTAGAATTGTGTTGGCTCTTCCTCTCGGAATGAGTGGGCTGAAGACCTCGCCGATTCTGAGATGGCTTATTACTGGGCCTCCTCGTTGAGCCGATCCGTACAATTCTCCTATCCTGACGTTGAGTCCATTTTCCATAGCGGCATTTGCGAAGATTCTTGCCGCGACAATGTTTCCTTGACCTCCGATCCCGCAGATCCCTATGTTATACTCTCTTGTTTCCGTCATCTTTATTGCACCTGCACTATAGCTGCTACTTTAGGAGGACAGACTTCGACACAGACGGCACAGCCGACGCAAAGCGCCGGGTCTATCTCCGCCTTCTTCTCCTCCGGGTTCCAGCTTATCGCTTGGCAACCCAGCCTAGTCGCGCAAATCTTGCACCCTATACATTTGGACTTGTCGACAGCGTACAACTGAAGCTTCTTGACCTTTCTTACGGCCAGAAGGGCGCACTCTCTTCTCGTGATCACTACAGCGGGCCTGCCGCTCTCTTCCATGTACTTCAATGCTTTGGAGAATGTGTCCTTGGTTGTCTTGATATCGTAGGGATCGACAACCTCAACGAACTCGTATCCCGCGGCCTTAGCGATATCTTCCTCGTTGATGGCTCTGGTCACGGTGCCATCTATTCTGAAATCAACGCCGGCATGAGACTGGTGACCTGTCATTGCCGTAATCCTATTGTCCATTATAAGAATCAGGATTGGCGTCTGGTTCCAGATTGTGTTAATAAGGCCTGTCATGCCAGCGTGGAAGAACGTGGAGTCGCCTATTGTGCCTATTACGGGTTTATCCTGAAGCGCCTTCTTGAATCCATGAGCCATCGTCAAGCCGGAGCCCATGCAGAATGATGTGTCCATGATTTGGGGTCCAGAGAATGGTGCCAGTCCGTAGCAGCCTATGTCTCCTGTGACAACAGCGTCTTTTGCCTTGCCTTCCTTCAGAAGAGTTTCTTTCAGAGCGTATGAGGCTCCTAAGTGCGGGCATCCAGCGCAGAAGTTTAGTGTTCTGGGTGGAGCAAGTGACCTCGCTTTGTCCACGATACCAGCATATTCTTCGTTTGGCGTATGATACTTTGCTCCTACAAGTCTTGCAAGTGCGTTGCCGACTATGTCGACGTTTAGTTCGTTCATCCAGGGTATGTCGGACGACTTGCGGCCTATCAGGACGGATGGAGGAGTGATCCCTTGGTCGTATATGACTCTCTTGACTTCGTCTTCCAAGAATGGTTCAATTTCTTCTATAACAGCGAGTTTTTCGATTCCTTCCAAGAACTGTGCGATCTTCTTATTTGGAAGCGGATTTGTGAAAGTGATCCTGAAGACGCTTACCTTATCTTCAAATCCAAGGTACTTTAATGCTTCAAGTACGTATAGATAGGATGGTCCGTCCGCGAGCACAGCCATATCACTGCCATGCTTCTTGATCACGTCGAACTTGTTATCGGATGCTTCTTCAACCTCCATTCTTACAAGTTTCTTATGAAGGTCATCATGCAAAGCTTGTGCGAAGACGCTGTCGAGATAGTATCTATCGAACTTCTTCTCGAACTTTGGCGTGGTGCTTCTTTTTGTTATAGGTCCGAACTCTACGATTCCTGAAGCATGGCTTACCCTTTGTGTTGTTCTCAGGATAACTGGGAGGCTGTATTTCTCAGATAATTCGAACGCGTACTTCGTTAGTTCTTTCGAGTCTTGAGGATCCATTGCGCTTAAGCAGGGCATATGGAGAAATTTTGCGAAAACTCTGGTGTCCTGTTCATTTTGGGAGATCCATGCACCCATATCGTCTGCACAATATATCACCATCCCGCCATTCACGCCGGTGAGGTTCACTACGTTGAGTTGGTCGGCGGCTACGTTCATTCCGACGTGCTTGGTAGTCACTAAGGAACGCATTCCAGCTATTGACGCGCCTGAAGCTACTTCGGTGGCAACCTTCTCATTCACGGACAACTCGGCGTAGAAGCCAAGTTCATGAGAGACTTCTCCCAAGATCTCGAGGCATTCGGTTGAAGGCGTTCCTGGGTAGCCCGCGACAACATCTACCCCAGACTCGATGGCTCCTCTCGCGATAGCATAATTCCCAATTGTAAAGACTTTCTTGCCTGGCGAATCCATCTTTAGGATTTCTTTCGTGCTCAAAGCTATTCACCAATATGACAGCCCAAGGTTCTATACGTCACAAGGCGATCAAGCATAAAGGTATCGTCCATAGCTTGCTAGAATGCTGCACGCTCTCGCTGCACGTTCCGGCGTCAGGAATACTGGAACGTTCGCTGCTCGTTCAATTTCCTCGTGGCACTCTCTAAGGGAGCTTTCAGCTCCCAGCCACGAGACAACTACGGGCATTTCCAATTTTGAAGCAATTCTAAGCATGACGTCTCTGTTCGCTTCCATCAATTCTCTGGGATGACTTCCCTCTGTACAGAGAAGCAGGATATCTGCAAGAGCATTCTCTCGCACAACCTTCACAACATGTTCGAACATTGCTGCATGTTCGAGAGGGGTTCCTGCACCCGTTATATCGATAGGGTTTCTTGCGCTTCCAAAAGGCGGAATATATTTCATGATTTCTTCTTGAACGCTCGATGAGACTGGGGGTACGCTGAGGCCTAAGAGCTCGCAGGAATCTGCTGCCAAGATACCTACTCCACCTGCGTCCGTAACAATGACTACACGGTCGCCTCTTGCGGGTCGCTGTGAGCTTAGCACTTTCGCAGCATCCATCAAGGCTTCGAGCGAATCGACTCGTACCACGCCCGCTTTTCTGAAAGCGGCGTCATATATTTGGGACGAGCCTGCAAGCGACCCTGTATGTGAGGCAGCAGCTCTCGCTCCTGAACCTGTCATACCACCCTTAATGACAATTATCGGCTTATACCTTGAAGCCTCCTGGGCTGAATCTATGAATTTTCTACCTTCGCTTATTCCTTCAACGTAAAGACAAACAACTCTGGTGTCTTTGTCGTCTTTCAGGTATTCGATCAGTTCGGCTTCATCAACGTCAGCTTTATTCCCTATGCTTACGTAGATGCTGAAGCCTATCCCCATGTCTTGTGCCCAGCCGAGTATCCCTTCTGCGAGGGCGCCGCTCTGGGAGACGAACGCTATGTTTCCGCGTCTTCTTGTTGG
>Ga0209725_1001750_pt1 | contig 12020 bp, 12 predicted proteins | sample I18A1metaG_FD_184145 | JGI IMG/M metagenome (GOLD analysis project Ga0209725, IMG submission 184145) | Lake sediment bacterial and archeal communities from Gulf of Boni, Indonesia to study Microbial Dark Matter (Phase II) - ​I18A1 metaG... | ecosystem: Environmental > Aquatic > Freshwater > Lake... | reverse complement strand
ATACTCAGTCTCCGGAGCCGGACGAAGAACGGAGATCCTCAAAAGCTTCAACCCCAAGCCTTTCGAATAGAACTCGATTGACTTGTCAACATCACGGACTGTCAGCGAGACATGATCCATTCGCATGACTGATACCGCTCTCCCTCGGGTGAGCATGCGCATGCTGTGTTTTTCTTCTTTACTCATTGACACTCGTCACACGTGCTCGTGGGGAGATCAAACGCCACTTGGGACGCATATGCTTAAAGACTCCAACCGACTGCAGATCAACAAAACCGAGGAATCGTATGATGAGTTTGAAGATCGGATTCATCGGACTTGGAATTATGGGCAAGCCAATGTCGAAGAACCTGATCAAGGCAGGTCACGAGCTAACGGTCTACGACATAGTGGAGACGCCCCTTAGAGAGCTCGAGAAGGAAGGCGCCAAGGTTGCCGGTTCATCCAAGGAGGTTGCCGCTAGGAGCGATTTGACAATCACAATGCTCCCGGACTCGCCAGACGTGGAGAAGGCCGCTCTCGGGTCCAATGGCATCTTTGAGGGAATTGGAGCCGGCTCAACCTACATCGACATGAGCACAATCTCGCCCGTTACAACGAAGAAACTGGCTGAGGCAGCAAAGGCGAAAGGCGTTCGAATTCTCGATGCCCCTGTCAGCGGAGGTGAGAGAGGAGCGATTGACGGGACGCTCACGATAATGGTTGGCGGAGCAAGGGAGGTCTTCGACGACTGCCTTCCGACCTTCCAATTGATGGGAAAGAACATCGTATACTGCGGCGCTATAGGATCCGGACAGGTCGTCAAGGCGTGCAATCAAATCCTCGTCGCAGGAGTCCTAGAGGCAGCTAGCGAGGCGCTCGTGCTTGGGGCAAAGGCGGGTGTCGACCCGGACGTTGTGCTCAAAGTGATCGCTGGCGGATATGCTATGCGTGTTCTCGATGTCAGAGGGCCACTTATGCTGAAGAGGGATTTCAAGCCGGGGTTCAAGACAAAACTACACTACAAGGACTTGGGTATCGCGCTCGCGGCGGGATCCGAGTACGGTGTGCCTCTCCCCATCACCGGCCTGATTCATGAGATGATGGGTGCCATGAGAGTCTCAGGCCGTGGTGAATATGATCACTCAGGAATCATGACCGTGCTCGAGGACCTTGCCAAGATAGAAGTTAAGAAGTCATGATGATCGGGCTTGAGGTGTGAATATGATCAAGAGAGTTAGTCATGTTGGCGTTGTTGTTAGTGACTTGGATCAGACACTGAAGCTGTACGAGCGAGTCTTCGGTCTAAAACCCAGCGTTGTTAAGGACGCCATGGGCGGCAAGGTTAGGGTCGCGTTTGTGCCCGTCGGCGACGGTGAGATAGAACTGCTTCAGCCAAAGGACCCAGAAATACCTCTAGGCAAGTTCCTTCAGACGCACGGCCAAGGAATACATCACATCTCTCTGAGCACGGATGACATCGATTCTGACGTGAACAGGATGAAAACTAGCGGGGCAGGCTTTGCTGATGAGGCGCCCAAAGTTGGGGCGCACGGGGTCAGGATAATCTTCACCAAGCCAGAGACAACCGGTGGCATCGCTTTCGAGCTTTGTGAAGAAAAATAGCGCATGGGAAATGAGATTCGCCAACGAGTCGCGCCTGCATCTGTGCCCGAGACCAAGTAAGGTCATGGATCTGGCGCATCAAAACATGGAGTAGATGCTAGGCTTCGCGGCTAATTGAGCAAGCGGGGCACCCAACATGCCGCTGACGCGTCTACGTTATGCCGATTTTCTCGGGAAAGTCGTTGTTGGCATCCTTTTCTGCCCCAGTTCGGGATACTTCTTTACTAGGGCCTCGAAACGTTTTAGTGAGCCTGCTGGAAACTCGTCGGGGTCTATTCTGATGTCTATGATTGATGGCTTCCCTGAATCGAATGCATTCTTCAACGCGTCCTTGATTTCTCGCGGCTTCTCGACCACTTGTCCGTAGGCGTGGCATGCTTCGGCGAACTTTACAAAGTCCATGACGTATGACTGGGTGACGATGTATCTTTCTGGTTCCCAGACGCCGTAGCCGAACTTCTGTCCCTGAATGATCATGCCAAGGTTTCTGTCGTTGAGTATGCACCAAACCACAGGAATGTCATAGGCCGACGCGGTGTTCACTTCCTTGCTGAGCATCGTGAAGCTTGCGTTTCCGCACACATCAACGACCTGCCGGTTTGGCGCCCCGAGCTTCACGCCTATCGAGGCCGCAACGCTGAAGCCCATCGCGGTGTGCCCGCCGTCGGCGATGAAGCCTTTGGGCATCAACGCTTGGTAATACTTCTCAACCCAGGCGAGATTGTTGCCGCAGTCCGCCATCACAATAGCGTCTTTGCTGAGGAACTCGCGAATCTCCCTGACCGCTCGCTGCGGTTTGATCGGAACCGCGTCGGAGAAGCTCTGGTGCTCCGTGTAGTACTTCACTTCGCCCTTCAGCGCAAGTATCTCCTTCTGCCTCAGTTTCCTTCTTTCCTCAAGTTCCTTGATCGTCGCAGGCGGCAGTTTCGACATCAAAGCCTTAACCTCTACCAGCAAGTCTTGCAAGACCGCTTTGGCGTCGCCGACTATGCCGACTTCGACTGGATAGTTCTTCCCGATCTCGGTCGGGTCACTGTCGACTTGGATGATCTTCTGTCCTCCGAAGTTCTTGACCCAGCTGGTGGTTGTCACTTGGTGGAAGATCGTCCCGATCGCAAGCAACACGTCAGTTTTGTCACCTCGAAGAGTCGTATTGGCCGCCTCATGGCCGAAGAGACCTACCACGCCGACTGCAAGCAGGTGATCTTCAGGAAACGAACTCTTGCCCATGGCAGTGGTCGCAACAGGAGTGCCAAGCAGCGTCGCCAGTTCCAGCAGTTCCGGCGATGCACCTGAAGCGATGACCCCTCCTCCGGACATGATCGCGGGTGCTGTCGCGTTGACCAGAAGCTTCGCACCTTCTTTGATAAGCTCCGGGTCTCCCCTCATGACGCCTGATGGTCTATACTTCTTGGGAGGTTGTAGTTCAGCGTCTATCTCTGCCCTTATCACGTCCTGAGCTAGGTCGATGTGTACTGGGCCTCTTCTTCCAGTCAGCATGATCCTGAAAGCGCGTCTGAGAACTTCTGGCACGGTCTCAGGCTTGGTAACGAGCACGCTCCACTTCGTGACCTCTTTGAAGATGCCCACGTGTGATATGGACCGCGGGCCCCAACCACTCGCGTCTTGAATTCCGCCCTTTCCAAACTGCTCGGTTGGTACATTGTTGGTAAACGCGAGCACGGCTTGGTTATCCTGATAGGCTGGATGGAGTCCGGAAGCGAGATTCACGCCTCCAGGCCCAACCGTTGCCGCGCACGCAGCCACTTGGCCTGAGACTCTGAAGTACCCATCGGCCATGAAGCCGGCACCTTGCTCGTGTTGAGTCAGTATTGTCTTGATCTGTGGATAGTCGTAGAATTCATTGTAGAATGGAGCGATTCCTCCACCAGGGATTCCGAACAGATACTTGACTCCCTCTCCAAGCAGAGATTCGACGATAAACTTTCCAGCCCGAAGCTTCGCCATGATCTTCGACTCTCGCCGGCACGCGATGATACTATTCTGATAGTTAACGGTTACCGTAATCCAGCAAACTACGACCTTTCACGGTTTGCACTAGGGTAAGTGGGTCATGACCGAATTGTGCGATCAGGTGCATGATTTGAAAGCTTCGCGTAGGCTCAGGTGCACGAGCTATTTGGCCAGCACTTCCGGGTTGACAATGTGAGGCGGTCTTTCTCCTCTAATGGCTGCGAGTAGGTTATCTACCGCCATCATGGCCATCCTTGTCCGCGTGGCAACAGACGCGCTCGCGATGTGAGGAGCGATGACTATATTCTCGAGAGTCAGCAACGGATCGTCCAGCGGAATCGGCTCCGGTTCAGTTACGTCGAGTGCGGCGTAAGCGATCTGTCCATTGCGTAGGGCATTGTAGAGCGCTTTCGGGTCTACGATCGGTCCTCGGGCGCTGTTGACCAGTATCGCGGTCTTCTTCATGAGTTTGAACTGTTCTTCGCCTATCAGGTGATACGTTTCGGGCAGGAGTGGGGAATGAACCGTGATAAAGTCTGATTCGGCAAGGAGAGTCCTAAGGTCTCTGAACTCCACTCCGAGTGTCTTCTCCAGATTCGGCCGTCTGACTGAGTCGTTGTAGATGATCTTCATATCGAATCCTCTCGCTCGCTTGGCTACTTCCGCCCCTATTCGCCCCAGTCCAATTATGCCGAGTGTGGCGTGGTGTACGTCTTGACCAAGTAATATCATCGGTCCCCAGGTTTTCCATTTCCCGGCTCTGACGACTCGCTCGCCCTCGACAACGCGACGGGCGGCCGCCAGCAGCAACGCAAAGGCGAAGTCGGCAGTTGTGTCCGTGAGCACTGCCGGCGTATTGCATACCATGATCTTGCGTTTGGTCGCTTCGGGGACATCCACGTTATCGAATCCTACTGCCATGTTGCTGATGACTCGAAGCTTTGACGCAGCATTCATCACGGCACCGTCAATCTTGTCCGTCAAAAGTGAAAGAAGCGCATCAACCGGAGGAACCTCCTGAAGGAGAACATCGCGCGGTACTGGAAGCTCGCCTTCCCAGATACGGTAGTCACAATTGTCGGCCAGCTTCTTGAGCGCCGCCTCGGGAATGAGCCGAGTGACATAGACCCTAGGCTTCATTCTGTTCCACTTTCAATTTCTGGATTCACAACGCATGCAGCTGTGGCTTACATATGGTTTTCTGGGCGTGATGAGAACGCGCCTTTTCGTGATCCACACGCTTTCCGCTGATCGCTTGACTAGAATTCACTTTAGCCTACCTCGGTGACGCGGTCTCTTTTTATCAGCGACCTATCTCGGTAGCTAGTCCGAACCGAGCAACGATCCCAATTGAGGTGAAGTTTGACGAAGCCCAAGTTCGAGATTCTCTTGAGAGACGAGGTAGAACAGATTCATCGTGCTTCACTGGAAGTCCTCGCCGACACGGGAATCCAAGTAGACGACCCAGCCACTCGCAAGATGCTAGGGGAAGCAGGAGCCGAGGTCGAGCAAGCCAAGGAAACTGTGAGGATACCTGGGTCCCTTGTTCAAGACGCCTTGAGGAAAGCTCCGAAGGAGTTCACGCTGTATGGGAGAGATGGGGCCTCTCCAGTGAGCTTGGTCCAGTGGAGCACGTACTTCACCACCGGCGGCTACGCAACATACGTCTATGATCTGTCAACAGGTGCGCGAAGGGAAATCACATCCAAAGATCTGGCCGACGCTGTCAGACTTGCGGACGCGCTTCCCAATTGCGACCTCATCGCCAATCTGCCCGCCGCTCCGAGAGATGTTCCGCAAGCGAGCCTCGACAGACACCAGTGGGCGATCGGCTTAACGAACACGCGCAAGCACGTCCTCAGCGAGGCGAGAGGTTACGACAGCGTCAAGGATGCGATTGCAATGGCCGCCGCCATCTCCGGAGGCGCGGACGAGCTGAAGAAACGGCCGATTATCACGTTTGACGTTACGACGATCAGCCCGCTGACTCACGACCGACTTCAAACACAGGAAATAGTCGGAGGCGCAAGAAACGGGGTCCCAGTCAGCATAAGCCCTGGACCTATGGCTGGTGCAAGCTCGCCTGTCACACTAGCCGGAACCATGACGCTCGCAAACGCCGAGTTCCTTAGCGGCCTAGTAATATCGCAGGTCGCTTCGCCCGGAGCCCCAGTGATCTATGCGTGCTGGGCCAGGCACATTGATCAAAGAGCAGCGAACGTTTGCATGGGCACTCCAGAATTCGCGCTTTTGAGGATATGCCAAGCTCAGCTCGGTCGGTACTACGGTCTACCGACTCGAGGGGGAGGACTGGTCACCGATTCCAAGATCGTTGACGCTCAGAGCGGATACGAGAAAATGCTAACCTGCCTGCTTCCCGCAATGGCCGGTTTGAACATCGTGGCGGGAATGGCAATGTGTGATTCACTGATAACCATGAGCTTTGAGCAGTTCATCTTAGATGAGGAGATCGTTGGAATCGCGAGAAGAATTCTCAACGGAGTGACAGTCGACGGCGAGAAGATTGCGGTAGAACTCATCAAAAAGATAGGACCCGGCGGGAGCTTCCTAGGAACCAAGCATTCTTTGAAACATTTCAAAGAGGAACTCTGGATGCCGCAGATCTCAGACAGGACAACTTGGTCTCAATGGCATAAGAAGGGAGGCAAGAGTGCGGAAGCTCGTGCTCGAGAAATCGCGAAAAAGATCCTTGACTCCCATAAAGCCCCAGCCCTCCCGGCTGATGTCGAGAGGTCGATCTGGAGTATCGTTCGAGAAGCCGACAAGAAAGCGAGCCTAAGCTAGGACGAGTGACATTTCAAGGAAGACATGATGGGCTCGAAAATCTTCGCCAGCGTCTCAGAGCCTTCGGGTCGGACAAAGGCATACACCACGTAGTACCTCCCCGAATCTTCGCAGTGTACATGCATGGCATAGGCGTCCTGAGTTACGCGGCGTGAACCAAACGGGAACCCTCCTCGCTCGACGAACATCCTCGCATGCGTGTAGACCGCATCATGACCTTGGATGTTCAGGTTCTTCGTCTCGGGCGTTCCGTCCAGTTTCGCCTGAGTGCTCTTAATGGAACGCTTGACGCTATCAGAAGCTTGCGCGGCTGCCGTCGGATATCGCTTTCTTGCGTCCTCCAGTTTCCCCCACGATACGAAAATCTTCAGGCCTTGCTCAAAGTGAAGAACCACGTCGCCTTTCTGTCTCGTGGACTTGGGGTTCAATTCAAGACGGGCAGTCTTCGGGCACTTGGCTGAGAACCCGTAGAGTGCCAACAGTTCGAAATCGTCGGCGCCTAGCGCGGATGGTGTAGCTTCACCTACCACCACGTCTGTGTCTGTCACAATCAGTTCTTCTCCGCCTGCTGGCTGGGTGCCTTCCTGGTGCTCGCCGCTTAAGGCTGTGTCCACTTGGTCGTGAGTCTGGCCCTTGGTTTCATCACTGGAATCCATGAATTCTGCCCGTACGCAAGATGGCGAGGTCCAATATTACCCCTCCGGGGTACATCAACTGTCCCGCATCGGCGATCCCATGAAGTGCCGAGCCACTCCAGCAGCATTTACATCAGCGGGAGTATAGTTGATGACTCAGTCTTGCACGATGGTGATGGATCTGAGCGTCGAGGAGCACATGAAACGCCTCGTCAGGAGGATGAATATCCTTCTGATCCTCGTGGCGGTCGAGTTGATCCCCATCGCACTGCAGGCAGCCTACTTTCTAGTGATGTTCCTATCGCATCCCATTGCGGGGCCTGGAGACTGAACCACAAATGGTTTCGAAAGAACAGGCTGGGCTTGTTGAAAGCGACCCGAAGTGGTGAAGATGAGCATCAAAGTCAAGGAGTGGCTACGAAGGCTAGGCATTGACACGACCCACGAAGAACGGCAGGAGATAGATCGTGAGATCGAGCGAAGAACGGGACAGTACTGCGACAAGGCCGTTGAACTGCTCAGCGAGGCTGAGTTCTTGGCGATTGTGGAGTCTGTGAAACGAAGACGCAGAAAGGTGGCTGTTGAGCCACTAGTTGCATAATCACTTGTCGTGGCCCGAATTGTGCCTGGGAGTCTATGGCAGAGGGGTTGGGTTGGATTGATCGAATCGTACGAGTTCGGGCGGATCGTGATCGACGGTGTGACCTACACAGCCGATGTGATAGTACTTGGAGACAGGGTCAAGGACAGCTGGTGGAGGAACGAAGGCCACGTCCTACATGTTTCTGACATCAGTGACGCGGTGGAAGCGTTCGCACCTGAGGTTGTCATCGTTGGTACTGGATACATGGGGATGATGAAAGTGCCGAAAGAAACTGCCCAGTACTTTCAGACAAGAGGGATCGAGCTTCATGTGAAAAAGACGAAGGAGGCTTGCGGACTCTTCAATACTCTGTCCAAGTCCAAGCGAGCGCTCGCTGGTCTACATCTGACCTGCTGAGAGTCCACACTCAAAAGCAGGCGAGATCGGCAGCCGCGCCAAAAGCTAGCTGATCTTGATTCCTCACGGACCGCAAAGGTGAATTACGGGGCAGATCGGATCGCATGTCCGTCTCTGGTGCCCCGAGTTGGGAAAAGGCGTTGAAATCAGCAAGCCAACTGGCAAACTAGGCGTGATGCTTGCCGGACTAGGAGCCGTCAGCACAACACTGATCGCTGGCGTCGAAGCGGTGAAGCTAGGACTTGCCAAACCGTTCGGCAGCCTAACCCAGATGGCAACGATAAGACTGGGGAAGCGAACCGAGAGAAGAACTCCTTTCATCAAAGATTTCGTGCCGTTGGCGGATATTCGTGACCTTGTCTTCGGTGCTTGGGACATATTCCCAGACGACGCCTTCACCGCTGCATCGAAGGCCGCTGTGCTTGACCATGCGTTACTGAAGAGCTTGGAGACACAGCTTCGGCCCATCAAGCCGATGAAAGGCGCTTTCGAACAGAGATGGGTGAAGCGTCTTACGGGAACGCATGTGAAGGTTGGCCGCAACAAGAAGGACCTCGCAGATCAACTTGTGACCGATATCAAGGAGTTCAGGACGCGAACGGATGCTTCAAGACTTGTCATGATCTGGTGCGGATCCACCGAAGCGCACACAGTTGTGAAGCCCGAGCACGAGAGTATCGAGGCCTTCGAAAATGCGCTGGAAGACGATTCTCCGGAGATCTCTCCATCAATGATCTATGCTTATGCCTCTGTCACGGCCGGAGTTCCGTTCGCTAACGCTGCTCCAAACCTCTGCGTTGACATACCGGCGCTTGTTGAGCTGGCCAAACGCAACAATGTGCCAATAGCCGGTAAAGACCTGAAGACTGGCCAGACACTCATGAAGACCATAGTTGCGCCCGGTTTCAAGGCACGTATGCTTGGTGTCCGCGGCTGGTACTCAACGAACATTCTCGGCAACCGGGACGGTGAGGTGCTGGACGATCCCGATAGCTTCAGGACCAAGGCGGAGTCGAAGCTAGGAGTGCTCCAGTACATACTCCAGCCCGATCTGTATCCAGACCTGTACGGCGACATCAGGCACCAGGTCAGAATTGACTACTATCCGCCGAGAGGCGACAACAAGGAGGGCTGGGACAACATAGACATCTTTGGGTGGCTCGGCTACCCGATGCAGCTCAAGATCAACTTCCTGTGCAGGGATTCTATTCTCGCTGCCCCGGTCGTGCTGGATTTGGCGCTTTTCCTGGACCTTGCGCAGCGGAGCGGCATGAAAGGAATCCAAGAGTGGCTGAGCTTCTACTTCAAGAGCCCGATGACAGCGCCCGGCCTGTATCCTGAACATGACCTGTTCATTCAGTTGATGAAGCTGAAGAACACATTGCGGTACCTCCGAGGCGAAGAATTGATCACGCACCTTGGACTTGAGTACTACGACTGAATGAGTACAGTCAACAAGTCCACAAACGCATTAAAGGCTCAAGCTTGACACTGTGACCGACAGGACATGACCAAGCGCGCGCAAGTTAGGTCTTCTGTCCGACACATCCTCAAACAAGTTCAAAGAGGTCAGACGTTAGCAGCCGCCGATCATGTGCTCGTTCGCCAACCCCGAAATGATCTGGCGATCGTAATACGAGAACTGATGCGGGAACTTCCGAGCTTTCTGGAAGAACGTAAGAGGCTCGAGAGAAGCGTCTTCACCGCGTCAATTAGAATGGGCCTCAACTTGGTCGGTCAGGATGCAAAGACCGCACGGATACCTGCTCGAGCAGTTGAGAAGGCTCTGTTGATTCTTAGAGAGAACCTAACGGCTCTGGAGGACTCGTGGAGCGACTCTGCAAGCGACTCCGTCAAAGCTTTCCTTGCAAACATGTCGAGCGTGAACTCCGGAGACAGCTTGCCCGCCTACATGGCTGATAAGATTGTGAAACGACTTGCAGCTGATCTTAGGCCATCGCGCTTCATTGATGTGTTTCGTGAGGTGGCGCATGATACCATCTACTGGAAGATGGTCGAGGGAAGATTCTGCAAGTTCGGAAACGACTATGCTAGGGGTCTCGAGATACTGAGACACCTTGGATTCTCTCAGGTCTCGACGAATCCCGTACTGGCCGCGAAAGCATTCGATGAAGACCCCGGCTTGGTCGAGCGACTTCAAGAAGAAATCGGTAGGAACTCGACTTGGAGGCAGAACCCGCTTGAACACGGTCATGACATGGCGATGGCGGGAACGCTCCTCGCACTTTGGCCGAACTTGGAGGTCTTCAGGCCGCTGGCATACCTGGCGGAGAACCGTGACTACATGATCAGTTTTCAGCTTAACCCGAATGTCGCTGATGATGCCAAAGCGAGCCTTGAAGATGCAAGGCGCGCGTACAAGTTGGCTCGGCGCCACCTAGCAAGGTACGATAGGTACCTCGGTCTCCCGAACCCGGGCAGGCTCCGTCCGAACATTGTGTTCAAAGTGGCGGGCAGCTCTGAGGCTGCCCGTCAAGTCACGCGAGAACTCAACGCATCGGGCACCGGCACGAACAACACGGTTACGTTTTCGGTGGCGCAGGAACTACAGCTGATCATCGACGCTCTCGAGGGCAAATGTAGGGCCATTAAGTCGGGAAACTCTGTCACGCGGACCTACGAGACGAACATGGGCGGGCGGTTCGTAAGCCACCTTCGGGAGGAAGAAGCTCAGAGGATCTTTCTTCAAATCGCAAGCCGGAAGGGCGAAGACGAGGCAAGTCGACTGCTGACGCGTCTCGCAGGAGGACTCAACCTGCCGGAGCGAGACGTTGAACGTTTTCAGGCGGCGCGCGGAATTGCTGAGATGGCAGCGATTGTTTGCGCCTTCAGAAACCTGAAGTCGCTGACACATGAGGCTTTTCTGGAAGCCGCATCCGAGGGAGGGCTTAGCCGAGCGGAAGTTGAGCAGCTCGAGGACGATCTAAAGAAGGCTGGAACCCTCGTCGCGAGGCGAGTTTACTGGGTGTTCTACGAGAGGAAGAATCACGGCAGATGGGTGGCTTGGCTTCAGAAGGCGCACAGGGTGCGACGAAGGGATGCGGCCATCGCGCTCGACTCAATGGATGTGCTTCCCGCTTCGAAGCGTGTCCCCCAAGACACCTACGATACTCTGGGCTTTCCAAATATGTGCAACACGGAGTTTCCGAACCACGCCAGAGCAGTTCAACTCTTCTCCGAGAGGCCAGGCTTTGACTTGAAGTCCTATCGGAACGCGGTGCTTCAGCCGCCTGACGTAGAACTGGTTAACCGACTGATGAGAATAAACGATTTCGTCCGAGGATACGAGTCTACAAAAGAGATCTCCGCGCAACTCGAGCGTGTCGGGATCTTGTCTGATATTCAGCACCTCGGACTACGAGGAATCCCGGAAGAGGAATGGCGCAGCTTCGGCCCGGTCAAGAAGACAATGGCGGAATTCAAGGAAGCCTACGAAGGATTCCTGCAACGATGCGTCGACCTCGCCAGTGGTCTGCCCTGATGGGCAACGGCAAGCTTCATCTTCTGTCAAGCTCAGATCCGAGTAAGTGATCGAGATGGAGAAACGGATCAGAATATTGACCAAGGCGACCGGGGCGATAGAGGCCATTGCCACTTCCGAGAATCCTAGGACGGCTGAGGCGATCTGGAAGGCTCTTCCCATCAAGGGCAAGGCGAACAGATGGGGCGATGAGATCTACTTCTCGATTCCTGTGGACCTGAAGGAGGAGAAAGCACGGGCTGAAGTGGAGGTAGGAAGCGTTGCGTACTGGCCTCCCGGAAAAGCGCTTTGCATCTTCTTCGGGCCGACTCCAGTCAGCAAGCATGGCGAGCCGCGAGCGTACAGTCCGGTCAACGTCTTCGCGAAGATTGTCGGCGATTCAACGGTGTTCAAGAAGGTTGAGGACAACAATGAAGTTCTCTTGGAAAAAGTGGAAGAATAGGAGGTTGTGAGAAGACAATTGACTGGTTGCCGTGCAAGCCTAGACTGGACTTACCGC
>Ga0209725_1001748_pt1 | contig 12028 bp, 11 predicted proteins | sample I18A1metaG_FD_184145 | JGI IMG/M metagenome (GOLD analysis project Ga0209725, IMG submission 184145) | Lake sediment bacterial and archeal communities from Gulf of Boni, Indonesia to study Microbial Dark Matter (Phase II) - ​I18A1 metaG... | ecosystem: Environmental > Aquatic > Freshwater > Lake... | reverse complement strand
GAGGTCTCGAAGTATTCGTTGCCTAGAAATTGTCGGATATGCCGCATGTCTGGGCAGTCGCATTTCACTTCTCGTGACGGTTCTCCTGGCACGAAGGTATGCAGGTAGCCATCGCAGAGCTCCCTTTGGGCAACCTTGAGCGCGGTCATCTCTGGACCGAGGCTTGCCTTCGTTTGGACGCTCGCGTAGCCTGAGGCCTGAACTGGATTCGATCCGAGGAATCTCACTTTCGCCATGTGGATCGTCTCCCACCAGTCACATACTCGTCAGAGAACGTAATTAGGCTTGGCGCCGCCTCGGCTTCGTCTCTTCCGTCGGCTTCTCCTCGGAGACGGCTCTCTCGAAGTTCTTGTCGAAGAGCAGTTTCTGGCCTAGTTCGTCGTGGACTTCGCGTTCCTCTCCTGGGAACCAGGGTGCGAAGTTGAGGCCCACGAGATCGAATGGAGGGCTATACGGTTTACTAGCTATGCATCGTACTCGCAAGCACTTCACCTCCGAAAGGTGATTCTTCGACCGCTCTTTCTACGCGGAATCCTCTCACTTGGAGCCGACGGCTTCGAATCGAAACTGTTGCGCCGAGAGGTCACCCGAGACCTCAGCGAATGCTCCTGCGCCTGCGGCGTTCTGGAAGATCTTGACCTTCGAGTTCGCCATGTCAGGCGCTGGTAGATAGCCGCCCGTCGCTGGCATCACGATGAGGCTTTCGATTTTGGAGAGTCCGAACATGGATGGCGTGAAGGATTCTCCGCCTGCAGCGTAGGTTGCTGAGGGCGAGAGTCGTCCTGTGACAACGAATCTGTTGCCGACGACTCTCGGTGGGCCGTCTCGCGCTACCGTGACGTTTCCCATGTTCAGCCACTCAGCGCCGATCTACTTGAGGTCCCTGATCTTGCCTTGAGCCTTGAAGAACGTGCAGATCAATTCTCCAAGTGTCTCGTAGAGGCCTTTCGTCGCGAACTGGTTGATGACGAAGGGATCGCTGGTTTCGAAGTACCTTGAGGGTCTTGCGACCTTGAGGAACAGGTACTCAGTGTTCAGCATGTAGATTCTGCTGATCGTATCGACAGCGGCGTTCTTCGACACGATGATTGGGGTCTCGAAGTAGCTGCTCACGTTGAAGGCGCCGTCGACGCCTGCTGTGGCAGCTCGTACGCCGTTGAATGTTGGCTGGACGGTCATGGAGCCGAAGTATCTTTGCTGGCTTTGGAGCAGTGCGCCCCAGGTGAAGAGCGTATCGTAACCCGTCAGGATTACGTTCGGGGTTTCTCCCGCGGCTGCGTAGATTGTTCGATATAGTTGGTCGATCAGAGCAAGCGACAGGTCTCTATCGACGTTGCTGTTATGGAGGACGTTCGAGTCCGCCCAAACGTTCGCGCTTCTGTCCAGGACAGCGGTTCCCCACGGGTCCTCGTCTCCGTCGTGCTCACCGCAGGCGATTCGCTCTGCGGTGCTGGCGCACATTCGGTCGACGGACTCGATGGTGTTGCCTGGCAGCGTGCCGAACTCGGTGAGCAGGGCCACATTCATGAGGTCACGGTGAGTTAGGCCTGCGTCCTCTCGGCCGACAGCGAGGATATCGACTGCGTCATCTACCTCGGAGAGCAGAGCGAGCAGCTCGCTTGCTTGCCATGTGTTCGTGTGGATCTTCGGCTTCGTTGCCACCGTGCTGTATGTGGCCTTGATCGTCGTTGGGAGCGTGTCGTTCTCGGCGATGCCGCCTCCAGTAGTTGCGGCCTTGACGGTCTTGACACGCCATCCCGAGCGGTCCCAAGGTTTCTTCGGCATTATGGCGAAGGCGTTGGGCTCATAGTTGAGTTGGCCCCAGACCCTTCGGCCAAGGATCGCCTGCCAGAGGCCCGCGGTCGTTGTCAGATGCGGAGCCTGCTTGAACAGGAGATCTCCGAAGAATGCTGGGCCCTCGAAGCGTCCTGCGCCTTCGTAGTAGTGCTTCTCAAGAGCCTCCATGGTACGGAAGAGACGTTCGACCTGCGGATCCATTAGGCTTGACATCTCTCGATCACTTTCCTCCTCTGAGTTGATTGAGAAACTCGGCGCGTGGCATGGTGCCCATCTTTGCGAGAGGCAACTTCAAGAGAGCTTGAGGTCCGCTGAGAGGTCCTGGCCCGCCGATGTCGGGAACTTCCCCGCGCTTCTCGGTCTTGCCGAGAGTCTTCTGAATGATCTCAGTGACTTTCTTCTCAGCGATCTCGGCAGCTTTCTCCTCGATCATCTTCGTTAGGTCTTCTTCGCTGATTGCGAGGACCTCGCCCTTGCGTGTGGGCGGCTTCGGATACGGTGGCTTCCGAGCCTTCTCGGGCTCGGGGTACTCCTTGGGCTTCTTGGCTTTCTCTTCCTCTTCGGGATACGGGTACTCCTCAGGCTTCTTGCCTGCCTTCTCCTCTTCCTCCTCCTCTTCCTCGGGCTTCTTGCCCGCCTTCTCGGGGTACGGGTACTTCTGTGGCTTGCGAGCTTTCTCCATCTCGCTCACGAGCTTCTCGACTTGGCCTGCGAGTTTGTCTATCGAGGCCTTGATCTCCAGAAGCAATGGAGGGGCCTCGGAGCCTGGCTGAGTCTGTTTCTTGACCTCCACTGATTGCGGAGTCGGAGCCTCGGTAGGTTGTGTCGGTGTTGGAGGTTCCGAAGGCTTTCCGCCTTCGGTGCCCGCGGTTTCAAGTACTGAGAGGTCTTCTGGCGTATCCAGAATTTCCTCGTCTGGCATTTTCCATCGGGCGCGCTCGGATTGCATTCTTAAAAGGCCTTCTACTGGGATGCTCTTCACGATGATGAAGCGGGCTGCTGGGTTCGCTCCACGCTCGCAGATCGTGATGCTGTGGAGCTCGAGGCGTGGAATCACTCGGAAGCATCGTCCGCCCGCACATTCAACATGACGTTCGAGGGCGAGACCGCTGATGCTGAACGCTCGAAGCTGGCCTTTCTGGATGGCATCCCATACCCGATCGGCGGCCACTAGATCTTTGCGTAAGCGCACGACGACGAAGAGTCCACGATCGTCGACATGGCTGCGCCAGATGCGATTCTTCCAATCCTTGTATTCGATGATAACTTCGCCGACTGGTATGTCTGTGTGGAAGACGTGGACTAGTCGGAATTTCGGGTTCGCCATGAACTTGGTAAAGGCTTCACGCCAGGCCTCGGCTGGGATGAGTTCTCCTTGGGCATCGATGATTTCGATGTTCGCGTAGCCTGCGATGATGCGTTCGGGTTCTTGGAGGATGACTTGGGCCTGGGCGGGCAGAGTGAATTTCACTAGGCGGTACGGAACATTCCTCTCGATGATTGCTCGGGAGAATTGACATCGGAATGGGTTGCCGTCGCAGTCAAGGGTTCCGCTGCAAGTCTGCAGGAGCAGTTGAGGTTTCGGCATCAGCCTGGTCCCTCTCGGGTTCGACGCATCACCCAGAACTTGGATCCTGGTTCCTCACGCACGAGCAGCCAGGTGCCCTTCATCTCTCCGTCCTTGAATTGGACCCGTATGAGATTCGGCGTACGCTCGAGGACCTCGACGTTGCCGTGGTCGATCATCTCGACCCAGGCGGGCGTCTCTTTCGTTGGATTCCAAGGATTGAAGCCTGGCTCTCTTGGCTTCGCATCTCCACTGGGTTTCAGTTCCTCGGGGCCATCCTTACCGCGTGCCATGGCCTCGCGATCCTCAGACGGTTTCTCGTAGCCTGAAACCTCGCTCTCCTCGAGTGGATTCCTCTCGAGAACCAAATGAAAGAGTGGCAGCTTGCCGAAGTCTATGCGGAGGTCCCAGTGTTGCGTTGATGGGCCTTCGCGGACGACTTTCTGCTTCTTCCAATAATGCCACTGGATCACGTAGGGATAGGCAGCCTTCTCGATTCGGCGTCCATGCAGGACGGCATCGAAGTCCAGTTTAATGCGGCCATCCTGGATAGCGTCGACGAGCGTATCTCTCGCCGTGCGGGCGCGTTCTCCCTTTTCGTTCCAATATCGGAATTGTAGTGGGATCTGGGAGCGAACTTCCTCAGGAAGTGCTGAGAATCCATCGGGTGGCATCCATTTCTTTTCGGCCGCTTCGCGGCTCAGCACGTACGGCCGCTGATCCACAGGTTGAATGAGGCTCCAGAAGTATGGATCTCGAAAGTCCTCGGCCTCAACGCCGACGGGCAAGATATCGCGAGCCTGCTTCTCGAGGCGGCCCAATAGACGGAAAGCGATGCGGCCCTTGAAGATCTTGCCGTTCAGGAAATATTCGTGGAAGTAGGGTTTCTGCGCTCCCGTCTGAATCATGCCGCCCTCGACGATCAGGAAGACTCCGTACTCGTATCGAGTTGCACCGACCTCGCCTGGCTCGACTCTGCCCTCGAACTTCATCCAAGGCAGCGGTTCCTTCGCCTTCCTGGAAGCGTACAGTTGAGCGGGTCTGACTTGGCCTCCTCGGACTTGACGGAGTTTAACGCGTCCTTTCTCGAAGTCGATCTTCCAGGCCTCGGGATTCTCGAACCATTTCCGAGCGGCCGACAAAGTCTCGACAGAGTCGGTGATGACGCCTGGATTCTGGGCTGAGATGGTCCATCCAATCAGGTACTTCTTCTCAGGCCCCTGGAAGCGTAGATCGAGATGCGCGCCCTTTCCGCGGTAGTGGGCATGCATCATGTAGTCGTGTCGTTTGTCCTCGGGCAGATACTCCATGTAGGGATCCGCTTGCTTCTCAAGGCGCCTCTCGGCCTGCTTGTAGAAGAGCTCCTTGAATTCGTCTTCCTCGAGCTTCTCGACCTCGAGCGGCTTGCGTGGGCGCAGGACCAGATCGTAGATTGGGGCGTAGTCCCAATTCGGCCCGTACGGACTTGAGGAGTACTGGGTTTCCTTCCCGCCGAAATTTCGTTCCAGGATACGATCGAGCTTCAATCGCAGCGCAGGATCTAGCCGCAGAATGAATCTGCCTTGTGGATCTCGTTCGCAGCGAGCGATTATGTCGATATCGTTCGGCTCGCGGTCTGTGTAACCTTCTGCGTGGTAGATGAGGCTGCCCGCGATTGAGATGAATCCTGGAATCCAGACGAACTCTGGAAACTCAAGCGTCTCAAGTTGTTTCCTGACTTGCGGAAGTCTGCGCGGTTCCAAAGCCGCTAGACGCTGCATCACCAGGACAGGGTCTGGTCGGCTCTTCTCTGGGACGGGCTCGCGGACCCGCATCACATAGCCCGTGTAGTATGGAAACTCGGGATCCTCGGTCTCGTGGATTATGACCTCTTCCGCTGCGACTCGGAGGATCTCTCCTGCGGCCAGCTTGAATGTCGTGGCATCGCTTGTGCCGATGAACATATACCATCGGTCGTCATGCTTGCGGGCCTTTTCTCCGATCGCTTTCGCGTATTCGGCTGCGATCGGTCCGATGCCGAGGTCATAGTTGAAGACTGTCGGAACCTTCGTCTGGTTTCGTTGCAGGATGATGCCATCGATCTCGTATTCGCGTTTGAGTTTGGCCCAGGCTTTGTTCTGAGGTGCCTCGTAGACGCTGTCCGCTCGCTTTATCATGACGCCCTCTGAGAGCTTCTTGAATTCCAGCAGATTGACGGGCAACGAAGACGCGGCCTACTTTCCCATCAGCTTGACGATCGTAGCCTCGAACCGCTTGTGGCTGCGCGGTATCAGGTAGGCGAGAGCATCCTTTCCAGGATCCTCGGAGAGGTAGTCCGTGAGGAAATGGACGTGATCTGTCCCCGTGAATTCCTTCAAGACCTTGATGCGTTCGGTTAGAGTCTGATTGCGTAGATCCTTGCCGCCGAATTCGAGGCAATCGAAGACGATGAGATGAAGAATCTTGGCGCGTTCAGTTGGGTCGAATTTGCCGTTGAGCAGAGCAGTGACCATGGTTCGATGCAGAGTCTCTTTGCTTTCTGGTTCTAGCATCACGGCCTCGGAGTCAAGCCTGAAGTTATCGAGCTTCATCGCCGCGAGCTCCTTGACTTGATGCGGCAGGCGATGATCGACGCGGCGCGGATAGTCGCTCCAGATCTCTGCGCGGCCGTTATGCTTCTGGACCTGGATGCGCTCACCATCCCATTTGACCTCGACCACGAGCTCAGCATCCTCAGACTTGAAAGCGTCAATCTCCTCGAGATCCCCGAGTTCGAAGATGCGCCAGGCGGGCTTTGCTCGTTCGACGTAGATCTTCCGCAACTCTTTGCCGAGCGGGGCCTCCTGAAGCGTGTCGTCAAGGGAGTCATGCATGAAATGGCGAAACTCTCTCCGCGCGAGCTCTTGGGCTACGAAGTAGTGGGCGTTCGCGATATCCTCACGAGTTGTCCCATCCAAGGAATCTCGCTCGCCAAGCGAGCCCCATAGTTGATGCATCCGCAGATGCAGATTGAGAACCTGCTTGTCGTCCTCGCGTCGGAGCGTGGATGGGTTGATCTCTTTGACTGGAATCTTCCTGAGATCCTGAGAGGCTATTTCCTCGAGAAGACTGAGAAGGATCTCGGCAACGGCGACACCCTTGCTTACATAGACGATGCGCAATCGCTCAGGCAGCTTGAAATTTGCAGCAATTATTTCACGGCGGCTTCCGATCTCCCCACTGTAGGGCGATGGTTCGCTCACAGTCACGGTGCGAAGGTGTCCAAGCTTTTCGAGGGCATCTCGCGCTCTCGTGTTCCACGAATGCGTTAGAATCCATTTCCCTTTCAGCGAGTTCAGCTTGTCAGTCAATCGGGTGAAGATCTTTTCAGCTTCTGCGGGTGAGCCGCCTAGATAGTGTTGCCCGCCTTCTCTCATGCCTGCACTTGCTAGGTAGGGCGGATCAAGAAAGAAGAGCGCATTCGCGGAATCGTATCGGCGCATGACGCTCTCGAAATCTTGATTCAGAATCGTGACATCGCGGAGACGTTCTCTGTAGACTCGCCGTTTCTCATAGAGTAATTCGGGAAAGCCGCATGGCGCACGGCTAGGAGCATAATTGCCAGGACCCGTGTGGCCACGATAGCCATACCGCATGAGGTACATATTCCGATAGGCGCGGGCGAGCTTGCCCTCAGGCTTAGAAGTTCGGAGCTCCTCCCATCGTTTCTCCGAGGGCGCCCATTCCATTCCCTTAATCTTTTCCCAGTCAGCATCGCTCGCATCCCTGAGAAACTCGAGGATCTCCACGTACTCGGAGTTCGCATCATTCAGGACTTCCTTCCGACTTCTCGGTTTTGCGAAGAATACGGACGCCATCCCGCAGAATGGCTCACAATAGATCTCGTGTGCAGGCATCAGTTTGACGAGCAGAGCACGAAGGCGCCTCTTGCCAGATGGATGCTGGAAGGGCGCAGGCAATCGTTCCTCGCTGATATCGAGCTTAACGACTGGCTCGCCCTCTTGTTCGGTGGCGGCCAAGATGGATCCTACTCGATTGAGTTGAGCGTCGTTCCTCTGGGGCAGGTCTTGGATCCGAAGATCCTGGCGGCCACGAGTTCGGGCTGCGCGAGAGAATAGACCCAGACCTGGTAAGCCTGATCCGACTTGTCTCGGATCACATGCGCTTCTCGTCTGACGAGCGGTGTGAGTTGGGCGAGGTGCTGGCGTACGATGTCGGCGGGTTCGTTGAGCATCTTCGCTAGATAGTTGCCTGTCGCAGGCTTCCGTATCTTCGATAGGGCCTCGAGGAGTCTCCGATCCAAATCCGACATGCTAGGCCTCAAGGCGTTTCATCCTCGCGGGATGCAGGATCCTGTTGAGTTCGACCATGACGTCGGCAAGCATGTTGTTCATCGACTTGACGGGTCGGCCGAAGACGACCCTGCGAATCGGCTCAGCATAGAAGCGGTAGCCCTTATCCACGATCGGAATGATGGTGCCTTTCTTGACTTCGCGCCGAATCACGATCGCGCGGATACGATCGTTCGGGATGAGTTTCTCCAATCGAGCGTCGTCGAGGACTATATCGCCGATGCCTGTGAGGGCACCAGGCAGTCGCGGGTCTAACTCCTTTGCATCCTTGACGGGACGCCAACGGTCCCGAGGTCCGCGTTTAGTGGACCTGCTCATTCAACGATTTCCCAGTGGCAGCGACACATCACATGCGCAGGCATCTCAGGCAGCGGCTCGTCGAGCTCATACTCGTCCTCGTTCTCCTCGCAGACGGTACAGACTTTCTCATCGCCCATTGTTGCCCAAAGGATGCGGCGTCTTTCCTCAGGAGGCTTTTCGGCTTCGACGACTGCAACAGTCTCGCGGACCGCGGTATTCACCGTGGACCATGTGAAATGATGTGCGAGATCTGAGAGGCGAGCGAAGAGGCCTTGAAGCGTCCGCCAGAAATCGGCCGCCATGACGTCGACTCTTCCTCACGTGCGTTCGGGCTTCGATGCTGAGCCGATGATCGTTATGGTCTCGCAGGAAGGCGTCGACGACCCGCCGCGGGAGCGGCTCATTCGGCGCTTGTGCCTTGTAGCCTGTCTGGCATGTCTCGCAGAAGATCTGCATCGTCTCGGTGAACGCGACTTTGATGGGAGGCACTTCGGATCAGATCTATGCTTGAGTTGGTACATCTCCCAGGATTGATCTGAAGTCTGTTAAGGCTCCCTCGAGCACAGCAAACGAGCTTCTCGGAAGCCGTGATTGGATACACGACGTTTCGGTCTCTTGGAATGCTACCCGCATAGTTGTTGGATCAGAGCACAGCATCTATCTAGTTCGCGGAGATTACAATGATCTGGATGGTGTTTGCCTTGACGAATGAGCGTTGGCTCAAGTGGGCGATAGCACGATACTACCGTTCGCACGGTTGCAAAGTCGGCATGAAGCCTGCAAGGGTTGGCAACGCGATGGTTGACGGAGTCACAGTTTCGCCTGAGGGCGAGCGGATAGCGATTGATAGGTGCGATATATGAGTGAAGTGTTAATTGTCGGGTCGGGAGTCGGCGGGGCAACTGTCGCAAGAGAACTCGCCGTGAGAGGAAAGAAAGTCACCATCTTGGAGAAAGGTCACTATCACAGGCTAGGAACCGAGGGAAGAGCTCAGGGATTCTACAGCGGCACGCAAGGATTCTCCGGCTTCTTGAGGTCTCCACGTGAGAAGGCGCTTGAAGGGGTAGAGATCGCCAGAACTTTCATGGTCGGAGGGACCTCTGTCGTCACCTTCGCTAACGGCGTGAGAAGCCTGCAAACGGAACTGTCAACACTCGGACTAGACTTGGAAGAGGAGTTCAGCGAGGCAGAGAGGGAACTCAAGATCACTCCAGTACCTGACAGAATCCTCGGGGAGAGGACTAGGAGACTCATAGCTGCAGCGACCGAGCTCGGCTATGACATCAAGCCCATGCCGAAGTTCATCGACTTCTCCAAGTGTAGAAGCTGTGGAATGTGCGTCCTCGGATGCCAATACGGGGCCAAATGGTCCTCTCAACGCTTCATCGGAGAGGCTCAAAGAGCCGGCGCCAAACTTCTGACCGATACAACAGTGGATCAGGTTCTCCAGTCCAACGGCGAGGTCAAAGGAATACGCATACGAGGCCCATCGGGGAGCCGAGACATCGAGGCCACGAAAGTGGTAATAGCCGCAGGAGGATTGGGAACACCTGTGATACTACAGAGGTCCGGCATAGCCAACGCTGGAACCAACCTCTTCGTAGACTTGTACGTCGACACCTACGGACTGCTCGACGAAGGAGGTATGAAAGACGAACTGGGAATGGCGGCTCTAATCGATGAGTTCCACAAGAAGAATGGCTTCATCCTCTCGCCAGTCTTGGATACAACTCTTGACATGTTCTGGTACCTACCTCTCTCAAAGAAGATGCGCGCCTTCGCAAGAAAGAGAACTCTAGGCATGATGACTAAGATAACAGATGATGACGCTGGAAGAATAGACAGAGACGGGACGATACACAAGCCAGTGACAGAAAGTGACACAAAGAAACTTGAAGAAGGAGACGCGATATCAAGAGAGATCCTGACAAAGGCGGGTGCTAATCCCAGGACTCTATACACCACCAAAGTACACTCGGCACACCCCGGTGGAACGGCGGGAATAGGCCGAGTTGTTAACAGGGATCTTGAGACCGAGGTTCGCGGCCTATTCGTCAGTGACGCCAGCGTCTTCCCACAAGCACCGGGTCTTCCACCTGTTGTAACGATTATTGCTCTCTCAAAAAGACTCTCCAAGAGACTGGCAGAGGAGTAGAACCATCCCCGATTGCCTATCCGATGACGTGACCTCATAACTTCCCTAGACCTGAAGGATAAGATATCTATTCAAAATGCCTCTACCTCCATATTGCAAGCTAGTGCTTTTTCTTCTCCTTTCTTTTGTTCAGGAGCGTCTCACTGAGCCGAGGTCTAGGCTTGGCTTTGGGCGTCTCCCAGGATTGATCGGAAATCTGTCAGCGCTCCCTCAAGTATCGCGGTTATTCGCCGCAAGGCTTCAGGCGGGAGCTCCTTCAGGGATTCGAACCCACGGCGTTCACGAGCGGGGAGCATGCGCCTGAGCATCTGATTGTATTTCGTGAGGGCGATCTTCTCGACGGTCGGTCGATGTTTCGTTATGGTCTCCTCTCCTAGCTTGAGGGCCTCCTCGCGGGTGATCTTCCGATCTCGGTATTGGAGAAGTATCGCGCGAAGCTTTCTTGCGAGGCTGCGTTCCTCTTTGATTGCGAGACGCGTCCAGTCTGGCTCCGTGTGTTCGGGTCCTCTTGGGATCGTGGGCTTCGCCTTAGAGAAAAAACGGCTCTTCTCCAAGATGGCTCCGCTCTCTTCAGAGATCTGGGGTCCTGGAACCCCGCGGGCTTCAGGCGGAGCCTCTGCTGGCGGCTTGCCTTCGCCACTGACGACGATGTCGCCCGTGTTCGAGTCGATCTTCACCTGGAAGCCCGCTGCAAGCCATCGTTCCGCTGCGCGAGCGCGTATCTCGTGAATCTGGACCTGGCGAAGTTCGTCTCGAAGCTCGATATCTCGGAAGCCGAGCTCCCAATCTCGAATCTTGAGACGATCTAAGAGTTGCTTGTTCAGCGCGGAGACGACGCTTCTCTGGATCTCCTGGATCGTGCGATTCTGGACGTCGATCTGCATCCTGGGATTGTTGCCTGCGCGGCCAGACTCGATTATTGAGACGAAGACTGGCGTGACGCCGAAGACGCTTGTGACCTTCTCGATTCCGAACTTGAACCAGTCGAGGCTCTGCATCTGCGCGGGGTCAGGCATGGACTCGATGAATTCAGCCGCGAGAGGTTTCTCTCCAAGCGCGCCTGTCCCGATCCATGCTTGTCGAACTCGGAGGGACGGACGAGTTTCACCCGTGACTGGATCTATGATCTGTTTGGCTTCGATATCCTTCTCGATCTGCGCTTTGATCGCGTTCACATGGTCCTGGTCGAGACCTTGAAAGACCAGGAAGCCGCTGACGTAGCCCGTGCTGTAGATCTCCGTGTTGTAGTCGAGCATCATGCGGAGCATGATCAGCCATTTCCAGATGCTCAAGGGCCGCGGACGACCGTAGAGCTCTGGCAATCGCTGCGTCGAAGAGCCGTGGACCATCTCGTCTAGGCCCCAGCGTGAAGTGATCTCGCCGTGGACTTCCTGGAGGTACGCGGTCATCGTCAGTGGGCTATCACACGTTGGGCATGTCGGCGCTATCCCGCTCTCGATTTCTTCAGGCTTCAGCGTGTAGTGCATATCCTTCTTGTAGCACTTGGGACAGAAGTATTGGTCTGATCGGATGCGGCCCTTCTCGTCGGCAAGGATCCTGAGCCAGCGTGGATCCTCAACGTAGAGCTCTGCGACTTTCTTCTCGACTTTCTTGGTTTCTGGATCTATGATGTCTTGATAAGTGATGCTGAGCCACCAGTTGCCGACCTTGAGGTCGTTCTCCACCATGGAGCGTACGATGCGGTCCCAGTCGTCAGTAGCGTTGGGATGCCTCAGGATCTCCTCGAGGATCTTCCGCTCATTCGGTGCGGGCGAACGGAATTCGGTGCCATGGCATTCTTGGCATTCCTTCGTCTCGGACTGGTACTCGTTTCCGCATTTCGTGCACTTGTGAACGAAGCGGGCTTTGACCTCGAGG
>Ga0209725_1001747_pt1 | contig 12044 bp, 12 predicted proteins | sample I18A1metaG_FD_184145 | JGI IMG/M metagenome (GOLD analysis project Ga0209725, IMG submission 184145) | Lake sediment bacterial and archeal communities from Gulf of Boni, Indonesia to study Microbial Dark Matter (Phase II) - ​I18A1 metaG... | ecosystem: Environmental > Aquatic > Freshwater > Lake... | reverse complement strand
TTGGGTCTCAGTTCAGAAATCTTGAGGAACCTTATCTCTGGAATCACAAATCCCTCAGGCGGCTTCTCAAGAAGCGCCACGGTCGCTCGACTCTCTAGGTGTATCTCAAGCCGACCGGAGTTGTCTCGGCGAAGCCTACCGCCCTGAACTGTCAGAACGTCGCCTCGTTTGAGGTTCCGCAATTCATCCGCTCTTTCATTCCATGCAACGAACGGCATAGAACCCGTGCCATCCGCAAGCACGGTTCTGAGTACTGCCCCCTTCTGTCCATTCCTGTCGAATTCGTAGAGCCTCGGTCTTGAGTGAACGATGCCGAGCACGTTGAGTTCGATCGCAGGCTCCTTTATGTCTCCTATGGAAGTAATCTTGGCTGCTTTGAGAGTTTCAACTTCAGGTGCAAGGGTGATCTCGCTTCGCTCACCCGCGTTGAATTCAACTTCCCCTGCCAGACCAGCACGTGTGTAGCCGTGCCGAACGGTGACAGGTTTCCCGGTTAGGTCTCCGTACTTGAGGATCAGGTCAGCCTTCGCATCCCAAACGGCGCACTCGATCTTTCCCGTTTCATCGGAAAGTAGAATCTTCACGACGCGGCCTGTTGAGCCGTCCTGACGGACAAAATCCTTCACTGGCTCGCTCGCCAGGACCTTGCCGGTCAGGGTCACGTCATTCAGTCCTGCCACAAGATCACGAATCATCATGCTGGGGGCGGCAACAGGTTCCGTCTCAACGAGGAGTTCCTCTGCCACCAGTCGAGCGGCTCCTTGGTCTGAGAGCAAGTCTTGTGCTTCACGTTTTTTCTCCTCGATGAGACTCTCAATCTCCTCGCGTGTCAAGTCTTTCCGCTGGGCTAGGATCTTTGTAATGAGGTCCTCCATCGCGTCCAAATCCTAGTCTCCAGCGGATTCTGTTTCTGGTGGGCTACGTTGAGCCTTCTCTAGATGTAATATCGTCTCAATCCTTATAATCGAACATTGTGGTAGACGGAAACGGTCTGGTGATTAAGCATGGTGACAAGTGCGCGGACATTGACAACCGTCGCATGGGGCTTGTTCTTCGTCCTCATCGGCGGGGCTTGGATGTACGGTCAAGCCTACGGCGTAGACACGGGATGGATTATCGCCATAGGTGTTGGACTCATACTGATCGGGTTGAACATTGCCAGAACGGGCATCGGCGTCCGGATGGGCAGGTTCAGCCTAGGAATAGGCATACTCGCGCTGGTCATAGGACTCGCACAATATGCCGGGCTGAAAGTCGATATCATACCGCTGATAATCATCCTGATCGGGCTCTTCATACTAGCAGAAGCAATTGTGAGAAGATAGGACGCCCACGCTGTCAAGGCCAACCTACGCCAGCTACCCCTGTTTCTTCGCGGGGATCGATAGCACGTAGATGGCGAAGAGCATCAGCATACCGGCAAGAATCTGCAGGACGCTGATGGGCTCGTGAAGTATCAAGAAGGCCGATACGGCTCCGAAGAGGGAGGACGTGGAGAATATTACTCCAGTCTTCATGGCGCCGATCTCTTGCAGAGAGAAGAGGAAGAGAAGCAAAGACAGACCCGCGCTGAAGATTCCAACGATTACTAGATACGCGATCGAAACCGGGCTCGCGACAACGCCCAGACCAAAGAGCCACGTAATCACGAGCAGGAGAGCGCCGCCGAAGATTTCCTTCATTGAACCTATTTGGAGAAGACTCGTCCTAACGGCCAGAACTCGAGACAGGTTGTTATCAATTCCCCAGAAGAAAGATCCGGCGACTACGAGGAGATTTCCAAAGACCGCGCCGAGCGTGTCGAGCTGCCCCAAGTTGAGGTTCGTTGTCAGTATGACCGCGCCGATGACGAGCAGAGCCATCGCAGCGTAATCCTTCATTCTTCCCCTCTCACCGAGAAAGATGAAAGCAATTCCGATCGTGAAGAGCGTCTCTGTGTTTCCGAGGAGAGCTGCATTCACGGCGGTCGTCTCGTTTAGTCCGGAGAGATACACGGATGGTGCAAGAACTGCGCCGAACAGCACAGTCAGGATCAATATGAAGATGTCTCGGCGTGCGAATCTCGTCTTTGTACTTGTTGGCAGCTTGAGCCAGGAGACTACTTTTGCGCTTCCGGGCAGGAGGCCAGCGCATGCCAAGAAGAGGCCTCCCGCCAGGTAGGTTACGGCCGCGATTACGAGAGGTGACGCGGATCCTAGTAGCATCTTGTACAGCGTGATACCTACGCCGAATAGCAAGGCCGAGAACACTACTGCCACGTAGCCCCAATGGTGCGACATGCCTGATCTTGCCGTCCGCCAACGATGGTTTTTTGGGCAACGTTGTTAGCATGAGTAGGTAGAGTGTGTTTCGGTCCTTGGCTGAGGAACGTTTGGAGCAGATTGGAGCGATAAGACACTACTATAGCAAGATCGCTGTCGCGGTCGTTGACTTGACCGCCAAGATAGCCGTAGGCGACACGGTACGAGTCAAAGGCATGACAACAGACTTTCGCCAGAAAGTTGAGAGCATGCAGATCGAGCATGCGAATGTGGAGAACGCGAGCGCCGGACAATCAATAGGACTCAAGGTCACAGACAAGGTCAGAGAAGGAGACCTCGTCTACAAAGTTCTAGCGTGAACTAGGACTGTTCGCCGAATCATATGCCCAGCTACAATGACAGACGCTACTCTAGACGAGTAGCTGACACTCTGGGGTGCGGGTGGTCTTGAGGCAGGACGAAGCCCGCATCGTGGCCCGCAGGTCTCAGTGCGGTATCTGATTTTTCATCTGGGTGAGTCTCATCTTCGTCAAGCTTTAAGTTGGGACGATTCTCACCGTGGGTTCGGCGTCCGACTTGGCAGTGCTCGATGTGGTCAAGAAGAGAGGTTCAATAAGAAGGTACAGACATAAACCGATTCCGGAGCATGTCTTACTTAGTATTCTTGAGGCTGCGAGACTTGCACAATCTGCTGATAATCGCCAGCCTTGGCAGTTCATCGTGACGACCGATCCGGCAAACAAAGTGAGACTGGTTCAAGCCGCTGACAACCAGAGTTTCGTTGGAGAGGCTGCTGCTGTCATAGTCTGTTTGGCCGACCCTGATGAGAGTGCCAAGGTGGGTCCTTTCGAAGGATTCCTGATCGACCTAGCCATAGCCATAGAGAACATGGCGTTGACCGCTTGGGATCTAGGCATAGGCTCTTGCTGGATCGGGGCCTTCGATGAAGAGAAGGTGAAGGAATTGTTCGATGTGCCGGATAATCTTCGGGTCGTATCTCTTCTCACGCTGGGTTATCCGGACGAGAAACCCGGAGCCAAATACAGAAAGCGCTTGGGCGAGATCGTCCACTATGAGAAGTATGGGCGCAAGCAGAACAGACCGGCAGCGAGGACAAGGATCTGAAATCTTAGTCGTGTGTGAGTAGGCCGGTGCGCGCGCAGACCAGACGCCTCCTCCCCGCCGTTGGGAGGTAGAGTACAATAGGACCCAACTTGCGAATATGCCCGAGGAGTATTGTTCGCTGAATCTTTGACCGCCTTGTTCGCTGCTTCGGCAATCCTCGGAGTAGCCGCAGGCGAAATCTTGGATGTGTGGTACGACATGACTCATGCAGAAGTCGAGGCGGTCACAGGAGCGGAGACGATCTTAGCAGCGCCAAGAAGACCTCTGGCTTTCGGCTACTGCAAGGCATACTTCCGCGAGGTTTTGCTGACGCCTGACGCGTTTGAACACTACCACTGGGGCCTGTGGCTCGCAGTAAGCTCTGTTACAGTCGCCTATTTCAATGCGGCAATTGCATTTGTGATGATCGGTGTCGCTGTGAGTCTCGTATTGGATGAGAACCGAAGAGGATTGGCAGATCGTCCCTTCGGTGTCGGGAAGCCGTACTTCCAAGCTAGCGCAACAGTTGGCATATTGCTCGTGTGCGCACTAGTAATTCGGATAGTCAGTATCTCAAGTCCTTTCGAATACACGGTCTCAGTTGTCAGTCTTGTCTTGCCATTCATTCTTCTCGTATTCTTTTGGGTTTTCCAGAACTGGCCGAGACTATCAACTCGCGAGTCCTGAGTCGCAAAATAGGAGCGCCTCGTTGTCATAGTAACATCGAGATCAAAGGAGCGTGAGCGTGTTGCCTTTCACACCATATCACTTTGGGCCAGGGTTGCTGTTTGGCTTGCTATTCTTCAGTTATCTTGATCTACCTACGTTCCTTGTGGCAAGTGTCATTATCGACATTGAACCTCTCCTAGTTCTATCTCTGAATCTGAGCTATCCGCTCCATGGTTACCTACACACCTTCCTTGGAGGAACGATCGTTGCGTTTCTGCTAGCCTTAGCCATGAGTCGTATCAGACCAACTCTTACGCCTTTGATGTCGTTCTTGAAGCTCGAACGAACGGCATCGTTCATGGGTATTCTCTTGGCATCCGTCTTCGGCATCTATCTCCACGTACTCCTGGACTCACCTCTGTACTGGGATATCAGACCGTTTTACCCCTTGGAGTCTAACCCTCTCCAAGTTCATGGTATGTTCATCGGCTTCGAGATCTACGCGTTCTGTGTCGTGTGCTTCATTGCGGCTGCAATTGTCTACGTAGCAAGACTTCTTTTTCGTGAGAGTTGAGAAGTGCATGTCATGTCGACTTAGGCGAGGAAGGCAGGGTTGTCAAGTCATTCCTCCTCTAACCAATTTGAGGAGTCAGAGCAGAAGAGCACTAGTTTTCTGCATCATCGTCATGCGAGTACCGTGGTTTGGATCTTTGATTTTGTGTGCCGATGTTTGGTGGGCACACAACCGCCCGCAGGAAGAGACTCACACACAAAGAAACTGGGTAGCCTACAGGCCATTTGATGCCAAACGCTAAGAATGATATTGTCAAGCGAATGAGTGTGGTGTATCATGCGCACCGCAGAGCTAGCTCTCGCCAGCGTGCTTTCAGCGTTCTCCATTGCGATTCCATTCGTGTTTAAGGGGACTCCGCTTCAGATCTACATTCCTGCTCTCCAGTATTCTGGAACGGTGGCATCACATGTGCCTTCCATGCTTGCAGTAGCTGTTGGACCTGTCGCTGCCGTCCTGGTTGGGCTTGCGTCAACAATAGGTTTCGGCGCGACATTGGGGCCGATAGTAGCTGCAAGAGCGTTCACGCATGTGATCTGGGGTCTCGCAGCCGCGATGTATGTCACTCGAGGAGGCTCCTATGTCAAGGCGCTCTTGCTCGTGGCTCTTCCCATCCACGCAGTTGGGGAGGGACTGGTTGTGTTCGCCCTTGGACCGTTGTTTGGTGCAATCCAAGTGGCCGCAGAGACCGCGGGTCTCCTAGTTTTTGCAGGAACATTAGTGCATCATCTGATTGACTCTGTGATCTCTATAGCAGTTCTGAGGATAGTCAAACCGCTTCTAGCTCCTCTTCTGCCAAATTTGGGTCGTCTGTTCTGAAAATGAGAAGAGCGTACATATGATGAAACGAAAGCAGCCATAACCAAGAAGCCAAAATCTTCAAGCTGACTTAATGGCTCTGGGCGCGAGCTCGAACCAAGTAATGAATGGCACAGATACATTTCATCACAGTCAGTGCCTTCTTCGTAGGTGTCTGCATTGAACTTGCATTCATCCGAAGCGAGCTTGGGGAAGAAAAGGAGAGTCAGGGTTGTCCTTGACCGCACGCGCTAAACCTTTGACAGTCTGGCTAGGAAGTTGAGAAAGATGCGGTTGTCCTCATGGCCGATTCCTCCAGCAAGGCCAACGACGAGCAGGCCAGCGCGTTCAATGTGAAGCATGCCTTCGAGACGGAACTTGAATACTTCGCCGTCTGCAAGTGTAGTTTCACCTCGAAGTACTATCCAGCCGAATCTTCGAACGATCGCACCGCCCTCACCAGATGACAGCGTATAGATGCTGTCACCGATCGTTATCTGACCGCCAGTGATCATGAACCTGACGCGCGTGTCGTTGACATGCGTAATCGTCAAAGTCATGGTGAGTGTCGCATGTTTCGATTCGCCCGACGAGGGATCACGAGCTATACCCCTGAACGACTCCAGCCTGAGAACTTGTCCTACCACCGGAGCACCCGTCGGGTCAGCGACGGCCTGATAGCCCGAAGCTACTACCCCGAGAAGAATCAGACCTAGAAGTGCCACAAGTATCAATCTTCTTTTCAAGATATTCGCCTCCTTGGCTGGCGGAGACCGCCATGTCGGATATATTGTGTCAGAATGATTCGTCTGGATGAAACATCGGTACCAAGTTGGGACAGAAGCGCTGTCTTGGCTACGCTTGACAACCCCAGCTTCTCTAGCAACGCGTCAGGAAATCAGAAATACTCTGAGCGTCGCTACTTGGTCGAAGAAGAATGGCCAACCCGAAGCTTGAAACCAGAAAGGCAGCGAATGTGGCCTACATAGAGCACAAGGGACCATACGACAAGGTGCCGTGGGAGGATTACATCAAGCGATTGTACGGTTGGGCCAAAGAACAGAAAGTGATGCCAGGCTTTTATCCAATGGCAATGTATCACGATGACCCGGAGAAGACTCCTCCCGAAGAGTGCAGAAGCGACATAGCCATCACTTTCAAGGGCAAAGCCAAGGAACAGACCGGCGTGAAGATCCGCCGAATGCCAGCCATGAGGGTTGCCACCATTTCCCACAAAGGTCCTGGAACTGAGTTCAAGAGTACATATGGGAAGCTTGGCGAGTGGATCGAGAAGAAGGGGTACAGGATATCCGGGCCTCCAATTGAGGTCTACTCAAAGAAGCCGGAAGTCGTTGGCGGCGTAACCGTACTGTACGCAAAGGTCATGATGCCGGTTAGAAAGAAGTAGCCGGTCGAAGTAGATTCGCTCCAGCATTCTGGTCAGCAATCAACAAGAGAACCCGCTCTTCCTTAGTCCGTTTAACATTCGATTCCACTCTGTGAGCGACGAGCTGTCCCGTAGGTCCACGCTATTCTGTGTGCGCACCAAAAAGGGCACACACAGGGGATACGATGGGTCAAGTGGTTCTGCTGCAGACGGCCCGTTCTATTATTCGAAACAACCTGTTCTAAACAAAAGTATCTTACCGCAGGTCTAAGCCGCATGTTGCAATGTGAAAGATCTTGAACGCGATGAAGACTGTGATCCTCTCTCTGATTGGAGGTGTAGTGATCACCCTGTTGACAGGTCTGCTCTCGAACATGCCCGCTATGCTGGTTGGCGCGGTACACTACGGGTATCCTATTCCTTGGTTGTTCCGTCTGATACTGGCGCCCGAGTACTTTCCATGGCGCCTGGACGTGGTGGCCTTCGTTGTTGATGTGGTCGTCTGGACCATAGTCATCGGCGTTGCGTTCTTCGCGTGGACAAAGATCAAGCCTTAGTTAACCGGGGTGGGAGGATGAGACATGGTTCTCTTCTCGTTGTTGGCATAGTGCTTGTCTGTATTGCATGCGTCGCCGCTATCGGCTTCTTCATGGTCAGTCATGGTGTGCTTGGCTTCTGCGGACCTGCCACATTCTGCCAAAGCGAGACCTTCTGTATGTGCCCGGAGTACTACGCGCCTGTCCTCGGTCTTCCGACCTTCAAAGTCTATTCAAACGCTTGCTTCGCGTGCCTTGACGGTGCTTGGATGTGGATTGGAATCTAACAAAAAACGAGACAGCTTTTCGACGAGAAGAGGGGCACCAAGAGACTCAGTGAAGCGATCAAGAAACTAAAGGAGAACGGCACAAAGATGCTCGATGTCAAAGTCAGTATCGCTGTTAGCGCAGCGGTCTACCTTTGTGCGTGCCCACCAATCCGTTGACGTGCTACGGGCAATCTTGTTGCTTTCCTCTGAGCGCAATCGCTTTACTTTTCCGCGCTTTGGTCTTGCGTCCGCGATGATCAGAGGACTTGTACCCTAAGTAGATCCGTTGTTCCTTGTGGAGTGGATGGGTCTCCGCAGACCACAACTATCCTGCTAGCCTTGCGGGTGATGCCGCTTGCACGCGCAGCGGTCTTCGCGGCAGCGAATATCTCCGAGGTTGTCCGAAGCTTTCGAACCTGATAGGGATAGACGCCCCAGAGCAGCGAAAGCCTGTTCATGACTGGCGTGCTGTAGGTCAATGCGATGATGGGTACTGAAGACCTGAATTTGGACACTCTGTGCGCAGTCAGGCCGGTTCTGGTGTGGGCGACGATGCAGCTCGCGTCCAGTTCATAGGCAACATCGCACGCGGCGTAACTGATTGCTTCCTGGATGATCGTTCCCACAAGCGTGCGTCTCTTGTCAAGCAGCGACCGGTAGGGAAGTGCTTTCTCCGTGGCTGTTGCCACTTTCTTCATTACCCTGACCGCTTCGACTGGGTACTTGCCGACTGCTGTTTCTTCGGAAAGCATCACGGCGTCCGTTCCATCAATTATGGCGTTGGCAACGTCGGTTACTTCTGCTCGTGTGGGAGTGGGATTGTCGACCATTGATTCAAGCATCTGAGTTGCGGTGATTACTGGCTTCCCAGCCGCATTTGCCTTCTCGATGATTCTCTTCTGCAAGAGAGGAATGTCATCGAGCCCCGTCTCGACGCCCAAGTCTCCCCGAGCAACCATCACGCCGTCCGCCTCGCGCACGATCTCATCAAAGTTTTCTACAGCCTGCCTGTTTTCGATCTTCGCAATAATCCACGCGCGGCGACCTGCTTGCTCAGCAATGCGGTTTGCTCGAAGAACGTCCCTAGCGCTTGTGGTGAATGATAGGCCGACGAAGTCGGCTCCGTTCTTCAAGGCTAGCCGCATGAGGCTAATGTCCTTGGGCGTAAGGGCTCGAAGCCTCAGCTGCTTTTGAGGTAAGTTTACGCCCTTGCCAGAGAATAACGCGCCTCCTCTTATCACGCGACAGACGGCTTCACGTTTTGTCGCACGTTCGACGTTCAGCTTGATGGTGCCGTCTTGGAGGAAGACCGCGTCTCCCTTGTCGAGCTCTCTGAGAACTGACGGATGGCTAATGGACACTAGCGTCGGATTTCCTATGACACGACGAGCCGTCAGAATGAGATTTGAGCCTTCTCGCAAAATTATGGGCTGAGGCGAAACCTTGCCTACTCTGATTCTCGGGCCCGGCAGATCGACCAAGACGCCTATTGGAACCCTGGCCTTCGCGGCGACGGCTCGAATCCGATGTAATCGCGCCATCTGCTCCGACGCGGGACCATGCGAGAGATTCAGGCGGGCGACATTCATTCCAGCCATTGCCAGTCGCAGCAACATTTGTGTGGAAGAAGTCGCGGGACCAATGGTGCAAACTATCTTGGTCTTGGTTTTGTCAGCAGACACCAAAGACACCTCAGCGATCTAGCTATGAGGAGTTGAGGTCCACTCGATCATATATTGACGTTAGGTCGGGTGGAGTCTGCTGCTTTCAGTCCCAGAAGAGTCTCGTTCTGGCGTATTCACGCTCGGCCTTGAGTATGTCAACGTAGAAATCCTCCTCTGTACGATGCAGCTTCCGGAGCACTCTTACGGCAGTGGTGGGTCCAACTCCCCTTCCGCTCATGACGATCGCTGCTTTCTTGCCGTTTGTCTGCATGAGGCTCGCGCTCAGCCAGGCTCGCTTGTACGCTTGTTCCTCTTCGTCAGGCAGTTTCTGGCCGCGGGCTCGGCGTTTCACGAGTTTCGCGAGCTCATCGTCGCCCAGATATGTAGCCGCGATCAATGTGGACTTGCAGTGAGGGCATCTTATCGTTTCAGGGAGTTCGCCTACTACTCTGATTCCGTCCCAGTCACCCTTGTACATGCAAACGAGACGGACGCGGCTCGCAAGGAGCCTCTCCTTGATGATCTGAGTGAGGGATTTGCTGGGAATTGCAGGTCGAAGGAGGTCGTGCGGAATGATCTTGTCCACGATAGGGAGGGCAAGCGGGGAGCAAGTTGCCTCTCTCTCCTCCACGGTCCGAAGTGAGACTGCACCATCGGTGATGCGTTTGATGAATTCCTTTGCGTGTTCCAAATCGAGCTTCTCGAGAAAGACTTCCCTCTTCGTCTCTTCCTCGATCGGAGTGCCCTTGAAGATCTTGACGAGAAGTCTAGCTCTGCTAGCCTTGTATTCCGCGGTACGCTCGACGGCCCCGAATCTCTTCGCGACATGCCAGTGCCTCCATGCAAACGTATCGGAGTCTTCCAGTGCCACACCAACCACTTCCTCAACTTGGCCGGGTGTTAGCTGTCGTAGTTCTTTCTCTACGAGTTGTGGCTCTATCTTGAACGGGCAGATCAGCGCGACCCTGTAAGAATCGCTTTGTGCGGCAACATAGACGCCAAGCCGGGCGCTGAGCAGTGAACTCAAAGCCAAAGACATGGTTTCATTCGCTAGAGTTCCAAGGCATGTGTGTACGATGGCGCAGTTCTCAAACTTCTCAACCACCGCGACAGTGTCCGTCGGGACCGGGTAACCATCCGTTTGAGATCGGATTGATTCAAGCGCCTTCTGTGCGGCCTCGTGGGTGACCTGCAGGTTGTTACTGAGCTGAGCAAGTTCGGCAGGGTTGTTGAGTTCCGAAGCAATCACTCCCCGCAGTCGCCCGACTTCAGTAGCAACTTCATAGCTGACGGGGATTATTTCGCCCTCCCAGCTTGGGATCGCGTTCAGCGTGGGTGCCGTTGGTTCAACCTCGACTGACAACTGATCTTCATTGACGGCTATCACCTTCCATGTTTGACCGTGCATGATGAGCTCCGTTCCTGATTTGCACTTGCGGGCAACAAAGTCTTGATCGAGCGTGCCGATCTTGCGTTTCCGGAAGAAATCGAATACGAGGTATCTCTTCATGTCAGGTATCATGGAGAGGTTCTGATAGTAGTATCTGAAGGTATTCGGAAACCGGGGTCTGAGAACGTCTTCCTGAGCTGTGATCACTCTCCCGGCTCCGAGTTGCTTCACCACTGACATGAACGCCTCAGGTGTCAAGTCACGATACGGATACGCACGCTTAACGACCTCGAATGCTTCTCCCACGGTAACAATGCGGAGGTCTAGGGTGAGGCCTCCTATCTGATGCGCCAAGACGTCAAGCGCATTCTCGTGAATGAACGTCGGCTCCAGTTCTTCCTTCTTCGCGTTTTGCGCGATGACGGCTGACTCTAGAATGTCATCAACGGATGCGCCTACTATGAGGCCTTTCGCCACACCTCGTAGTCTATGCTCGCTCCTACCTATTCTCTGAATCAGCCGAGCCGCTTGTCGCGGTGACATGTATTGGATGATGAAGTCGACCGAACCAACGTCGATTCCCAGCTCAAGCGAGGAAGTGCAAACGACCGCCTTGAGGTTGCCGCTGTGGAAGTCCCGTTCAACTTCTTCTCTAATCTCCTTTGACAGCGACCCGTGGTGGACGCGGACCGGCGCGCGCGAGTCAAGAGCTCTGAGCTGAGAACCGACGGCTTCTGCGTGCTCGCGGGTATTCGTGAACACAAGGACGGAGTTCTTTTCATCTATCAGCTGCGCGATGCGTCTTGCTCGGCCGATGGAGGATGGTGGAACGCTGAACTTCTCGCTCTGCTCCCGATCCGCAGAAGTTGGTGAAACGTAGTCAACCGTGACTTCAAACCCCCTTCCTTCTTTGGACTTTACAATCACGGCGTCTCTTTCGGATCCTGCAAGAAACTTGGCTATCCTTTCCTCGTCTCCGACGGTTGCTGAGAGCCCGATCCTCTGGAAGTCTTGGTTCGTGAGGTTCCGTAGGCGTTCGAGCCCAAGCGCGAGTTGGGCTCCGCGTTTGTCGGTTGCCAACTCATGTATCTCGTCCACGACGACCCATCTGACGTTTCTCAAGTGCTGGCGCATGCGTTTGCCGGGCAGTATCGCTTGGAGAGTTTCAGGCGTCGTGATGAGCATGTCGGGAGGAGACCTCGCTTGAAGAACTCGAGTTGCAGTCGCGGTATCTCCGTGCCTGACCTGAACTTTGATCCCAAGTTCAGCGCCCATGTCGGACAATCTCCGTAGGATGTCTCTGTTGAGCGCGCGGAGCGGTGTAACGTACAGTATGGATATGCCCCGTGTTTCGTCTCTGCTTCGCGCGGCAACGAAGAGATCAAAAACCGGTAG
>Ga0209725_1001746_pt1 | contig 12045 bp, 8 predicted proteins | sample I18A1metaG_FD_184145 | JGI IMG/M metagenome (GOLD analysis project Ga0209725, IMG submission 184145) | Lake sediment bacterial and archeal communities from Gulf of Boni, Indonesia to study Microbial Dark Matter (Phase II) - ​I18A1 metaG... | ecosystem: Environmental > Aquatic > Freshwater > Lake... | reverse complement strand
TAGCAAGCAGTACCATCATTCCGTGAGTTATATATTCATCTGGCGAATGAACCAGATTCGTCCCTTTCAACTTGTCAGAACCAAGATTAGAAATGTTCATATTCCGATTGAACAAAGATACACGAGTCACTGATAGGAGAGCGATCTACAGCAGAGAGCGGGAACTTCTTCTACACCGCGGGGCAAGATAATCCCATGACGAACAAACCTAGAATAATATACGTGGTCCACGACTTCCTGCCTGAAGTGACCGCGGGAACTGAACTTCACACATTATGGCTGGCTGAGGAGCTCTCGAAGAATTATGAAATCTTCATCTTCACAAGAACTTACGACCGCTCATTGGAGGAGTATGCAACTCGAGACGAAGAGTTCCAAGGTCTGAGGATAAGAAGAGTCAAGTTCGCTAATAAGGACTGGGTGCATCCAGCCGATTTCTACTCGAACTCCAGAATCGGAGAGATCTTTGCAAACTATATCAATGAGATCCGGCCAGCTCTAATACACATTCATCATACGGTCGGTCTCTCCGCAACTATCTTAGAGATCGCTGCCGCCAGACACATCCCAACGATACTTCAACTCAGAGATTTCCACTACATGTGCCAGAGGGTCCATCTACTAGACGCTTCAGGCAGGTTATGCAACGGTCCCATGGTAGGCGTGAAGTGCGCAGACTGCATTCAAGCTGATTCAAACCCTTACATTCCGAAGGACCTTAGCTCTCTTTATTCTAGGCTGATCTTTGAGCAAGGAGGTGTCGACAGGGCAGAATATATGAGGACACTGCTACTGCTGCCAGACCTCGTAATCTGTCCATCCGAGTTCTTGAAGACGAAGTTCGCGGAGTTCGGTATACCTGCCTCGAGGATAAGAGTATCCCCTGAAGGCATAAAGGTTGAAGGCTTTCAGAGCCAGCGAGATGAAAGAAAGGATGAGAAGATAGTCTTCGGCTACCTAGGCAATATAGCGTATCAAAAGGGCCTCCACATACTCATCTCGGCCTTCGCAAACCTAGACCAAGCCAGAGCTGAGTTGAAGATCTACGGCGGAGGGGACTCCCCGCTGATCGAGAAGCTTCGAGCTGAATCTCAAAGCCTGAGTGTTGAATTTATGGGCGGATACTCTCATGACCAGCTGCCTAAGATCCTCTCAAACTTGGATGTGGTCGTGCATCCAAGCCTATGCAATGAAAGCTACTCCATAGTCATCCGTGAGGCTTTGGCAGCCAAGGTCCCGGTCATAGTATCCGATATTCCAGCGCAGAGGGATGCTGTAAGAGACGGGATAGACGGACTACACTTCCATGTAGGAGACCGCGTAGATCTCAGCCGAAAAATGAACTTCTTGATAGAAAATCCGAATACACTCCTTGAACTTAAAGCGAATATACCGCAAGTCAGGACTGTAAGCGATCAGGCGAGAGAATTCGCAGAGATCTATGAGGATTTCATCCACAGTGAAGATCGAGAGTCTTCCAAGAGAGAGATACTGGCCAAATTGAAGATGATTCGTGAACGCAACATCTCAAGGCCATTGCTTATGCAGTTATCGAGGGTCGTCGAAGAGTTGAGGAATCGATCAACGGATCTATGTAGGCTTGAGTCAAGGTTATCTGAGCTTGAGTCCGAGAAGGAAAGGCTACGGAGCGAGATTGTAGATAGGGATTCCAAGCTAGCTATGCTTGAGTCGAGGTTATCTGAGCTTGAGTCGAGGTTGTCTGTGCTTGAGTCCGAGAAGCAAAGCCTCCAAAGCGAGATCTCTGTTATACGGAGCAGTCTCGGCTATCGCTTCATGCGGTTCTACGCGTCTGTAATAGATAGAATGTTCCCGGAGGGAACGAGGAGAGGAGAGTTCAGGAAGATCGTGACGGCTTCTCTGCATATCATTGTAGAGGAGGGATTCGAAAGCTTCAGGAGGCAGGCGATTGAGAAGATCAGAAGGAGAGAGTTTAGGATACTCCAGCCTCCAACAGCTTTTCCCTCATCCTTGGATCCCTACCTCCAATGGCTGGAACGCGATCGGATCACGAAACGAGTTTTCACCCTGATGAAGTCGCACATTGAATCTTTCAGCGTTAAACCAAAATTCAGTATCTTGATGCCTGTTTTCAACCCTTCGGTCAAATTTCTCTGCGACGCTATCGATTCGGTTCTGGCTCAGGTCTATGAGAGATATGAGCTCTGCATATGCGACAATGGATCAAACGCTGAGGTGAAGTCTGTACTTCGATCCTACGAGAAGGCAGATAGCAGAATAAAGATCTGCACCAACCCTACGAACCTAGGAATCTCAGAAGGTCTTAACGAAGCATTGAAGATCGCTACAGGCGAGTTCATCGGAATACTGGATCATGACGACGTGCTCGACCGCGCTGCGCTCTATTATGTGGCCAGGGTCCTCAATGATAATCCGCAGCTAGACGTAATATACACAGACAGAGACCACATGGACGAAAACGGCGTGAGACTTGACCCCTATTTTAAGCCTGATTGGTCCCCGCACACAATCCTCTCTCACAACTACGTAATCCACCTTCTAGTCGTTAGAGCAAACCTTCTGAAAGATCTGGGCGGATTCAGAAAGGAATTCGATGGATCTCAAGACTACGACTTGATTCTAAGGCTATCTGAGAAGACCACACATATTGCACATATTCCTCGCGTGCTCTACTCTTGGCGAAGACATAGAGGCTCGAGCAGCGTGACACCACGCATGATCGCCTATGAAAACGCGCAGAAAGCGATATCTGAAGCTCTTCACCGCAGAGGAGCCGAGGCTACGGTAACAAGGGACACACCAATAGGCCCCTACCGATGGTTTCACAAGATCAAAGGCAAACCTCTAGTGTCCATCATAATCTCCTCCTTCGATGTAGAACCGTACCTAGAGAAATGCATCTCATCGATCGTTGAGAAGAGCACATACTCCAACTATGAGATCATAGTCGCAACCAACAATCCCAATCCTAGCTCATTAAGAGACTTTTGTTGTAAGAACAATATCCGACTCCTCCCATGCGGTGAGAATTCCTTCTATTCGCACATGAATAATCAAGCTGCAGACTCAGCGCAAGGGGATTTCTTGGTCTTTCTTAACGACGACATAGTGGTGGAGACTCCGAGTTGGATCGAGGAGATGCTTCAACTCTGTCAACTTCCAGAGGTAGGAGCTGTCGGCCCTATGCAGATCAGGCCGAACGGCGATATACAATTCACATCATCCGTCTCTCAACTTACCATGGAAAGAGAATTCTACCACTTCAGCCCTCATGCGTTCTTCCAAATGGCTCACTTGTTCGGTTTCTCTTCGAAAGTGATATCAAATGTTTCTTCTCTCTCCGGATCCTGTATGATGATCAAAAGACAGCTATTTATGTCGCTTGGAGGTTTTGACTCAGATACTTTTGCTCTTTCATTTCAAGATGTGGACTTGTGCTATAGGCTCCTAGACTTAGGGCTATACAACGTCTACACGCCATATGCAGTATTGACCCATCTAGGGGCCGGATCGAAACGCTTACGGCCTGATTATGACTCTGCGACAGGTGTTCTTGGACATGACCTTGAAGTCGCTCGCAGGTTCTGCAAGAAATATCAGAAGCGACTTCTTGCCGGGGATCAATTTTTCAACAAAAATCTTTGTGGACCACGAGCGCTTCTTTCGCCACGACCACTTCTTGTATATGAAGAAGTTGGCGATCAGTATGACTCGTCTTACTGGACTAGCTACGGCTTTCCCTTGATGAGGAAAGGTGAAGCGATTGCCACGAGGGAAAGCAGGGTAAAGGGAGTATGCAAGTTATTCGCAAAAAGCATCCTAAAAGCCACCGGCTGTAAAACAGTAATAGACATCGGTTGCGGGTTAGCGGAGTTTGTGGAGGCATTTCAAGATCTAGGCACCCATGCTGTTGGGGTTGAGCTCTCATCCGTGGCTCTAGCGTTGATACCGGAGAAGATACGTAGCCACATACTTTCATGTTCCATAACCGATGCAAGCATCGCCAGCTTACTAGCTGAACGCGGGGAAAAACGATTCGACATCGCCCTAGCCCTGGAGCTTCTCGAACATATCCCTGAGACCAAAATAGATCTCGCTATCGCTAACATTAGAGGGTTAGCAGATACCGTGATCGTTACAACTCCAAAACCCAATCTATGGGATAATGAGGATCCTACGCATCTCTGCATTAGGCCGACATCCTTCTGGATCAATCGTTTCTCAGCCGCAGGGTTCGAGGCAGATGAAATTCTCCGGTCCAAGATCTTTGGGGCAAATGATCTGGAAGAGAACGAGGATTGCACCAGAGTCGTATTCAAGAGAAAGAGATAAAATTGTGGAGAGCTCCTTTGTTTGAACCTCTTCTGAATGACCCGGAGAGCATGAGAAACAAGGCAGATATTGTTACGAAAGCAATCAACAATGGACAATCGCTTTTACTCGAGCTTCTCAAACCTATATTCGATCGATCGAAAGTCCTCTGACAAGCCACGCAACGTAGGCTTGCTCTACATGAAGCGCGAACGGATAGCATAACACCTTGTCTCATTCACCAGACACCTTGAGGGATCGCATACTCATGGCTTGTCTAGAAGCGGATTGATCTTTTCTTTTCCTCATGAGCTTAATGGGATAGTGGGTTAATGACGTCGTACACTTCCATCGCCCAAGTTTTTCTCCATTCTAATCTTTCATTTGTCTCGCCTTTTGAGCAAAGAATGCCTATCTGTGCTGGCTTATGGCGTTCTGCCTTGACGATAGTGAAACCTATCTCTTCCAAAGTCGTTTTCAAGTCTCTGCGGTGGGGCTTCCCAGTATAATAGTCCCAACCGCTCTTATGGACATCGTATTCATCTCGTTGCCCACCGTAGATCCCCTCGATATGCGCGTCTTGATTAGCGATTATCATACCAAACTCAGGTAGATGTAATTCGAGAACCCCACCATCCTTGAGCAAATCCCAAATATCCCTTAGAAGTTTATCACCTTCTCTATAAGTCAGATGTTCAAGAAGATGGGAACAAAAAACGTAATCTACAGTCTTAGGATCAAAACATTTTTCTGTATATCTCACATCAAGAACCAAATCACCTGTCTTCCCCATGTCTATGTTAAACCATTTCTCATCTTCAGAACTTGAAAAAGGATATTCCCCGCAACCCAAATTTAGACAAATCTTTACATGTGGAAGCTCAATTTTACGTCTTACCGGATGGTCACTTACACCTTTGCCCTTGAGAAATCTCCTTGCCTCCCTGACATCAATCTCTTGAGAGAGGTTGAGGCTAACATACATCGAGATGGCCGCAATTGTTCTCCTTAGACCAAATTTTCGCAAATAGAAATATCCATCCTTTAACAATGAAAAAACTCTTTCCAATTTTTTCATGCTGACCATCACTTTCTCAAGCTGGGTTGCCTGTCTCAAGTTCTTACAACTGGAAACTCGTGAACAAACTTATAAAGATGTTAGGCGAGTCAAGCGGATTGGTTCACGTCACACAGAATTTTCGATATGGCACTCTTGAGAAAGGGCGTTCAGAAAAATGCTAGAAATCTGAATCTAGTCCAGGAGGTTTTGAGAAAAAATTCTTTCTAGATTTCCCATACAATGTTCCCGTCGTACTCACATTTTGAAAATGGGACCTAGACGATGAGTTGTCGTCAACTATACAAAGTTGCCAATGAGGATAAAGCTGACTGACAAGACGATATAGCCTCCGCTAGCCAAAAGGGATTAGAGATTTACTCGCGGAAGTGTCAGCTTTTTAGGATGATCGGTTTTTCAATGGTAGGAAGGAATCCTGCACAGAATGTTTAGGATTTAAATGCTCAACTAGAATAAACAAGAAGGGGGGCAGCTTGAGTTATGAGCTTAGGGAAATATGGTCTTGAAGGAGTTCAAACTTACGACATCAAGATCCTGCCTGATGAGAGAGGTTTCTTCGCCGAAGCCTTAAGGAAGGACTGGAAGGAGATTCTGGGCGATGAATGGATCACTCAAGTCAACCTCTCCCACAGCTATCCAAATATTGTTAGAGCTTGGCATAAGCATCTTAGAGGTCAAGTCGACTACTTCCTAGTGATAAAAGGCGCTATGAAGATCTGCGCATACGAGGAGAAGTCAGCCACCAGAGGCTATCTAGCCGAGGTCATAGCCAGCGAAGACAGACCTCAAATCGTCAGGGTACCAGGCCACTACTGGCATGGAACAAAAACAGTCAGTCACAAGCCTTCCTTAACAGTATACTTCGTCACAAAACTCTACGACTACAATAACCCTGATGAAGAGAGAAGGCCGTGGAATGACGCGACGATAGTACCCACCGCGATAAACGGTAAAGTCGACGACCCTAGAGTTGGAAAGCCTTGGGACTGGCTGGCTGCCCCGCACAGGTAGGTATCTGTGATGAATATACTTGTTGCAGGCGGAGCTCGGGTTGATTCTAGCATTCTCAATTATCAAAAATTTGGGAAGTGTATAGTTTGCGCATTCTTTTGACAGGTGGCGCAGGGTATATAGGCTCCACGTTAATCCCAGCTTTACTGGAGAGAGGATACAGGATCAAGTGTCTGGATAGACTCTTCTTTGGAAGAGAATCCTTGAACCAAATCGCTTTGAACCCTAGCTTCGAGTTGATTAAGGATGATGTTCGCTGGTTCGATCCTAGCATACTGACAGATGTGGACGCCGTCATAGACCTTGCAGCTCTCTCAAACGATCCAAGCGGAGAACTCGACCCAGCAAAGACATTAGACATCAACTATCTCGGTAGGGTTAGAGTCGCCAAGCTAAGCAAGGAGTATGGAGTCAAACGATACGTCATCGCGTCGTCATGCAGCGTCTACGGTTTTCAAGAAGGAACGCTCGACGAGAACTCTCTTGTCAATCCTCTTACAACGTACGCGAAGGCCAACATTATGGCCGAGAAAGATGTTCTACCTCTTTCTGATTCCAGGTTTACTGTTGCAGTATTGAGGTTGGCAACTGTCTACGGCCTCTCAGGCAGGATGAGGTTCGACCTAGCAATCAATGGAATAGTCCTAGGACTGTACAAAACCGGCAAGATTCCAGTTATGAGAGATGGAACTCAATGGAGACCGTTCATACACGTCAAAGACGCTGCCAGGGCGTTCATCACATCCCTCGAAAGCCCACCCGAAAAAGTCAACGGCCAAGTATTCAATGTAGGGTCAGACGAACAGAACTACCAGATACATCCACTGGCAGAGTCTATCGGGAAGTCTGTAGGGGTCCCGTTCGAGATCGAATGGTACGGAAGTCCGGACAAGAGGTCATACAAAGTTAGTTTCAACAAAGTTAGAAGCATATTGGGCTTCACGCCAAATTATACCGCTCGAGAAGGCGCGGTAGAAGTCTTTAATGCTCTGAAGGATGGCAGGGTAACTGATTCATTGAAGACGAAAACTGTAGATTGGTACAAGCACCTTCTGGAAGCCAACGCCATTGCCAAAGAGGTCTCGCTTAAGGGTACCGTTCTTTAAAAGTGGTGTAGATGAGAATACTGGTTATAGGTGGCGGAGGACAGCTAGGAACAAAGATCGTTGAAAAGGCGAGAGACCGCTTTGAGGTATATGCAACCTATCTGACTAGAAAACCTCTCCTTGAAGAATCACGAATCTTCCAAATTGATAAAACGAACCGCGAAGATATAGGAGCTCTATTTCGAAAACTGAAACCGGAAGTCGCGGTAGACACGGCAGCTCTCCATAACGTAGACTACTGTGAGACGCATAGAGATGAGGCGTGGAAAGCAAATGTTGAGGGTACAAGGAATTTAGCGGAAGCCTGCAAGAACCATGGCACGAAGATGGTGTTCATATCCACGGATTACGTGTTTGATGGAATCAAAGGGAACTATCTAGAAGATGACGAAGCAAATCCCGTAAACTACTATGGATTAACGAAGTTAGAGGCGGAGAAGATCATTGCTCAAACTTTCAGTAACTATGTGATCGCAAGACCGTCCATAATATACAGCTATGTCCCATCCACTCAATGCGAATCATCATCAGGAAAACCCTTGAACTTCGCCATGTGGCTCACACAAAAACTCAGCAATAAGGAATCGGTCAAGATCGTCACAGATCAATACAGCTCACCAACCTTGGCCGACAATCTGGCTCAAGCCCTACTTGGGCTAGCTGAGAGCGAGAAGACAGGCACATATCATACAGCCGGGAGAACGAGGCTGAGTAGGTATGAGTTCGCTCTGAAGATTACGCGGAAGCTGGGCCTCGACGAGGCGCTGGTTGTACCCATAGCAACAGATCAACTGAAACAAATAGCTAAACGACCAGTAGACAGCTCACTCAACGTAGAGAAGATCCAGAAAGACCTTAAACTCAAAATGTTAACTATAGACGAGGCACTAGATCAACTTAGAGATCAGATTACATGCAGTGAGAAGACATGAAGGGTCTCCTACTGGCTGGCGGACATGGGACTAGGCTTAGGCCGCTAACCTTCACAGGCAATAAACATCTCCTTCCAATAGCGAACAAACCAATGATCTTGTATGGACTTGAGCACTTAATCAACGCGGGTGTAAAGGAAATAGGCATCATACTAGGCCCTATCAAGGAAGGCGTAACCGAACTCCTCGGGGATGGCTCGAAATTTGGCGTAAAGATCACTTATATCGATCAACCTGAGCCTAAAGGACTCGCACACGCCATCATTGTATCACAGAATTTCCTTGGAGATGAACCCTTCCTGATGTACCTCGGCGACAACGTCCTAAAGCAGGGAGCCAAACCTCTACTCGACATATTCGAGAGGAATAAGAGTGATTGCGTAATCGGAGTCGCCGAGGTCAAGGATCCAAGTAGATATGGTATCGTGGTTTTCGACGAAGGCGGAAGAATCAAGAAGCTTGTCGAGAAGCCCAAGCAGCCTGTCAGCAACTGGGCTCTAATAGGCGTCTACGTCTTCAACAACAAGATATTCGAGGCGATTAAGAAGATCAAGCCCTCATGGCGTGGAGAGCTTGAGATAACCGATGCCATTCAAGTTCTCCTCGACGACGAGGCCAAGGTCGACTTCCAATTCGTTCAAGGCTGGTGGAAGGACACAGGCAGACCCGAAGACCTCCTAGAGGTGAATCAACTCGTCCTCCAAGAGCTTCAACCCCTCAATGAAGGCATATTAGAGGATGGCGCAACATTTGTCGGAGGCGTTAGGATAGGTAGAAATACAAGGGTCCGAAGCAGGACGACGATAAGGGGTCCAGTTGTCGTGGGGGAGCATTGCGAAATAGGCCCCAACGTTTACATCGGGCCATACGCCTCAATAGGCAACGATGTGACTATTAGAAATAGCGAAATTGAAAACTCAATAGTAATGGACGGCGCCTACATAGACTGCGGTAAACGAATCATCGATAGCCTAATAGGTGTGAAGGTGAAAGTCGTCGGTTCTGAGGATAACATACCGAAAGGCCTCAAGCTAATTCTAGGAGACATGACCTACGTAAGCATATAAGAACCCAAGGAAAAGCTAAAAGAGGACCAGGAGAGAAAGTGGATTTTAGAGGATTATGCAAGTGAAAGATGAAATCACGAATAAAGTATCGAAGTTAACCGAGAAGTATTTGGCTGATAGAGGATACTACATCGATGGACGATGCAAGGAATGTAACAAACACGGTTTGATCTTGCTAGTTAGTTGCGGACAGTACACTTTGCGTTGTTACCACAATCCTGAGCATCAAAATGATTCAGGCTGTGTCTGAAACGGAGACCAATCTCCTTGAGCCGCGGCTCCTTACACCCATCTTGCCCGATTTGCGGTAAGTTGCAGAGGAGGTACGATCATTCAGCGATCGTCAAGGACTATGAGAAAGGGCTCTCCACATTCAAGCTTGAGAAGAAGTATGGGATTGTACCTCACCATGCTCGGGAAATCTTGGTTGCTCATGGGGTCAAGATGAGGCCTTCGGGAATGAAGGAGTGGAGGAAGCTTACTCCTATGGGCCGCACACAGACCAGGATCTTCTCGCTGCCTTCAACGATTATCAAGAAGCTCGGACTCGACCCTAGCGGCGAACTGTATGGAAAGTGGGAGATCAATGCGAACGGAGAATTGGTCTTGAAGATCATGGCAAAAACTCAAATGCCTGATCGAAGATTATAGACGTGAACTGGGGAGAGGCGCGTCTCGTTGAGAGGCACAGGAAATCGGCGGGGAGGATTTCACTCAATTTCCTTCCCCGACACTTCTCTAGCCTGTCGAGGGTTTGTTACCGGTTTAGTACCCTTGGCGCCCTCCAATACGTCGAAAATCGAGATATAGCATATATTCGGTATAGCGGACCCTTGAACTTTCTATAAGTACTCTCTCAACCGATTTCTCTCGCAAGTCGCAATCGGAAGCGACTAAAACTGAAAGGAGAAAATGGAAAATGCGTAATAGAGTACTAGCAGCATTCTTAGTGACGCTATTCATAATCGCAACATTCGCAACAGTAGCAGAAGTTCAAGCTCACTACACACTCGGTCTTCAAACTCAAAATGGACCTGTGAATGATGGTTTACCACAGCCAGACAATAGTTATCCAGATAATCATGTTACCGGGCATCTTGCCTATGTGAGGCCTGGAAGGTACTATGTGTGGACCCAGGATCAACTGCCGAACTACTATTCGCCTGAAGGAGCGATCATAACCGAGACTCAAGGTGGTCTAACGTTCTACATCAACTTCACCACGCCCCTCTTATCAACGAAATATCCGAACTTGCCGAGCATATACAGTGGAGCAGCCCCGGGTGCTTGCGTAAACATCAGTAAGGAGGCTGGAAACTGGCTATACATAGCTATCCCACCTGAGTTCATTGTCCCTGAAGGCTGGACAGACCATACGTTGGGACCGGTCTCCGTCTCAACAAGCATAACGAACGATTACGCTACGATAAAGACAGGGCAGTTCCCAGCAGACCACGGATTCGCCCCTGGTTGGTGGTACGTCGGTATCTCATCGTTCACCCTACCCAACCGTATGGACAAAGGCTACCTATACACAGCTGGCAATGATCCTTACCCTGACAGGCAGGCACGCACCGGCTGGGCGAAAGGATTATACTCAGTCTCAGTCGGCGGATTGACAGCTCCTAAATGCGCTGGAAAATACTTCTTCAAAGTATTGTATACAGATCCAGAAAAGCCAGATAAGCCATGGGAGGCGTGGATAAGCATACCGCCACAGAACTACCCAACGCTAGTCGTGAAAGGCGAGCTTGATCCAGGTTACATCAGCGGAAAGGTTCTATACGGCGGCAGCTTTGCCTTCGGTGCCTACTACGGAGCCTCGATTAATAAGTCAGGACGCGTCGTCGCTGAAGGTGAAGCGATCGACCCAGTCACAAACGAGCCGACAGGCCGCAAAGTGATGGGTTGGGGCTACTTCAACGCTAGCGCAAAAGGCTTCTACGAGATCGAAGGCCTAGCACCAGGCATATACAAGCTTACAGCTGAAGCAGCAGGATTCCCACCTGCAACGCTTGCTACAGAGGTAACAGTTAAGAGAGGGCAGTCACTACACGGCGTCAACATCTACGTCTATCCAGGCGCAAAGATCAGGTTGAAAGTCAATTCGAAATGCCCAACTGGGCGGATAGCGTTCCCTGACTGGGTATGCATGGGATCTGCTGCAGACCTGACGAGCATAGCAGCCAAACTTGGTCGCAAGGGATATCCATGGGCAAAGTACAAGGTTGACATCTACGACGAGGAAGGCGTCTGGGTCGCGGGAGCAAAAGACTACTGGGACATCACAGCGCCAGGCGGAAATGAATCGTTCACACTATACTTCGGCGATCCAACAAGCTATGAGGGCGCTGACGTTGTGTGGGATGGACATATCCCTGACGACAAGGCGGATTCCATCTCTGGAGTGAAAGCTGGAGTATATACAGCGCGGGTCAGCGTCTTCGGATACGTCCAACTGGAGGACTATGAGGTCGTAGTTCCTTCAGCACAATACACAGGCGAGATCTACCGCGAAGTCGACATATTCCAAGGAGGCA
>Ga0209725_1001742_pt1 | contig 12085 bp, 8 predicted proteins | sample I18A1metaG_FD_184145 | JGI IMG/M metagenome (GOLD analysis project Ga0209725, IMG submission 184145) | Lake sediment bacterial and archeal communities from Gulf of Boni, Indonesia to study Microbial Dark Matter (Phase II) - ​I18A1 metaG... | ecosystem: Environmental > Aquatic > Freshwater > Lake... | reverse complement strand
GGGATGGTTGGCTACACAGAGTCGATAACGGATCCGTCTTATAACGGGCAGATATTGATGCAGACCTACCCATTGATCGGAAACTATGGAGTTAGCCCAGACCATTTCGAGTCAAGCGGCCCTAAGATTGAAGGATACATCGTCCGAGAGGTTTGTAGAAGGCCGAATCATTGGTCATCGAGATGGACGCTAGATGAGTTCCTTGAGTCATATGGGATACCGGGAATCGAACGCGTAGACACCAGGGCTTTGACGAAGAAGATACGTACCCAGGGCGTCATGCTCGGCATACTTGAAGTCTACTCTAAAGGAGAAGAACCAAACATTAGAGAACTGAAGAGAGAAGCTCAATCAATGGAGGACCCAAGTCAGAGAGACTTGGTAGGCGAGGTATGCACAAGAGAGATTAGGCATCATCCCGGCCGTGAAGATTTTCAAGTAGTATTGATCGATTGCGGAGTCAAGAATAGCATATTACGCAACTTCACTGGCAGAGGCGTAACCGTCGTTCAAGTTCCCCCGAACACATCTTCAGATCAGATTGCAAAACTGAAACCTGATGGCGTAGTTCTCTCAAATGGCCCAGGAGACCCGAAACGCGTCAAAGATTTGATCGGAACCGTCAAGTCGTTGATCGAGCTACGTGTACCATTATTCGGCATATGCCTGGGAGCGCAGATCCTAGCCCTAGCCCTTGGCGGCGATACTTTCAAACTCAAGTTCGGACATAGAGGCCAAAACCATCCATGTTTGGAATTGAGGACCGGCAGATGCTATATTAGCAGTCAGAATCACGGTTACGCTATCGATCCTGACTCCCTATTTGAAACGGGTCTCGAAGTCACTTACGTTAATGCGAATGACCGAACAGTCGAGGCCATTGAGCATAGAGATCTGCCAGTGTTCGCAACTCAATGGCATCCTGAAGGATCGCCGGGCCCTAATGATACTAACCTCATGTTCGAGAAGTTCATGGCGATGATGAAAGACTCGAAGAAGACGGTAGGGTGAAAAGGTTGCCGAAAAGAGTGGACTTGGAGAAAGTTCTGGTGATAGGAAGTGGAGGTATAGTAATCGGACAAGCGGCTGAATTTGACTACAGTGGATCTCAAGCTTTGAAGGCGCTGGATGAAGAGAACATAGAAACTGTGCTTGTCAACCCCAATGTAGCAACGATTCAGACGAGCCACCGCATGGCTGACAAGGTCTACTTGGAGCCTTGTACACCTGAGGTAGTTGCTCAGATAATAAGAATGGAGAAGCCTGACGGAATCTTGTTGGGATTCGGTGGTCAGACTGGGCTGAACGTTGGCGTTCAACTCGAAAAGAAAGGCATCTTCAAGGATGAGCATGTCGAGATATTAGGCACGGGAATAGAAGCGATCGAGGCAACTGAGGATAGAGGTCTCTTCAAGAAGGCGATGGAGAGGATCGGCGTTCCTGTGCCATTGAGCGATGTCGCCTACTCGGTCGATGATTCGTTGAAGATTGCTAGAGATGTAGGATACCCGGTAATTGTTAGAGTGGCTTACACGCTTGGAGGCGGAGGGTCCGGAATAGCACATAGCGAATCCGAACTCAAAGAAATCGCAGAGAGGGCGCTGAACTTGAGCATGGAACACCAAGTGCTTGTTGAACAGTATCTCGAGCATTGGAAGGAAATCGAATATGAGGTGATGCGCGACTCCGCGGACAATACGATAACAGTGGCGGGCCTCGAGAATCTCGATCCTCTGGGCATTCACACTGGCGACAGCATAGTCGTGGCTCCAACTCAAACTCTTACAAACTCTGAATATCAGATGCTTCGAGACGCATCGATCCGCGTCATAAAAGACTTAGGGATCATAGGAGAATGTAACATACAATTTGGACTTGACCCCAGAAGCGAGAGATATGTTGCCATAGAAGTAAATGCAAGACTGTCTAGATCAAGCGCTCTCGCGTCGAAAGCGACAGGCTATCCTCTTGCATATATCTCGGCTAAGCTTGCAGTGGGTTATCTTCTGCCTGAATTGAAGAACAAGGTTACTGGGGTGACAACCGCTTGCTTCGAACCAGCTTTGGACTACGTTATAGTCAAGGTCCCGCGTTGGGATTTCCAGAAATTCGTTAATCCGGATAGAACCATCGGATCCCAGATGAAGTCCGTGGGCGAAGTCATGGGAATAGGCAGATCATTCGAGGAAGCTCTTCAGAAGGCTATTAGAGAACTCGAGATCGGAAAGATCGGGCTTGTCTGCAATAACGATACGGAGGGACTATTAGATGTTGATAAACTCCGAAAAAAACTGCAGAGCCCCACTGATGAGAGATTGTTTCTACTACCCAGAGCACTCGGAGCTGGGATTAGCGTCGACGAGATTGAAGATCTAACTGGGATCGACAAGTGGTTCATCTTCAAGATAAAGAACATCCTTGATATGGAGAGGAAACTTGGCAGCCTTCGAAGACGAAAAGAAAAACCTGCAACGGTTATCAAATGTATAAGAGAAGCCAAGTCGCTCGGATTTTCCGATGAGCAAATCAGCAGATGCCTTGCACTTAGTGAGACGGACATTCGGAAACTCAGGAAAAAGAATCGAATAGTGCCATCATTCAAGATTATTGACACAATGGCTGCAGAGTGGCCATCTCGAACAAACTACTGCTACGTCACGCACGGAGACGAAGAGGATGATGTGGATTTTTCCGAGTTGAAGAGCAAGCTGCTGGTGCTAGGAGCGGGCTGCATAAGGATAGGAAGCAGCGTCGAATTCGATTACTGCACAATGAACACCGTTTGGGCGATGAAAGGGGAGGGAATAGATGAAATCATGGTATTGAACAATAATCCGGAGACAGTCTCGACAGACTACGATATGTCAGACAAGCTCTACTTTGAAGAGATGACTCTCGAGAGAGTCCTAGACATTGTCGATAGAGAAGCTCCTAACGGTGTCGTCGTCAGCGTCGGAGGTCAAACTCCAAATAACTTGGCACTGGCCCTTGCTGGGAACGATGTGAGAATTGTCGGAACGACAGCGCAGAGTATAGACATGGCTGAAGATAGATCGAAGTTCAGCGCTATCATAAGCAGCCTCGGAATCAAACAGCCCCTTTGGAGAAGTCTAACCTCTCTTCAAGACGTTCTCAGCTTTTCTGGTAGAGTCGGATACCCGGTCATCATACGACCTTCCTACGTTCTCTCGGGAGCCAGTATGCGAATAGCTCACAATAAACGCGAGCTTGTCGAGTACATTGAGATGGCGACGAAGGTTTCGAAGCAGTATCCGGTTGTTGTCAGCAAATTCATAGAGGGAGCGAAGGAAGTTGAGGTTGACGCTGTCTCAGATGAGAAGGAGGTCTTGATAGGAGCTATAATCGAGCATGTTGAACTCGCCGGTACGCACAGCGGTGACGCCAACATGGTGATACCGCCTCAAACCCTTGATAGGCAGGTACTAGAGACGATAGAGGAATATGTTGGAAAGATGGCGAGGGCGCTCAGGGTCAAAGGCCCATTCAACGTGCAGTTCTTAGTCAAGAATGGCGAAGTATCCGTGATCGAATTGAACCTGCGTGCGAGCAGAAGTATGCCATACACAAGTAAAGCTACCGGTATTCCTCTCATATGGGCAGGAGCGAAAGTGATCCTTGGAAAGACACTGCATGAATTGAATATCAAGAAGAAGCGAGTCTATCACGTTGCCGTGAAGAGCCCTACATTTTCGTTCGCCAGAATAAAGGGAGCAGATCCAGTCCTCGGAGTGGAGATGACGTCAACAGGTGAGGTGGCTTGCATAGATTATGATTTTCCCAGCGCACTCATCAAGTCACTAATGTCCTCTGGCATGAAACTTCCAACACTTGGAAAGAAGGTATTGGTTACAGTCCGAGATGAAGACAAACCTAGGGTAGCTCGTCTGGTTGAGACTATAAAGAAGACGGGCTACCAAGTAGCAGCAACAACCGGAACAGCTCATTACCTTAGAGAGAACGGCGTGAAAGAGGTATATGTATTTGGCAAACTGAGCGAAGGAAAGAGAGAGATAATAGATGAAATAGCCAGAGGAGAAATAGGGTTAATCGTGAATACGGTCTCCTATCCCAACATGGAAACCATAACGGATGGGTTCACGATAAGGAGAACTGCAGCCGAGTTCCTCGTGCCGGTTCTAACAAGGATAGAGACAGCTGACGCCTTCTTCAAAGCTTTGGAAAGGGAAGGCCTAGGCAGGCTTGCTCCGAGACCGCTTGAAGAATACTTGGCTCAGACATCCGTCGATCTGATCTAAGGAAAGATAGGCAAGTTCTTGACATCAACTATCTTCGCGTAGAAGTATTTTGCGTCGGAGGTATTGTTAGTGAATTCGATCTTCTCACCTTGGGGCTTTGATGCTATATACTTCATGAAAGGTGCCTCGGGCGGATCTTCACGAACTACGTAGAAGAAGACGGGCAATGCGTCAGCCTCGTAATAATGCTCAAACGGAATACACGTGCCGAGTATGTGGTTCTTCCCTCTAGCAAAATGCCAGAGTGGGAAGACTGTCCCCTCTCTGAGGGAGAGAGGGAGTAGTATGCGAATTATCGAATTTACGTTCTCAACTTCAGTAAGCATCGGCTCAGAAGGCGCAGGGTAATCTCCGTCCAAACTCTGTTTGAAAGCTTTCGGGGTCTCTTTCACGTCAATGAAAGAAGCATATTTGTATCTCGTATCGTCAGCATCATCTGTAAAAGCCCATTCCTCACCTTTCGACGAGTCGCTCTTGTATGCTAGGAAAGGCTTCGGCGGTTTATCCCCGACAGTATAAGCCAAGATAGGCAAGTCACCGTTCCAGTACATGTACGCTGTGAAGAGAGCGAGAATATGTTTATCTCCATCACGAAGATACCATAGAAGCTGCGACCCTTCTGTTAAGGCTAAAGCCAAGCGAGCGAAGTTCTTCAAGTCCAGCACTTCGACAGGCATAGGCGGTTTAATCGTTTCCAAAACGACTTACTCCTGTAATGTCCATTCAAGGTTAAACGACCGACAATTAATACCTTTCCCTTGTTGGCGACGGGATGAATACGTTCCTGTTAGGCGACTGATTCATCTCTGAAGTGCTGAAGCGTTTAAATTTGAATGACTCTCAGCCTGAGATCGTCATAGTTTCCAATTCTTTTACTTCTTTGACTGCGGGATAAGACTGATGGATCTTAAGAAAGAGCAAGTCTAACCAAACCCGTTTGACGAGTAATGGCTCCAGAAGCAATAATTCTACGACCCACAAACAATGTAAGTAACGATTAGTGCCTCGAGAATCTCGCCGGCGCGGTGAAGAACATGGAGGTCAAGATCGGCTGCTGCGGTTTCCCTATTGGAAGAAAGAACTATTTTCAATCATTCAACCTTGTTGAAATACAAGAGACCTTCTACAAGCTTCCGAAACTTACGACATCGATGAAGTGGAGAGCGGAATCTCCTTCGGATTTCGAGTTTTCAGTAAAGTGTTGGCAAGCAGTTACACATCCACCAACCAGTCCAACTTGGCGTAGAGCAGGCATTGACATTGAGGCGGCAAAGTCTGATAGCTATGGGCTGTTGAAATCCACGAAGGAAAATCTGGAGGCGTGGAATAGAACCAAAGAGATCTGCAAAACCCTGAACAGTAGAATATGTGTTGTCCAATGCCCCCCACGATTCAGCTGCACTGCGGAAAACGTCAACAACACTAGAAGATTTTTCAATGCAATCACTCGAGAAGGATTGAGGATCGCATGGGAGCCGAGGGGAAACTGGAAGGAGCATAAAGAGGCGATCGCGAATCTCTGCCGCGAACTAGATCTTATACACGTAGTGGACCTCTTAAGACGCGACCCTGCAATCGTTGCGGATATTGTATACACAAGGCTTCACGGTCTGGGCACGAGGGAATACGACTACAAGTACAAGTACACTAATAATGACCTTGATGTGTTGGCAGAGAAGTTGACTGACCTCGAAAAAAGAAGAGTTAGGGAAGTGTATGTACTCTTTAATAACGCTCGTATGTTAGAAGACGCAACGCGACTAAGACAGATGCTAGGGAAAAGATAGGCTGAATTCTGGAACTCTCGAACGCTAATATGCCTGAAAACAAGATTGAAGCATTCAGGTGTGAAGGGGTGAGCGTTATCAGCCGTCCTTCGGGGGTCGTCTCATGTGTAAGAGATGCTTTTAAAGAGCGCGAGTAGTTCGCCTCAAGGACGTGAAGTCACTAGACGATTCAGCAACTCACTCGAGATGTTTCCTCCGCTTACGATCAGACCGATTTTTTCTTTGACTCTCGGCTTGTACTTGAAAAGGAGAGCCGCAAGAGAGGCTGCGGCAGAAGGCTCCGCGATGATGTGAAGCTTTCTCGCTAAGAAGAGTATGGCTTGACATATCTGCGAATCTGTCACTAGGAACATCTCGTCAACATATTTCTGAATCATCCGGAACGTAAGATCGCCAGGTTGCCTTGAGGCCAAGCCGTCGGCGATAGTTTCAACCGACTTCTTCTTAACTATTCTCCTTCTTCTCCAAGATTCGTAGACAGCAGATGCCCCTGTGCTTTGAACGCCTACAATTTTTATCTCCTGTTTCATCGCTTTGGCAGCTGCGCCGATTCCGGAGATTAGTCCTCCTCCGCCTACCGGAACGATTAGTGTGTCAAGTTCAGGATGATCTTGAAGGACCTCAAGCCCTATCGTTCCTTGTCCGGCAATGATGGCAGGGTCATCAAAAGCGTGAATGAACACTGCGCCAGTTTTGCGTTGACTTTCTATGGCCTTGCCGTAGGCTTCCTCGTAGTCCTTTCCCGCTCGAATCACCTTGGCTCCAAGAGCTTTGATGGCGGCAAGCTTTTCAGGATTAGGGTTTTCTGGAACGTACACAATTGCTTCTAGATTAAAGACCTTGGCTCCATATGAGACTGCAAGTCCATGATTGCCTGAGGATGCTGTTATGACTCCTCTTTTCCTTTCGGATATTGTGAGTTTGCTGATCTTGTTGAGTGCACCTCTTATCTTGAATGCACCGGTCAATTGGAGATTCTCAAGCTTCAGGAAGATCTGAGCGTTCGTCTGTTCTGAGAGGACAGGCGAGAATACCGTCGGTGTTTTGACTATGAGATCTTTGAGAACTCTGCCTGCTGCACGAATGTTCTCGATGTCGATCATCGTCTTGCCTCCTTTGCTCTAGCTGCGCGTCTTTCACCTGAATAGGTCTAGTTCAGCCGGTCTAATGAGTTCTATGCCTTTGCCTTCCGCTTTTCCGTGGGGGTAGCCTTTGACGATTGCGACTGGTGCTCGGTCAGACTTGTTCATTACGAGCTCTGCAGCAGATGCGATTTCATCTGCAACTGCCATAATTGTTACAGTAAGTATATGGTTGAACATGTCCCTGAGACCTCTGTAGTCTATTATCGGCTTCATTCCGGAAACCCCTATCGCAACGTTCACGTGCCCGATTCTCCAAGGTCTTCCAAAAGTGTCTGAAATTATTACGGCGACATCGACGCTAGACAAGCGCTTGATTGTAGCTCTTATTCTTCTCGCCGACTCGTCAGGATTCACGGGAAGAATAGAGACAGACTCCTCGCCCTCTATGTTCGACTTATCTACTCCACCGTTTGCACATACAAATCCATGCCGGGTTTCAACGATCAAGTGCTGATCTTGCATCTTGACTATGCGTTTGGACTCTCTCAAGATGACTTCGACATGTCTGGGATCTCTTCCAGTCTGTTTCGCTATGCGTACTGCAAACGGCGATGGAGCAATTTGATTCAAGTCGATAATTCTTCCTTCCGATTTGGAGACGATCTTCTGGGTGACAACGACTATGTCGCCTTCTTCAAGTTTCATGCCTTGTCTCTGCGATGTATCCAAGATTATCGCGCCTATGTCGTCGCCCCTCCTGATCAACGGTATGCCTTCGAGACCTATGATCTGTATCAAGTGAGGGCACCTCTTTTCGAGATGAAGCCCCAATTTCAATTACAGAAGCGATAGAAAAAGACTTGCTAAGAGGTTGTTTGTCGGTACAGTTTGCAGGTTGGTTTCCATGTCGAGCTCTATTGGGTCTTTCATCACTTCGTGGAGGAGCTCTCCATATAGGGGAGGGGGTGCTTTCGCTCTTACTGCAAGAGATTTGGAATCTAGGCCTTATCGAGAAATTGGCTTGCTATGATGCTTTCTCTTCGCTGGCCGCAAGAATCCTAACGTAGTCAGCTGTGTCAGTAGAGATATCAGCCACTTGCTCCATCGCGTCTACCAAGTCCTTCAGGATCAGCAAGGCTGCTGGATCTAGCTTGGCTGAATACTTGATGAATAGCGAGCGAGCCTTTACATGCTCTTCATCGATGCGATGTTCCGCTAGGTCAACTTTTCTAGAGAACTCTCTAGCTATCTCGGGATTGTCGCCAAGCCTCTCGATGCTTCCACGTAGGTTTATGGAGCAGTCCACGAGACCTCGGGCGATCTTGACGCATGTTTCACTGATTTCGCTCGGTATATCTGAATTCATCAGGATTTTTACGTCTCTGGCAGAGTCCTTGACGCAATCAGCCATAACATCAAGTCTCTTGACTAGATGCATGATGTCTTCCCTTGCCCCTGGTTCTATTTGTCCTCGAGCTAACTCTTCGAAGACGGCCCTTCGGAGGTTATCGATCTCCTCCTCGACTAGGAATAGCCTCTCGATACTCTTTTCAGCGTCATCTTTTCTTCCCTCGGCTGAAGCTGTAACAGCCTTCTCGAGCTCGCTAACTATATCTATAGCCTTACCTATCTGAGCGCTAGCAAGGCTCAATACCTTATTCTTGCGTCGCTTCACAAGCCACCCGAGCAATGCTTCACTCAAGACTGTTTCACCAGACTGGTCGATTGCGAGTTTCGAAAGGGATATCCATTACGTAAGATGAATTAGCATACTTAAACTCGCCGAAGTAATACATTTTTTTGAGAATACGTGAAGACAGTATGACCTTATGTGAGCCAACTGTCGCCGACTCTTTCCAGCGGACGAGACGCTTTAACGCGACAAGCTGTTTATTATCGACCAGTAACTAGTCTAAATGCATTTGCGCAATTCGGTGTCTGACTTGAGAAAGTTAGATATCTTGGTGAGAGGTCGAGCTGGCGAGAGCCATCTTCTTCTCGGAAACGAGGCTGTGGCTAGGGGAGCTTTAGAAGGAGGTGTTTCAGTGGCAACTACGTACCCCGGCACTCCTTCTTCTGAGATAGCGGACACCATCTCTTTGATGGCACGCGAGGCGGGCATGTACATGGAGTACTCAACTAACGAGATGGTTGCTCTTGAGGTTGCGGCTGGTGCGTCGATATCTGGGGCTAGGGCGATATGCTCAATGAAGATGGTCGGGCTGAACGTCGCTTCAGATGCATTGATGACTTTGGCATATACAGGGGTTCGAGGAGGGTTAATCGTTATTTCTGCTGACGATCCTGACTGCTTCAGCTCTCAAAATGAGCAGGACAACAGGTACTACTCATTGCTAGCTAACGTTCCTTGTCTTGAGCCTTCGAGCCCACAAGAAGCAAAAGACATGCTTCTTTCTGCTTTAAGACTGTCGGAGGAATTCGAGCTACCCGTAATGCTTCGTTTAGTGACGAGAGTTAGCCACACACGGAAACCTGTCGTCCTTGGACCCATCGAGGCGAAGAACCGGGACATGAAATTCTCTAGGGATGTGAAGAGGTTCGTCATGGTCCCTTCGAACGCCCGATCCAGACATCTCGTTCTCCTAGAGAAGATGGACCGCGTCAAGAAGGTTGTGGAGGAGTCTTCGCTTAATGCTCTTCTCGGCGAAGGAGCCCTGGGCGTCGTGACATCAGGCGTCTCATTCAACTATTGTATGGAAGCACTGAATCTTCTCGATTTGCGAGCTTCTGTCCTCAAACTCGGCTTTGCCAATCCTCCTCCAACCGGGCTAATCGCATCTTTCTTGAAAGAGCATGACCCTGTCATCGTTGTGGAGGAGCTTGAACCGTTCCTTGAGCTGCACGTTAGGTCGATAGCGCAAGGAGCCGATGTCCATAGCAAAATTCTTGGAAAGTTAAGCGACCCATCTTACCTGCCTAGAAACGGCGAACTCTCGACGAAGCTTGTTCTCTCCGCCATATGCAAGGTCCTCGACAGACCAACTCCAACAGACTTTCAGGATATCGAGGATCGCTCCCGAAAGGCTGAAGCATTATCTCCACCTCGACCTCCGGTGCTATGTCCCGGTTGTCCACACATGGCATCTTTCCACGCAATCAAGGTTGCAACTGGAGGAAAAGCGGTCTGCGCTACAGATATCGGTTGCTACGCTTTAGGCGCTCAACCTCCTCTCTCGGTAGGTGATGTGATGCTTTGCATGGGCGCTAGCGCCGGCGTCTCCTCAGGCATAAGCAAGGTCGTCGACGAGCCTGTTGTCGGAGTTGTTGGGGACTCGACGTTCTTTCACGCTTCAATCCCCGGATTGATCAACGCTGTCTACAATAAACACAGATTCGTCTACGTCGTCCTCGATAATTGTACGACCGCTATGACGAATTTCCAGCCTCATCCCGGCACTGGTGTTACGGGGCTTGGGGAGCCGTCTAAGCAGATCTTGATTGAAGATGTTGCGAAAGGTTGTGGAGTGGACTTCGTCAAGGTCACTGATCCTTACAATCTGAAGTACACGATATCGACGATCAAGGAGGCTGTTGAGTACAAGGGTCCTGCCGTCGTTATCTCCAGACACAAGTGTGCTATCTTGGAGTCTCAAGAGAGAACGGCGAAGAGCGAAGAGACGGTGCCGTTTGAAATTGATGAAGAAAAGTGCACAGAGTGCATGGCTTGTATCAAGCTGCTGGGTTGCCCCGCTCTCGTAGTAAGCCAAGGAAACGTGTCGATCGACTCGATTCTATGCGTGGGATGCGGTGTCTGCGCCCAAGTCTGTCCATACGTCGCTATTCGAAAGGGTTGAGGTGGCCAAGGTTTGAGTACTACGAATCTGATCGTTGCCGGCGTTGGAGGTCAAGGAGTCATTCTCGCTACCCAGGTTCTAGGGAACGCGGCTATCAAGGAGAACTTCGACGTTGTCATCAGTGAGATTCATGGCATGGCTCAGAGGGGAGGGACTGTGGTTTCTCACATCAGGATCGGGCGCAAAGTCTACTCGCCAACAGTGGTAGAAGGCTTGGCAGATGCCATCTTAGGATTTGAGCCTGTTGAAGTTTTGCGATCTCTACGTTACGCGAGCGATCGAACGAGGGTTGTTACGAGCAAAAGATTTGTGATCCCGCCATCTGTCTATGTGGGCGTATTTGAGTATCCTTCTATCGAGCAGATAGTTGAGATGTATCGAAGGTTCACTCAACATATCACTTTGATCGACGCTTTCAGGTTGGCTGAGGAGGCTGGTAGCGCGAGGACCCAGAATATCGTTCTGGTCGGTGCCCTAGCGGCGACCAGAATGCTCCCCCTCAAGGATGACACTCTGAAAGCATGCATTCAAGAGAGGGTTCCAAGGAAGTACTTGGAGGCCAATTTAAAGGCATTCGATCTCGGTTACGCTGAAGCTTCGCGGTGACGAAAGTCGCCTCAGTATTCCGGAGTAACTAGTACTCAGCCGAATTCTTCCAGGACTCGTTCTTGTCACATCGTTAGCCTTGAGCATCAGATACGTCTCACCCATAGCGAATTCGTATGCACATTGCACATTTATACGCTGGTTCCCCAGTTTCTCAGCCACCGACTCGATGTCTTCAGTTCTACCTAAGATCCAAGAGATCTTTGTACGGCTCCTACAGCACTCGCAAAGATTCTCATCTAATATCGACGCAATATCTCTCGTTCTATACCTTAAAAGAGGCATAGCTTCACGCGTCAAAGTAGTCAGAACTATCTCGGCACTAGGATCAACAGCTGTTTCACCGTGAAAGTTATCAGAGCCGCAGAATCAGTGGTCCAACTGCCAATGCCAGGCTTCCCACAACTGTTATACACCTAACGATGAGTGTATAGATTGAATGTGGTGTGCGAACAATGTCCGAAGTAGTATATGAAGAGAGATGGAGCATCTGGCTGCTTTTCCATTGTGCGAAT
>Ga0209725_1001740_pt1 | contig 12086 bp, 10 predicted proteins | sample I18A1metaG_FD_184145 | JGI IMG/M metagenome (GOLD analysis project Ga0209725, IMG submission 184145) | Lake sediment bacterial and archeal communities from Gulf of Boni, Indonesia to study Microbial Dark Matter (Phase II) - ​I18A1 metaG... | ecosystem: Environmental > Aquatic > Freshwater > Lake... | reverse complement strand
CCACTTGCCCGCCAGTCCTTAGTACTCTGAACATTTCTTTGAGGGACTTCTCCTTGTTCTGGACCCAGTGAAATGCCAGATTGCTTATTACCAAGTCGAAGCTGGATTCTGGAAATTCCAGTCGTTCAGCATCCCCCTTCCCAAAATCAACATTGCTATAGCCAAGATCCTTTGCTCGTATTATTGCCAAGTCGATCATCCTTTGGGAGATGTCAATTCCATAGAACCTGCCCTTGCCTTGAACTCTTTTCATCAGCTCGAATGTTGAGATCCCGGTTCCACATCCTACATCAAGCACTGCCGGGCCTTCAGGAATCTGGACATCACGAAGAAGCAGATTCGTTCTGGCGGCCATCGACTTGCCTACGGTTTTGTCGTACATCTCAGCGGAGACATCATAGGCTCTCTCAGTTCTCTGCTTATGGTCAGCGGGATAGCTCACATCAGCACAACTCTGTGGCTATGAGAATCAGCTTGGCAAGAGATACTCATCACCTGTCCTTAACCCTTGCGCTTGTGCGCCCGCGACCTGAATCCCATCTTGGTCCACAGGCGGTGCGTGCACACACAAAATTCTACTGATGCGATGAAACTAGCAACGACGGGACGACGATTCAAATCATGACTTGTTTGGAGCCTAAAGACCGAAAGTCATAATTACTGATAATCACAGGTGACAGTCTGGCATTCCGCTGTCTTGTTCTGCAGCGGGGGCTAGGCTCTGAGGCGGGGAGCCATACAAGTACCTAGTACACGGACGGAGCGCCGAGGAGGGGCGCGATGACAAATACCCAGCCGATGTATCGGTGGAAGAAGGAGGTGACGTGAATGTCAACAAAAGAAAAATCCATGAGTATTTCTGAAGGGAGACTATTTGCGCTAAGTGGGGTAATTGCCCCCATCCTCTTTACAGGTGTAGTGATCATCCTTGGCTTTCTTCACCCTGGCTACAGCCATGTCTCGCAAGTGATGAGCGATCTTGGTGCGGTCGGTGCTCCCTATGCAACGATAATGAATGCGAATATCTTTGTATCCGGTCTCCTGTTTATAGCGTTCGCCTACGGACTGCACAAGGGCATAGGCGACGGAAAAGGCTCGAAGATAGGTCCAATCTTGGTAGCGGTGTCCGGTGGTTTCCGATTAGGGGTCGCCATCATCCCGTTGCCGAGCCGGTTGCATCTGCAACTCGCCCTTGCGGCCTACATCACAATCACGATTGCTCCTCTCATAATCTCAAGAAGGTTGAAGCAGGACTCCAGATGGCAGGGCTATCGTCTCTATTCGCTGGCAACAGGTGTGACGTCAGTCATTTTGCTCTTTGTGTTTCTTGGGGGTGCAGGGGGGCCGTGGTACGGTGCTCTACAAAGAATATTCTTTGCACCTTCGCTCATATGGATAGAAGTGATGGCGATACGTCTTCTAAGACTATCCAATCAGCCATGCTCTATGAAAACGCCCTGAGTGACATAGGTGAAGGCTACACAGCACCACACCTGGGAGCAGAGATTCTTCGCGTTTTCGAGGGCCAGCTGGGGATAAGGGCTGGCACATTGGAGCGACAGTTCAAGCAAATGGTTGGACACTATGGAGTCCCGCAGGGATAGGCCCGGTGGGGTGATGTTGATGCAGAGAGGGAATGTTCTCGCTCGTTAGAACTTGAACGTGCAGGTTGTGTGTGTTATCTCTTGGTGCGCGCACACACCATCAATGATGCGCACACACATAATTTTGTTGTAACGACGACGATTGTTGGGGGATGAATCCCCCAAACCCCCTCTTTCCTAATCTACTGAAACAGAAACGAATCACCGGAAATCGCATTTGAGCTGTATCACAAGCTGTCGCTGTCTCAACTTATCTCCACTTTCTGCGCGCGCTAGTTCGTCGTCAGTTAGCAAAATCGTGTGTATTTCTGATGACTCTGACTGTTCTTCTTAGTTCGGTTTTCCTAAGGCTTTTCTTGCTATTGAGAAATCTCCTTTTCTTAGAGCTTCGAGGAATGAGTGCTTGAAGATCAACCCTTTTTCAAAATGGATTCTGCATGGAAACTCTTCACAAAGAAAACATGTTTGTAAACTTCGCTCAAGAGCGCAACGATACATTGCGCAAGACAATCTAGCCTTTTCGTTAACCTCATGGCAACCAGGACATTTCTGTTTCCTGAATGCTGGACAAAAGCTACAGCAGGTTCCGCAAATGGAAATAAGCTGTTCCATCTATCTTCACCGTCCATTACTTCGAGATTAAAGAAACGTGACACTCATAAGGGGTGTGTATCAGAAGGTGCGCACACACACAATTCTACGATTCTAACGACGATTGCTGGGGAAGGAATTCCCCAGACCCCTTCTTTCCTCGAATACTGAAAGCGCTAAGTATCTAAACGCAGTAAGCGTAATTGGTGAAAAGGATGGATTCTCCCAGGCTGCGCTATCTCCTCTCGAAAGCCTACTTCCCAGCTGCGTTTCTCATCGCGATTGTTCTCGCAATCTTGGATCTAACCATGGCCCCTGCTCACGGCCAGGTCAGAACCGTCACAGTGACCGTATATCTGACCGTGGTTCACACAGTGCCTATCTACGTGCCGGTTACAGCCTACGTAACAGTCGCATCCGTGGCTACATCATTCATGACGCTCACCAATACCGCCGTATCGTTGGGGACGGTGACTCTCTGGAATACTGTCAGTCTTTGGATCACTGTGACAACCACTGGAGGCGGAGTACCTAAACTGATTCCAGGTGAAGGCTGGCCCGGGCCTATCCATGTAGTGCTGGCGGCTGCGGGAGGAATTGCAGTGGGCATCGCATCCAACATCGTTGCAACCAGAAGGAAGTACAGGCGCTTGGTACCTCGTCTGGATGGGCGCCTAGTAGCGCACTTGGATGAGCGCATGGTAGAGGCAGCGCGCCTGGCCGCTGAACTGAAAAGCATAGCAGAGAAACTCAAAGGGTCCCCCCTTGCCGATCTTGCAGGCCGGCGAGTGGACGCGCTGGTCTCTGGGTTTAGCACCCAGTTCGAGGACTTCGAACAGAAAGCGAATCAGCTCTATAATATTCTATCGACCGTACTAAGAATCATGAAAGAGATGCAACAAGGTGTGGTTCACAATTTCCCATGACCCCCCTGTAGCAGCGCGCTAGCGGCCTCGGCGTGCATCTCTTGGTACGCGTCGTCGTTCGTCGTTACAGTAAAAATTGTGTGTGTGCCATCAATGATGCGGCCGGTTAGATTTGAACCGTTGGAAAGGCAGTAAGATTATGTGTGGCACATGAGGCGCGCGAGTTTTTCTCTCTAGGCGAGGTCTTTCATGTATTGTGTAAGCTTGTTGTCTATGATTGTGAAATGAGGCTCGTCAATCTTACCCTTCTTGAGTAGCTGGAGAGCCTCATCCTTCATTTGCGCAAGGCGCTTCCTGCACTCTACCCGATTCATCGAGAACTCGTTATACGTGGAATCTATCTTCATCAAGAAGCCTGACGCGAATCTCCGTTTCCTTGTCTTAAACATCCACCCCATTAGTGGTGCTCCCACGGCCGCTGCGCCTCCACCAGCAATCTGCAACAGCTGTGTCGTTTCAAGCCCGAAGAGCGACGATGATGACGGTTGAGATCTAGTTGTGCCTGTTGTAGTCGTAGCTACTGGAATAAACTCGGTCGACCCAACCACGCGGATCATCCAATTCACTCTTTCTCTCCTCGGGGCAGGCGGTTTCCACTTGATCTCATTCCAGTCAGTCAAAGTGCGCTTGCCAGCCACAATGTCTGAGTGTTCATTTACAGTGCTGTTATCAGAGGCGATGAATATGCCTCGTTCAACGTTCGAGCCCGTATAGACCGCCACGAAGAAGCTCTCCTTGACCATAACGTTTGGAACAAAGATAACGATCCAGGTTTCAAGCGTCTTGAACGAGCTGTAAGGATACAGCCTACTGTACAATACACTACGATTCGAAGCCCAAATCTCCACAACGAACTCTACTTTCTCGGTTTGACCGTATTGAAACCCGTATACTCTTATTCTTTCGATGAACCAAGGAGTTGTCGGAGGAGAGAAAGAAATCAAGTGGCCGTAAGGAGTGCCTAGATTGAAGACTCCCGTTGGCCGTCCCGTGTCGTGCTTAAGTTCAACAAGATCAGCACCTACTCCCTTGAACGATAACAAGAAGACTATCACAACAAGACCGACAAGAGCCATACAGCGGTGATTCATTCTCTAGACCTCAGACAGCGCGCCAGCGCTCATTCTCTTGCGTCGCCGTAGACGAGGCGGACCTTTACGTTCCTTTTGGAGAATGTAAGGATGATACATTGCAGTATATTTGAGTAGCGCACGCTACGATTCATGTAGTCGCTGACGCGAACCCGAGACCTCGGCTCGAGTACACGAACTACTGGTCAGCTTGTCTTTAGGTATCTTGACTGCGAAGCGGCACCGCAAATCCCCGCCGAGGGCACTCTCTAGAACCTCGACCTCGGTGTCCTCGTCGAAGATCACGTCAAACAGAAGCTTCTCGTAGCCTCCGCTACAGTAGCACCAAGTGGGAGAAACATCTGGCTTTCCCTCCAGTATCGATGCTCTGGCCAGGGGGCAGTGGCAAGCGTAGTACCTCTTCATCTTGGAGTCAGTCTCGTTCAGATAATCTTTGGGAGCGTATGGGAGCTTGGTCAAGTAGATTCTATCTCCCTGTCTAACCCCGGCAAGCACTTCTTGGTTGCTCCTGACGAACTCGACAACTTGAGGAGTAATTTCCTGCTCGTAGAAGAGCCTCCCTTCCGCCATCAGCTTCTCCAGTTCAGCGACAGCCTTCCTGTGCAAATCTCTCAGGAAATCATCGATGCTCTTTGCTTTCAAGAACATCTCTCTGTCCTCCTTGAAATTCTCACGCGGCACCTTGTGCATGTTGCCTGCAAGAACTCTCCTACACATCTTAGGGGAGAGTTCACCTTCAAGCCTTTCAACGACACGTCTCGTCACCGCAGGGTACTCGTCAGGAGGAGATCCAAGGGGAGGCGGCTCGACGCCGTCGAAGACCCTTCGCCTAGTTTCGTCCCCAACCATAGCCGCAATTCTTTCGGAAAGGGTTGGCAGGACATTTCGGCCCCCCAGAATCGACGCGAAGTAGATGTAGAAATCGTTCTTCTTCGTCATACTGCTGTAACGAGCCAGCGCGAGCAGCCGATCCGCCGAATTCTTGTTCTGAGATATGAGCAACGAGACATACTCCTTCACGTCTCCGACGGCCGCAGACTCAAGAGTCTTTCCCCTAATCTTCAGATATTCCTCAAGTTCGCGGACCGCTGCGACAGCTGAATCAACGGCTTCCCTGTCAAGTCTGCGTTCCAGGCAGTAGCCTCTGAACTCCTTTTCCTTCATCTTCGATCACTAATTTCGAATCTAAGGAAGCAGCTTGAACTAAAGAACCTAGCGTGCGCACTAGTAATTTTGTCCGTCCCGGGACCTATCGAGGCGCGACATATAGACTCATATGTGGATACAGCGCGATAGGTCGCAAGGCGCTGCAGATTGAGTTCAAGAATGTTTCCAGTTCTTGCTCGCTTCTATGCAGCGTTCTATTTTAGCTATATGTAGCCAGCCGACTCTGCGACTGCGAGTCGCAACAGGTTCGGCGTGGCTTATCGGGTGAAACATTGTGAGAGCGAAAACTAAACAAAACGGTTCTCGTTTGGTTGTCAAGTTCGGCGGCTCTTCCTTGTCGTCCCCTCGAAAGGTTTCAAGGGTGGTCGGGGCAGTCAGGCGGGCGATACGTGAAGGAACACAGGTCGCGGTGGTTGTTTCCGCGATGGGACGAATGACAGACGATCTACTTGAAGCATTATCTACGACATGCTCGAACAGGTCAGGTGATCATGCGGATGATGTTCTCTCGATGGGTGAGAGGACGAGCGCCCGGATCTTTCATACCGCTCTCTCGGCGCAGGGCGTGACATCAAAGTACTTCGACCCGCACAACGACGACTGGCCGATAGCAACTGACGACAGCTTCGGAGACGCAGTTCCCATCCTCTCTATATGTCAGCGTCAAATCCAGCGACATGTCCTGCCATGCCTAAGGGAAGGAATTGTTCCAGTGCTGCCAGGATTTGTCGGAAAGACTTCCGACGGCAAGATTACAACTATGGGCCGAGGAGGCAGCGACATCACAGCTTTCCTGCTAGCGCGATGCCTGCCAGCCACCGAGTGTATCCTCGTGACTGACAGCGACGGCTTAATGACTGCTGACCCCAAGCTAGTCAAGGAGGCTCACACGATCTCTCAGATCTCTGTGCGAGAGCTAATGGGCCTCGCGGATTCAGGAACCAAGTTTCTGAAGACAAAGGCTCTTCGCTTTCTGAACGACTCCTTCAGGGTCAGGATCACGTCGAATCTGGCGCCGTCCCTACGGTTAGGCGGGACCGTCATCAAAGGTTCGTTCCCGGAGGCAATTACAGCTAAACTTGAAGGCCAAGGCCCAGCCGCGATGATCACGGTGACTGGGCAAGGCATCTCACAGAACCCGAGGATCCTGAAGGAGATACTCTCCAAGGTTACCAAGGAGAGGACAGAGATTCTTGGCTTCTCGGCGAACTCGAACTCGCTGATAATTTACGTTTCTTTGCAACGCAAACGCAGACTTGTGAACGAGATACATCGCTGCCTCCTAGCGCATCAGGAGATGACTGCGATGGCTGTGCGCGACAACCTCTCCCTCATCACGATAGCCGGAGCCGGGTTTGTGGAAACCCCTGGCCTAGTAGCATCGGTGTCTGAGCCTCTCAAGGAGGCTTCTTTGAATATCTACGGGATCTTCACGATCGCATCTTCAATCGTTGTGGCAGTGGACTGGATGGAGCGAGAGAAAGCCCTGCGCCTCGTGAAGAAGTCGCTGAGGAGGTACGCAGCATGATCAAAGTCGCGATTCTCGGAGCTACTGGCATCGTGGGCCAGCAGTTCGTCGCCGCCTTGGATGGGCACCCGTGGTTCCAAGTCGAGGGGTTGCTCACCTCAGTGAGGTCAGCTGGAAAGAAGTACGGTGAGGCTCTGAGAAACGCTCAGACAGGCGCCATGGAATGGTTCTGCGACGCTCCTCTGCCAGACTCGATCGCTGAGATCATGACCGAGGACTCTTCAGGGTTCGATCCGTCAAGCGTTGACCTGATCTTCTCAGCGTTGGAGTCTGAGCAGGCAAGAAGCCTCGAACCCCGCTACGCGAAGCATACACCGATCGTCAGTACGGCGTCCGCGTTTCGCTACGAGGAAGACGTGCCGATAATTGTGCCGGGAGTCAACACGGGACATCTTAAGGCTCTCAAGATTCAGCGAGAGCGAAGGAGCTGGCGAGGCTTCATCGTTCCAATACCCAACTGCACAACAACCGGGCTCACAGTCTCACTGAAACCGCTTCACGACGACTATCTCGTCGAGTCAGCTGTGATGACTTCCATGCAGGCGGTCTCCGGAGCTGGTAGGTCCGCCGGGGTTCTGGCTCTGGACATCGTCGATAACGTGATTCCATTCATCGCCGGTGAGGAGGAGAAGGTTGAGAGAGAAACCTGCAAGATACTCGGAGGCTTCAGCGACACATTTACGCCTGCCGATTTCAAGATCAGCTGCACCTGCACAAGAGTCAACGTGAGAGAAGGACATACGGAAGCCGTCTACGTCAAGACTCGAAGGAAATGCAGCGTCGAAGATGCGAAGAACTCTATGCGCCGGTTCAGCAAGTCGCTGGCTGATTCCAATCTTCCAACGGCACCGCCGGAGCTTCTCCTAGTCAGCGATGATCCTTACAGGCCGCAGCCTAGGCTTGACCGTGACACGAACGGCGGAATGACCACGGTGGTTGGAAGGTTGCGAGAGGACAAGGTTCTGGGCGGCGTCAAATACGTACTGGTTTCGCATAACACGAAGATGGGTGCAGCGAAGGGCGCAGTCCTGGTGGCTGAGCTTCTGCAACAGGAAGGATGGCTGAAGGGCAGGTGACCACGAGATGGATGGCGTAGAGAAGCGTCTCACAAGAATATTCCGACGGGACCAGAAGACTGTGATCGTCCCGATGGATCACGGCGTAACCCTCGGTCCAGTTGAGGGCCTACGCGATATGAATCGCACCGTCAACGAGCTCTTGAAGGCAAACGTCGATGCATTCGTAATTCACAAGGGAATAGCGAGGACAGTCAACACAGGCAGCGCAGGCCTGATAGTGCACCTCTCTGCGAGCACGAAACATTCCCCTGACGCAAACAGGAAGGTTCGCGTCTGCTCCGTCCTTGAGGCTCTTAGGCTTGGAGCGGACGCAGTGTCGGTCCACATAAATGTAGGCGCGCCGTTTGAGGCAGAGATGCTCACCAAGCTTGGAAACGTCGCGGACGAATGCCACACATACGAGTTGCCTCTATTGGCTATGATGTATCCCAGAGGACCGAGCATTCAAAACGAACACGACCCGGATGTCGTGGCACATGCTGCAAGGTTGGGGGCTGAGCTGGGCGCAGACATAGTGAAAACAAACTACACGGGAGATGTTGAGTCCTTCAAGCAGGTCGTAGCATCATGCCCTGTCCCTCTGATCATAGCTGGCGGACCGAAAGCAAAGACTGACCATGACATTCTTCAAATGGTGTACGACGCGAACTTGGCAGGTTGCGCGGGCATCTCCATAGGCCGAAACGTCTTCCAACACAAGTCCCCACGGAATATGGCCCGCGCTTTGATCGCGATCGTGCATGAAGGCTCCACAGTGGATCAAGCCTTCCGATTGGTGAGTGAGCGCGAGTGAAGGAGTTCTGGGTGTTCCTCGACGGCTTGGAAGCGAAGCCCTCTGAGCTGGCTTCTAGCCTTACCAAAGCCAATGTCGTCGCTAGCCGGAAGATGTCGAAGAGAGAAGTCGAGAAACTCACAGGAGTCAAAGTGACAGTTGCCTCTCCAGCAGAGGACTCTGACATACAGCTCGTAGCCGACAACGAACCATTACAACGGGACCTCAAGGCGAACAGACCGACGGCAGCTTTCGTGGAAGTTTCCTCAGGCCGAGACGAGGAGAAGGTATTGAACGCCTTCGCTCAAGGTGCTGGCTACGTCATAGTTCGATGCGCCGACTGGAAGGTAATTCCGCTCGAGAACCTAATCTCGAAGGCTAGGACGAAGGGAAGGCTCCTCATGGAGGTCAGCAACCATGCCCAAGCACGGTTGGCTTTGGAAACCTTGGAGCTAGGATCGGACGGCGTGGTCCTGAATACTCCGCTTCTAGGTGAGGTGCTGAAGACAAGTGAAGTAGTGTGCAGTAGGCTCGTGGAGCTGAACCTTGTTGAGGCAGAGGTGACTGGGAAGAAGGAAGTCGGCCTAGGCGCCCGGGCGTGTGTGGACACCACAGACCTGATGGTGCCGGGAGAGGGGCTTCTGGTTGGTTGTCAGTCAAGTGCTCTATTTCTCATTGAGGCGGAGGTTAGTGAGAACCCATACATCTCCAGCCGGCCTTTCAGGGTGAACGCCGGACCAGTCTCACTGTATATCCTCTCCTCCAAAGACAAGACGAATTACATATCGGAACTTGAAGCGGGACACCCGGTTCTCATCGTGAATCGAGAAGGCAAAGTGAGGCCGAGCTGCGTTGGAAGAGTCAAGATAGAACGTCGTCCCCTAATGCTCGTTGAGGCGAAGTGGCGCGGCAGGAAGATGGGCACTATTCTACAGAACGCTGAAACGATCCGACTAGTGACAAGAGATGGCTCCAGATCTATCACGGAGCTAGCGCCCGGCAGCAAGGTCCTAGTTCGCGTCGAGCAAGGCGGAAGGCATTTTGGAACATTGGTTACAGAGGAGTCGATCGTCGAGAAATGAGGCCGAAGATCGCCGTCCCTATTCCAGCCCGCACCGTCAACGAAGCATCAAGAATGGTGCGTAAAGCAAGACGGCTAGGTGCTGACTTGGCAGAGATACGCCTCGACTACCTCAACCGAAACGAGCCCATTGAAAAACTAGCCAAGATCGAACCGTCTCCTCTAATCGCTACGTTTCTTTCGAGTAGGAACCGCGGTGCCCGAAGAACGAAAGAAGCGAAACGCATCGAGGCGCTGATCGCCGCGGCAGAGGCAGGCTTCAGCTATGTCGATGTTGAAATTGAGACAAGGAATTTGCGCTCTGTGATTGATAAACTCCGAAAGGCAGGAGCAAAGACCATCGCGTCCCATCATGATTTCACAGGAACCGCCTCCCACCATGAGTTGAGAAAAGCTCTGCAGCTCTGTCGTGGTTCATGTGCGACACTGTGCAAGCTTGTCACGATGGTGAGGAGCCTAGAAGACAACCTCCGTCTTCTCGCGCTTACTCGGGAGGCAAGCAGAAAGAGCGGTTTGATCTGTTTCGGGATGGGTGAGTTGGGCATCCAAAGTCGCCTCCTCTCGCCTATTTACGGAGCTGCATTCACCTTTGCGTCATTGGATGAACGCACAGCAGTGGCTCCGGGTCAGATCCCGGTGTCAAGGATGCGGCGAATCTATGCGGAGATGGGGTATCAATAGTTGCTTGTCACTGGCAAGACCCGCGTGTACGGAATCATAGGCGACCCAATAGAACACTCGCTGAGTCCGGTGATGCATAATGCAGCGTTCAGGGAGCTTGGAATTGACTCCGTATACGTTCCATTCCGAGTCCCGTCCCGTTATCTTGGAAGTGCTGTCCTAGGTCTGCGTTCTCAAGGCGTCTCAGGCTTCAATGTGACAGTTCCACACAAGATCGAGATATTGAAGTGTCTTCAGAGATTAGACCCACTTGCTCAGCACATCGGTGCGGTTAACACTGTACAGAACGTAAATGGCAAGCTTGTCGGCTACAATACGGACGCAACAGGAGCGGTCGAGGCTCTGAGACAGAACGGTGCTAGCTTGGGCTCCTCCGCCTTCACGATTCTGGGAGCCGGCGGAGCTGCAAGAGCAATCGTGTTTGCTCTTGCTAGGATTTCTCGTAGGATCGTGGTTTTGAACAGAACTCTTGAGAGAGCGCAGAGGCTCAAGCAAGAAGTCAAGCGAAAGGCACACAGGAACATCGAGATCGACCAGTTGACGAGGAAGCGTTTGGCAAAGGCCCTGTTGACAACAGATGTTCTTGTGAACGCGACCTCGATTGGAATGGGGGGCAACCCGGGTTGCTTGCCCATTGAGAAGACCGATCTGAAACGAGACTTGATCGTCTTCGATATTGTCTATGGCGAGCGCGAAACTGACCTCTCACGGAAGGCGAGGCAGGTAGGCTGCAGAACTATCAACGGTATTGAGATGTTGCTTCATCAAGGAGCGGAGGCGTTCAAGATCTGGACACGAAGACGAGCACCTATCGACTCAATGCGCGACGCTCTGCTTGCAGCGATGGAGGCCAGAAACGATGCACGCTGCTGAAGCTGTGGCACACGGAGCTGCGACAGTGGTGAACGCGATATCAACTGGCAGAGGAGCAGCGATCGGCGTTGACCTCTGGACTAGGGCCAAGGTCGAATTGAATCAGAATCGAAGTGAAATTACTGCTTTGATACAGGGTGAACCGGCCGAGAAGACTGACATGATGGCTACAGTCGTTCGTAACGTGCTTAAGCGGCACGGAGCAGGAAGGAGGTTTGGAGCACATGTCGAAACCAGATCAAACATACCAATCGCTCGCGGAATGAAGAGCAGTAGCGTCGCCGCGAACGCAGTCGCTCTTGCCACGACAGCCGCCCTTGGCAAACAGCCCCGAGACAAAGAGATCCTTGAGGATGCCGTCGAAGCCGCGATCGCATCCGGCGTGACAATCACCGGGGCGTTCGATGACGCATGCGCCTCATACTACGGCGGACTCGTGGTCACAGACAACAAGAGGAGAAGAATCCTCAAGAGGCAGAAGGTTTCGGAAGAGTACTCTGTCCTATTCCATGTCCCACCTGAGAAGTCGTACACCGCCAATGCGGACCTAGAAGAGTTCCGGAAGCTGGCGCACATCAGCGAACTTGCCCACAGAATGGCGCTGGATGGACGGTGCTGGGAGGCGTTGACTCTGAACGGTTTGGCTCACTCGATTGTGCTTGGCTGGGAGCCAAAGATCGCAATCGAGGCGAT
>Ga0209725_1001739_pt1 | contig 12090 bp, 15 predicted proteins | sample I18A1metaG_FD_184145 | JGI IMG/M metagenome (GOLD analysis project Ga0209725, IMG submission 184145) | Lake sediment bacterial and archeal communities from Gulf of Boni, Indonesia to study Microbial Dark Matter (Phase II) - ​I18A1 metaG... | ecosystem: Environmental > Aquatic > Freshwater > Lake... | reverse complement strand
CCGACATTGCAGCCAATTGATTATTATAGTAAACTGATGGAGAGCCGCAATCAAAACAAATGATGAAAGTCTAAAGTCATTTCAGAAAGAGCTTTAGCTGGATACTTTCTTTCATCTCTTAGGTTATCTGCTGTTGTTGATTGATAGTAGTAGGCCTGAGAAGTCCCTCGTAGAGATAGACCTTCCAGTCAAACTAGAAAAATTTAGAAGAATGGGCTGGATCAAGTCTCATCGCAAAGGCGATACTGGCATCGGAAAGACAATTGAGGACTTGCTGGGAATTAAAGAGAATAACCTGGGCGAACCTGACTGTTTGTATCGAGGTTTGCCTGTTGAAATAAAGTGTAGAAGATTTGGAACTGCTTCTATGATTACGCTTTTCACACTTGAAGCAGGAACACGTCATTTACATGATGTTCTATTGATGAAAAAGTACGGCTATAGAGATGTCAAAGGTCGCTTAGCACTCAAGATTACGCTTACATCTAACTCCTTTACCCCACAAGGACTGAAGTTAGAAGCTGACGATTCTTCTGTTGCAATTGCTGACAGAAGTGGATATAAACCGTGGATTTGGACAGTGTCTGACATCCACTTGAAATTGCATAATCTTTGCACAGTTTATGCGGACTCAAAGAAAGAATCCGGTAAAGAATTTCTTAGAATAAGGAGCGCGACACTGCTTACCGGTTTGAACGATAAGAGATTCTTTGACCTAGTGGCCAGAGGTGTTCTAAAAATCGACTTGAGAATGCATTTGAAACCTAGTGGAGCTTCTCGCAATCACGGAACAGCCTTTAGGCTAGCCAACTTTGATGAGTTAATGAAATGCTACGATAATGTTGAAACACTTCTTGGTGAGACGACGAGCCCCCTTACGTAGGTAGTAAGTCTTTAAATACTACTTCCCTCCCTCTATCCATTGATCGTCTGTGAACGAGAAACAAGTTACGAGCATAAAAATCGATCCCGAACTGTGGAAAGAAGCCAAGAAACACGCGATCGACGAAGGGGTCTCTCTAGGAGAACTCATTGAGAAACTCTTACAGCAAGAATTGAGGAAGAAGCAATGACCAGCACAATTGAGATTGCTAAGCCCTTGGAAATAGGCTATACAAAGACATGCAAGTGTCCACCCAATCATATTAACTGCCTCACGGCCAAAGAGTGGATTCAGTACCAAGTGGCTGTCTGGGAGCTCTACTACGAAAAGCGAGATATACGAGATAAGAGCGTCCATCCGGCAGTTTTCCCCATAGGGCTTCCAGCAAGGTGCATCAAGCTCTTTACTCATGAAGGAGAGCTAGTTCTTGACCCATTCGTAGGAAGCGGAACCACTCTACTAGCCGCGCAGGATCTGAACAGAAACGCGGTCGGGTTCGATCTAAAATCTGACTACATCAAGCTTTCATCGCGAAGGTTATCGCAGACGAAGCTCGTTGAAGGAGGAGCCCAGCAAATCGCTATTCCTGATGATGCGCATAACATACCTGTATATTTGAAGCCTGAGACGGTTTCCCTATCAGTTACTTCGCCTCCATATGCTAACATGCTTAACAGACGCAGACTCAATAAGAGCATACGAGGAAACCTGCGTCAGAACAAGTATTACTTGCAAGTACAGCAGTATTCCAATGACCCAAGAGACCTTGGAACGATGGAACCCAAGAAGTACTCTCAGGTTCTAGCAGAAATCTACAAAGGAATATTGCCATTGCTCAAGCCAAAGGCCCATTCAATTATCAACGTGACAGACCTCTGGTGGAAAGAAAGAAGGTATGGCAGAAGGATACCGGTCCATACTTATGTGATTGAAGAGATGCAGAAAGTCGGATACGAGTTGCGTAACATCATCATATGGGATCGAAGGAATCTAGTCAACAAGGTAGGAATATTCGGGTGGCCGAGTAACTACATTACGCTTGGGACTACTTTTGAATACATACTTGACTTCTGGAAACCCCCAGATTAAGGGAGTCTACCTTTCTTCGCAAACTCAGCCATATCGCTACCAAAGTCGATATTCGATCTAAAACGTTTTCCTCTATACTCTAACTTCTCAAGGATAGCAGGTGGCAGGTAGCAATATCCACCTGTCTTCTCAGAGAGACTATCTAGAACATCCACATTTGAGCGTGTGAACTCTCCGAGTTGATTGAAGAAACCGAACAGGCTGTCCCCATCGAATGCAAGTCCTCTAGTAGCGCGCTCTCTCAGTTTAACATTCTTCACCTCAACTCGATGTCTTCTCTGAGATTCTTGTACAGTAGGGTAATAGACTATGATGTCAGTCCTCTCCTTCCTGCGAGTATAATGAATATCTCTCTTGAGACCCAACCTCAACAGTTCTCTCTCAGCGCAAAGTTCCGCTAGATTGCCGGAAATGGGTTGAAAGGCCTGACTCACTCGACGTGATACCTCTTCCATGAAGTTGCTATACTCCTTATCTTCTACTACGATCGGTTCTAGCAGCTTCTTCTTGATCATCTCACGAACATCTGAAGTGAGGCCCAGCTCGGACAGAATAGAATCGACCCTCGATTCGTAGTATCTCGACCTATAACTGACCATGAGTTCAAAAGTTCTACTATGCAGGGTGTTCACGTCTGCTTCAGGGTCCTTCTGTAACGCCTCTTGGAATAGACTCTTTGCAGAAGGGATGCTCCCTGCCATATGCCTAACGACGCTCCTAGTATAGTAGGAATGACGACGCTTAAAACCAGTCATTCTAACGCTGAAAATTTGAGTTTAATAACACCTTTCAATGATTTCCCATCAGTTAGACCCCCCAAATGATCAACGAAACGCTTTCACTCTCCTGCTATTCGAACGGCTTTCTTTTAAGGCGAAAAGGACGCGGTCGAGAAAGGGAGAGGATCCGAATTTGAGGACAATATCTTAAATCTCTAAACACGCATAGCGCTCGTGATCTAGCGGTGTATGAATTCAACATCCTCGTGTCAACTTCATGGGCAACTCACGAAAGGGCTAGGCATGAGGTAATTAGAATTCTAAGCGCCCTCGGAGATGAAGATCCAGCCGTCAGGCCGACGGCTGCTAGAGGAATATTGGGCGTCGAAACCTCTCTGGATGCTCGACGAGTTATTGGGGAGTTGCGCAAGCTATTCGAAGTTGACCCAGCGCGTTTCCAATACACGCTTAAGTGGGTCCCAATAGATAGCTGGACCTCTTCGGATATCAACTCCATCAAGGCTCGCGTTTCTGAAATGAAAAATCGAATACGCAAAGGCGAGACGTGGAGAGCCGCTGTCGAAAAGAGGCGATATACGAGATATCACAAGAGCGAGATTATCAAGGAAATCGTTGGACTTATCGATGAGAAAGTCGACTTGGAAAATCCTAGCAAGATTCTTCGAATAGACGTCATAGCGAAATATGCAGGAATATCATTCCTAACCCCGAAAGACATCTTCTCAGTGGCTAAGCCCTAGTTTAAACAGTGAGCGAATACAGCATTCCTGTGGCGGTTTCGCTTGATGGTGGACTGTAGGTCATGCGGATCGTGTGAATACGTACTTGGGAATCAGTTAACGCAACAAAATCGCTTGAACATAGGAATCTTTGGGAGGTAATGCCTCTCATTTCGCCAGCCCAAGAAAGGCCAGATCAAAACCTCTCGTCCCTCAGCCCAGATTACCTTACCGCAGTCCGTGATAACCGAATATCGCAATAACCCTTCGAAACCCTTAACCTGGGAGAGAGCAAGTAATGCCGCTTTTCCCAACACACATATCCTACTGGCAAAACCAATCTCTTCAAGTTCTTGTGTCAACCATTTTCTGGAACAAGTCTTGGTCACACTCTCCGGGGGTTGCCCATTCTTTTTCTCGCACCTGCACTTAATGGCATCTACAAGAAAGTAACCCCTCCTCCTGAACTCGAATAGACGGGCTTCAGTACCACTGCCCTTGAGTTCAAGCAATTCGAAGAGAGCTTTGCGCAATGTTTCTTTGTAGTTAGCGTGAGGTTTATGATCGTAGAAATATCCTTCGCTATTCGCAGGCGGAGCTTCCGCTATGAACACAACCCTAAAGGGGCTGGGCTTCCACGTCGTGTAGATATCAAACTGGGCGCATGGCTTGCGAAAGGGCCGCACAGTTGCAGCATCAGAATCTGAAAGTGCATTACATTCAGTGCACGAAAGGATTCTTCTTGACAGTTCACTTTGCAAGCTTCCGCCTCCTCTGAACTAGCATTTCACTTCCAGCCCCAGTAGTCTTCCTCCACTCCATAGACCTCTTCGCAGTCTGAGCACACGCCGAGCGTCTTGATCACTCCGTCGGCTATAGCGCAAATCTATGCCGCATGGCTTCCATGAAGTAGTACTCACTTGGGAAAATCAGCTTATCACAAAAACTACATTGATGGGTTGTCCCAGCTTTGACCTCCTTCAGATACTTGAATTGGTCATATTTCATGGTTATAACCATCGGTGATTATAGCCTGATGCAAATTCGACCTACCATTTTTTTCCCAGCTCTGGGATGAAGTGACTAGCTGGCTTGCAAAGCATTTGGAATTCTTGCGAAGGTACTGAAAGCGCCTTCCATCTTGTGGACCTTGGCTTCGCGTGACTGAAGTACGCCGATAATTCCACTGCAATGATGCCGTAGTCCTCTCCTTCGTGATGGACGAGGTCCCGAAATTTTGGAAGATCAGCCATCTTCTGCACATGGTAGACGTAGACGAGAAGTGGAATTGTTGCGGTTAGGTGCTTCGCCCATGTCGCGAGTCCATTCAAGTCGTCACGAGTTATCCAGTTTTCCCAGTAGCCTCTCTGCCCATATGGAAACTTTTTTCCTTTGACATCGACTAGAAACTTGCCGTTAAACGAGCTTACTAGAAAGTCGAAATTCTTCACGGGCTTGTCTTCGTGAATGGGTCGTCGCCTCTCGTCTATCGCAAGATAGAGAACTCCTTTGGATCGCAGCACTTCCTCGAAAACTCGCTCATAGCTAACTGTCCGCTTAACCATGAGAATCGATATGATGTTCAACCGCTTGCTATTTAGAACTGCTGGTGAGACTGGAGAAAACAGATGAATAGGAAAGCTTCAGGGCGAGATGGCCTCTATAGGAGGCAGCGTCTGTGTTGACGCAGTTTCTGAGTTTTATGTGCGTTCGGATATTTGCTTCTCGACTTTATTGTTTTTCCTTTTGCACAAGTGGTGATCCAACACATTAGGAATAATAGCTAAAGTCATTACTCTTCTGGCTGCTTCCGTGGTCGTGGTCCAGTGGGGCGTTTCTCGGATCGATATTTTTGGATAGCCTTCTCTACCAGCTCTATGTCCCCTTTGATCTGCGGCAAGTACCTTTCTATTCTCCAGAATAGCTGATGGATGCTTCTCTGTCTAATTCCCCTGAATAGGAATGCCTCCAATTTTTTCCTCTCATTCACGCTAAGTATGGTCCGGTTCATGGGACAATATTCCTTGCAACGGAATATTTATATTAATCTTCCTTGTATAGGAATATTCCGTGTGGAGGAATATGAAGCCAGCTCAAACCCAGGTCTTCCATCCATGTAAGGATGGCGTGAGCGGCGAGGGGTCTTTTTTGCAGCTCCTCGTTGAAGCTATGTGTGAGGTATCGAAAGGGAGAAGGCGAGTTGAACTGCGAGAACTTCAGCGGGCGCTCTTGGAGCGAGGATGGCATCCATGACAGTTCAGTTAGACCTGAGAATTGCACCATCCCTGCTCGCTCGAAAGATTCTTTGCCTTGGATACGTTTCAGCGCCTTTCAGTAACGCGGATCGGTTCAAGTTCCAAGCACTCCACGCGCTTGCGATGGTGAAGGTAATAGCGCGCCACTTAAGGTCTGGCTACAGTCTTGTAGATATAGAGCAAAAAGGTAGAGGATACAGAATAGACTTATTGTTCCAGGAAATCTCTTCCAGAAAAATACGGCTGGATGAGGTTAAGTCTTCGAAGAGAATTCGACAAGTACATCTATTACAGGCGGCCCTCTATCCATGCAGTATTGCCGTAGACGAGATTGCCGTGTCAAACCGCGAAATCGACGAAGTACTAAGTTCACAATTTATCCAAGAGACTAGACGACGAGCAGAGATCACACGTCAATTGCTCGCTAATAATTCAGACTGCGCTGTAACAACATATACGCCAAACGAAGATTGCTGCTATATCTGCGCGAATTCCAGCTGTCCATATTTCTCCACAGCCTCGCTCACAGCCATAAATTCGCTTCAGACCGGGGTTTCGAATCGAGGACACGAAGGCGAATCCAATGAACGTTGAAAGGCCAATCTGCGCCGCCATCTACGCAAGGACATCCTCACCCAATCAAAAGAACAATTCTAGCATTGAAGAGCAGGTTAACGAATGCTGGGAATACTGCAATGATAGAGGCTGGGTCGTCAGATACATCTTTGTCGACGAATGCCAAAGCGCAAAAACCGTTGAGAGGCATAGGTTCAAGCTTATGTTAGAGAAGGCTAAGGCTGGAGAATTCAGCGTTATCACATTTTGGAAATTGGACAGGTTCTGCAGGTCGCTGGCCGACCTAGTCAACGTTGAACGAGGCCTCAGACAATGGGGGGTTCAGTTGTGTAGCGTCACTGAGTTCATCGATACAACAACCTCAGTTGGCAGGTTCAACTATAGAAACCTTGCATCCGTCGCCGAGCTGGAGAGCGAGTTAATAGGAGAAAGGGCAAGGCTTGGTCTATACGCGCTGGCACGCAAACATAAATGGCCTAACCCACATCCGCCGCTAGGCTACGACAAAGACGAAGACGGAAGGCTCATCGTTAACCAAAGGGAAGCTGAACTCGTCCTAAACATGTTTAAGATGTACACACGTGAAAAGTCAATGCCTCAAGTAGCGTTCTGGCTCAACAGGGAAGGCATCCCCACAAAGAAAGGTGGGAAATGGAACGCGCGGGCTGTGAGGGACGTTTTGACCAACCCGATATGCGTAGGAAATTATAGGGTTGCTGGAGTTGAAACTCACGTAAAGGAATACGAAATAGTCAACGATAGTCTCTTCGCAAAAGTCAAGGAAACGATGCTCAGGTACAAGATAGGCGTGGCTAGGAGAGCTCCTATGCCTAGGGACAGAAAGATCATGAAGATCGAGCGCATTTACAGTAGCTACATGGAGTTTCTTCAGGCTCTTGACGATGAAGTCTTCTTATATAATTAGGAAGGGAAAGTCATGGGCGAACAAATTTCAGTCACAATCGAAGAGACCAAGGAGCGGGCAGAATGTAGGCATGAGCGGCTGAGAAGCTACGATGAAAACCGCGCAATCGTCTGTGCGGACTGCGGGTTGGTATTAAGCGAGAAAACGGAGAAGAAAGATCAAGACACACCACGTCATCGACATAGATTGAAAGGGACTGGGGACAACCTAGATATCCACAGAACTACGAGGATTCACAGATGTTTCTCGGGATTAGGCCAAACAGCTTTAATACTTGACAGGTGGCAGCAGCTCAGCAAGGCCTCTGACCAGACTGACGCGAACTTCTCGTCTTTTCTTACGGAGATTACACGCCTGTGCATCGCGCTTTCTCTTCCTAAGTCAGTTTTCGAAAAAGCTGCAGATCTGAGCAAACTAATTGTCGAGAAGAGCATAACTAAGGGGCGATCTATGCGGGCGTTGTGCGCAGCGACCGTATACGCCGCCTGTCGACAGTGTGGTATCATTAGGACATTGGGTGAGATTGCCAAGTCTTCAAAAATCGAGAAGAAAGATATTGCCAACTGTTACAGGATTGTTGTGGAAGAGCTTCGCCTCATTATGCCTTCTACAAACCTAGGTCAATATGTGTCAAGACTCTTGAATCAGGTTCGTGTTGAAGGAAATGTAGCAGAAATCGTGGACAAACTCTTGAAAGCCGCGGAGGAATCGAAAATTACGTCAGGAAGAGATCCAATTGGAGTAGCGTCCGCGTTAGTTTACGTGGGGTCGAAATTGGCTGGGAAGAAGATAACTCAGCGAGAGATATCTAACGCGGCCGATGTGACCGAAGCAACAATTAGACATAGATGCAAAGAGATCGAGAAACATTGCCTATCCATCGTACCCCCGGGAAACGAAAGGAACCATAGCTAGAGAGGCGCAAATCTGGATGGTTTACTTTAGAAAGCCGAAAAGATTCATGTCTCTTATTCGTCCGACTGCTCTTTCTCTTCGTTGCGTTATTCTCTTCGCATTTTGTTTTCTCCAAAGCCATATGGCATTGTCAGGACTCTTTGACGAAGTTTCGTAGACCAAAGGGGCGATATTATCTTCACAGGATTGAAACTCAGTTTTTGATTTAAGGCTGCGTGGAACTACCCGCTGGGATCCACACTTTTTACATTTTAAGATCTGGCGCTTAACGTCTCCAATGGTTCTAGTGCCATTTCCAATGACGAGTCCTCCGTCGCTTGCGTGACGGAGTTCGAGCCAACCTTCGCATAAGGCAGAAATTCCGTAAGTCTCTATCAGCTTCTTCGGTAGACTGACTTTGTCGCGTTTATGTTTACTGCGGATATGTTTGATGGCCTCTTGGACCGTGACAAATTTTTCCTCATTCACGAATGCCAAGGAAGCGTCGGTTAAAACTTCTCCCAGATGCTGGGGCTTCCCGACATAGACGCTGTCAGATAGAATTCTTTTGACCTGATCGCGTGTAAGGGGGTTTTGCAATAGTTGACAATACCTATCGTTGATTCTCTTTCTTACCGCTTCAAAATTCTTACAGGCAATGAATAAGTCATATGCGTTCATGACCAGAGGCTGCCACCCAGGAATCTTATCGATCCAGTCTCCACTTCTCCTATACCCTAGAGGAACAGGCCTGTTCCAATGTTTCTGCCTGAAGCTTTCTCTCTTGCCTGCTACCGACGCCTTTCTCCGCCTTTCATTGTCATCCTGCGATGACCATGACTTGATCGTGGAGATCAGCAAACCGTGGAGGCTATTGACATCCAATTCACCCTCTGGCGTGTCTATGACTACGCCGTAGTCTCTCAGATCGAAAAAGAAATTCAACAAGCGCCTTGAATTTCGACCGATTCTATCTATTTCAACCGCCAAGAGCCTGCTGATCTCACCCCTTTCCGCTAGATCGAGAATTTTGTTAAGCTTTCTTCGGTCGAAATCGATCCCAGATCTTGCTGCGTCGAGAAACCAGTAAAGATGGGATACCCCTAACTGTCTCGCCAGTCTTCCCAGCTCGTCTACCTGCGCTTCCAAACTGAATCCTTCCTTTGCCTGTTTCCCTGTGCTGACTCTGACATAGGCGGCAGCCCTGATACCTTTGCCACGCTCAATATCTTCAATCCACTCATCTTTGAGTACCATCGAGGGAAGGACAAGCAGGAGCGGAAGACAGGATGAATACGTACTTCTATCAATCATTGAAATGTGTGATGAAACCTCTTCCAAAAGTGGGGAAAAGTAGGATGAAAGGTTTCCTTCGCAAGAAGAAAGGTATGACGAAAAGGCTACCGAAGCGATAGTAATCCAAAAGTATGATGAGGAGTTTCCTCCAGCAAAGTTTCGAAAAATATTTAAGAGGAGTATGATGCGCCCAGCCAAGGCTGCCCGCATCCTACTGGGCTTAAAAGATTTGCGAAATTTCGTTATCCATGTCATGGGCGGTTCACTGAGACTGAGGGGTCTCATCTTTGGAGAGTTCTCGGAGTCGAGCAACCTGGAGTTCACGTTGTAACTGTTTGTCCGCAAAGCAGTCGAGGGCCAATAATATGATGTCGCTGTAGGTGCGAGCAACGCCAAGTTTGACCCATCGGTCGAGCCATGTCCATTTCTCTCTAGGTAAGCGAATCCGCAGCTCTCGCGCTCTCACTGCAGGGCATTTCTTGGGCATCTTGGTGACGACCGCAATTCGCACCTACACCTGTAAAACGGAAAGCGTGGTGCGCTACTAGATCAGTTGTATGTAAAAAGACAATGATCATATATAAGCTTAGCTCGCGAAGCGAAGCTAAGCAAATATCAGGAGAAAAGCTAAGGAAAAACTAAGGAAAAGCTAAACATATTCTCTCTGTTTTGAGAGGATGCTAGAGGAGCTGTCCGAACTTGGAAAACTGTTGATTCAAACGAATAGTTTGTCATGGATTTAGGTAGTTCTCAAGATGATTGGTGATGCCCATTTCATGGCCTTTCTTCAAGGCTTCAATTCGTTTCTTGTTGCTCTATGTCTCGCCTCGCGAGTTCAACAGCATTGCTCGGGTAGAACATTTTGAGAGAGGGAGAGGGTTCAACGACTCAAATCTGAGAAGTTTTCTCCAGCATTCTCTCAAAGCTGTAGAGTGATTCGTTTTTCTCAATGATCTCGGTCAAGGTCTTCTCGGCTTCAGCCGGTTTATGCCATATTGCTTCAAGCACCTCGCGAACCTCCCTCTCATCTTTAGCGGCCTTACATATTGCCTGTATTGTCACGCTTGACTTGCATCCGTGCTCCCGTAGCTTCTCATTGAAGTCCGCTGCCTTCAAGAGGCTGATGTTCAGCCGGTTGGCGTAGGATGCTAGGCTCATGCTTTGATCGTTCACGACCACGTTCTCCCTCGGGTTGAAGGCGGAGGCGGCGAAGACCCCTGTGACCCCCTGCTTCAGTTGACGGCCTTCAGGCGTATCAACGCCGAAGTCCTTGCTCCAACGGAGAACATTCAGAAAGTCGTCGATGTCCCGTCTACGTACTAGACCCCACTTACATGAAAGCACATAGGTTGTAGGCGGCGAGAATAAGCCGGGCGTAACAGTCCAGACACGGTCAACCTCCGCATTGCTCACTCGACCACCTATACTCTTGACAAGGTGAAGGGTTATACGCCTCGGATCCATTCCAACGGTTCTGTGCGGTTGTTCACGGAAGCTCGCGCCCAACGTAAACTTATCTACAAACCATTCAACCGCTGCTTCCCAGTTGTGGCCGACACGGTTGTCGCGGCCCTTCTCTATGCGAATATAATTCTCCTTCATCGCGATGGCGGCCCGTAGATCTTCGTCTGGCATTGAGGAGTGATAGTAGTAATTGTAGGCGTTGAACAGTTTCACAATCTTAAGATCAGGGTATAGCTGCAAGGCGCGTTGGAGGGCGCTTTCGACCTCATATTCTGAGCAGCCCAGTTCATTGGCAATGTAGGATTGCGATACGAGGTCGCGAGTCTTCGTTGCCATGAGGATTACGTCTCGGATTCGACGAACCCTATTGATGATTGCGCTTGTCGCCGCCCTCCCTGCAAGCGTCGCATCAGTTTTTTGAACAGCTTCCTCAATCGCTTTCTCTCGAGGCTTGTTTGCGTCTATCCATGTTATCAAGTAGCCCTCCTTGAAAGGCGTCTGCCTCTGATCTGTTCTATATCCACGCACATAGACCCATCCTTGCGCCTCAAGCCTGCGCACAGTAGCCATAATGTCCCTAGTCTTCACGCCGATATCGCTGAGTTTTCGAGCAATCTCCGTCGAGTAAAATGCCTTCTGGCTGTTGGAGGCTAAGAATTCACGGATGGCTTTAGCCTTACTTCGGCCTCCGCCCCCCCGAGGGTCCAGATACCTCTTTGAAAAGCTCACAAATCTTCGATTGGAGATGACATTTTCCTTCTCACCTGTTGAGATGCAATAGAGATGATAGCCCCGTAGATTCGTTGCGACGCCTGCTCTACCACGCCGCCGCCTCTCAGTCTCGTAGATCGGACTCACCGTCCTCAAGACGACGCTGGCCTCCCAAGCTCTCCTTAAAGCTTGGGAAGTAGCTCCAAATCCCCAATCCAGCTCACGAGCGATATCCCTAGAACTCCTCGGCCTTCCATCCGCCAACAACGCTCGGATCTTAATCAGCGCTGACGCAGCACGTCCCATAGCTATAGGTCAAAGATTTCGTTGAATCTAAACCTTCCTGCGGAATAAATTTCGGCGGAGAAAAAATACACCATAATTCCGCCCCAAAAGGACAAAATATCCGCAAAACATCCTCAGATCGGCATTTGGGAATGGTGCGGGGGGTGGGATTTGAACCCACGAACCCCTACGGGACAGGGTCCTAAGCCCTGCGCGTTCAATGACCTGCTTTTACGGTCATCTTTGACCTGAC
>Ga0209725_1001737_pt1 | contig 12107 bp, 13 predicted proteins | sample I18A1metaG_FD_184145 | JGI IMG/M metagenome (GOLD analysis project Ga0209725, IMG submission 184145) | Lake sediment bacterial and archeal communities from Gulf of Boni, Indonesia to study Microbial Dark Matter (Phase II) - ​I18A1 metaG... | ecosystem: Environmental > Aquatic > Freshwater > Lake... | reverse complement strand
CACATTGGAGGCAGGCGATGGCTAAGCTAATTTACCTTGATAATGCGGCCACCTCTTTTCCCAAGCCCGAGGACGTCTATGTATTCATGGATCAGTTCTATAGAAAATATGGAGTGAACCCTGGCCGGTCCGGATATGACCTGTGTCTGGAGGCCGGGACTCTGGTCGAGGGAACGCGGAAGATGTTGACGGATTTTTTTAACGGCAAAGACCCGAACAGGCTTTGCTTTTCTTATAATTCTACCGATGCCCTGAACCTGATTATCTTCGGGATGCTCAAAGACGGAGACCACGCCATCACCACCAAACTCGAGCACAATTCCGTTCTCAGGCCTCTCTACCACCTCTATAAATTTGGCGGCGTGGAAGTCGATTATGTCCCCTTTGACCGTCAAGGATTCGTCGACCCGGATGATTTCTCCAAGAAGCTTAGGAAAAATACGAAGCTCGTCATCATCAACCATGCCTCGAATGTCATCGGAACAATCCAGCCGACTAAAGAAATCGGCCAGCGTTGCCGGGAAAGAGGCGTTCCTTTCGCCATCGATGCTTCACAATCTGCTGGCAAGATTAAAATCGACATCGAGGACTTGAATATCGATGTCGTCGCCTTTACTGGCCACAAGTCTTTGCTCGGTCCGACTGGCATCGGCGGCCTTTATGTTAGAGAAGGCATAGAAATCAGGCACACCCGCGCAGGCGGCACAGGAGTCCGCTCGGCTGTGCGAACCCACCTCGAAGAATACCCCTATAGACTCGAATACGGGACGATCAATACCCTAGGCGTGGCAGGCCTCCAGGCCGGACTGAAGTGGGTTCAAAAGAAAGGAATCGACGCCATCCATGAGCATGAAATGAACCTGGCGGCCAAACTCAGGGAAGGGCTCAAGGAGCTCGACGGGGTGGATCTTTACTGCCAAGACGATCTCAGAAATCACATCGCCGTTCTCTCGTTCAATGTCAAAGGCCTAGAAGCTCTCCACACGGCGACCATGCTGGATGTGGATTATAATATTGCCTCCCGATCGGGGCTTCATTGTGCCCCACTCGTCCACGAACAAATGGGAACAGACAAAATTCAGGGCGCCGTCAGGTTTGGAATTGGACCATTCAACACAGAGCAACATATCGAGGCCGCCATTCAGGCTGTCAAGGAAATTGTTCATTTTCAGAAGAAAAGATAACGAGCCGTCCTAAACACAGCCGTCAGGCTTGGGCAGGCCGGCGAGCTTGCAGGCACCCTGAGCCGGGCCCGAAGGAAAAAGATCGTAGATTCCTTTTAATTGAATCCCGGTGTTTTGGCATATTTTCCGAACCATGGGAGCCAGCTTATTCTCAAGGTAGTATTGCCTGATATAATTGATGACGGCCCAGTGAGCCTCGGTCAACTCCTCAATTCCCTCTTCCTGCTTGGCTAAGAGGATGGCGATGTCTTTATTCCATTCTTCAGGATAAGTCAGGAATCCTTCCTCATTGAGCTCGTATTTTTTTCCGTTGAATTCAATATGCGGCACTACAGTCTCCTCATTGAGTATTCCGATAAGCTCATTTCAAATAATAGCATATGCGGAGTCGACTAGCTATAACATTTTGCCTTCGCGCAGCAGACTCATCATCATTGACTTCTTCCGAGCCTTCGCCTTATATTTTTTGGGGATCAGGCTGAATGTCGGCCACGTATCACCTCGGGACATCGGGTTGGAGCTATCCCGGCTGGAAGGGGAAATTCTATCCTCCGGGGCTATCCTCTGGAGAATGGCTGCAGTTTTATGCCCGGCATTTCGCCACCGTCGAGATCAACATGACCTTCTACCGCTATCCCAAACCAGAAATGTTCAGGGCCTGGATCGACCGGACGCCCGCCCATTTCCAGTTTACCCTCAAGGCCAACCGCCAGATCACCCACCTCAAGAAACTCCGAAACGTCAAGAGTGAAGTTCGCTATTTCTACATTCTTGCCGATTCCCTCCAGGAAAAGCTTGGCTGCATTCTGTTCCAGCTTCCGCCGTCGATTACCTTGAACCTGGAGCTTCTCCAGGATTTTCTCAAGACACTTGCCCCGGACTACAAGAACGTCATCGAGTTCCGCCACGACAGCTGGTACGATGAAAAAGCCTTCGATTTGCTGCGGACTCACTCTGTGACATTTTGCACTGTCTCTTCGGCGAAAGTCCCCCGCACAGCCGTCGAGACGTCATCCACCGCCTATTTCCGTTTTCACGGATTGACGGGCGGGTACAGGTATAACTACAGCGATGATGAGCTGCGGGAATGGGCCGAAGCCATCAAGTCTACAAGAGCCGCGGAATGCTACGTCTATTTCAATAACGATTACCAGGCCTATGCAGTCAACAATTGCTTGAAGCTGGCCGAGCTGCTCAAGTCTTCAAAACATTTGCCTTGAGGTTTGTTGGCTCGGTTTCTTCTCTGTCCGCCTTCAGTTTAACCAGGAAATCTTCTCTCACAGGATAAAAAACATCCAGCATGATAAAGGGCTCATCGCTCAAGCATGTGTCACTGTGGGGTACGCTTTCGGGAATGCAGTAAAAATCCCCTTTCTGGACGATGCGCTCCTCTTCTCCGACCCGAAGTCTCGCCCGTCCGGAATAAACCATGCCAACCTGTTCGTGAGGATGCGAATGCAAGGGAACGGTGCAACCTGGAGCCGTAGCGCTCAGGACCATCATCATTCTCTCTCCGTGCATCCCGGTCAGAATCGTCGTCTCCAACCCGGCAACCAGCTGCAGTTTAGGTGACTTCTCCGGGTCAATGAAATAAGGGATTTTTTTTGGCATACCGATGCCTCCTGAATTTTGTTTTATCCCTTTTGCGGTTGCCAAGTCACCAAAAGAGGATAGATTTGGCTTAGCTCGTCTTCTTGGTAGCTTTCCATTCCATGGAGCCCCGGTCACCCATCTGGACTTCACCCTTCATGGTGTTACCATCGACTTTTCCCTTGTAAGTGCGGGTGAACTGCCCGCGGGGAGTGTCGCTGGTGACCGTCCACTCGATGTCGTTCCCTTTGATGGTGCCCGCACCGGTGGATTCGCCGCGGGGACTAGTCATTGTTACCGTTAGCTTCTCACCATCCTGGACAAATTTGGCGGTTAAATTCATTTCGCCGCGGGGGGTGGTCACGATAAGATCCCACTCGCCGCTGACATCCGCGTTGGCTTGAGCGAAGCACAGGCCTAGGGACGTCAGCAGCAGCAGGATAGCGAGAAAAAGACTCTTTAATTTGGACATGGTCCACTCCTTAAAAAGAAATTAAGCATATTTTATGATTTCCCACTTCTGGCCTGGATTTTTACAAAACCCGTTTTCTCGAGGAGCAGGATATAGCTTTCGACAGCTTTGAGCGACAGAGGCCCGTATTCAGCCGAGACGGCGTTCCTGATATCGAGGATGCTCCGCCTGCCATCAATGAAATTCCGGACTTCAAAACCCGCCCTTCCCAGCCCATAAGAGGGCGTCTCTTTTATTTCTCCGAGGTTCTTGCGGAACTCCCAGTCGTTAAAAAAGCCGCTCATCTTTTCAGTCCTGAGAGGAACGCGCTTGCTCAGCCTGACCTCATCCTGGGACAAGCCGGGCTTTTGCGGCTTCACGTTTTCTTTGAGGCAGCGGAGAGCATACGTCTCGTCGAGTTCTTGGAGATAGGCCGGCTCCACTCCGTCCAGCCGCTTTATTCTGGCCCGGAGATGGCTTTCTAAAGCCGCATCTCCCTTGATCAGGAAGCGGATGGAAGCGAGTGCTTCTTTTTCTCTGTCGAAAGACACTCTCATTAAATTGAGCGCTTCCTTGTAGGAGCTCAGGAAGTCGTTCACCCCGGCAGCCAAAATCATTTTTTCGGCTCTGAACTTATCCGTGGCCAGCCGGGCTAGGCCCCTTGCGGTCGTCTCATTGATGATTCTCTCCGCTTCTGCGGAGCCGGCATTCGCCAAAAAGACGGCCGCGGCAGCAGAAATGACAACAACCCTCGTGAGCTGGGTGGGGTCGGACTTATCCGGAGTGTCGCCGCTCGAATGGTACCACATATCCGGCCAGACACCGAGCGAGACAGCCGGCACTCGCACTCCCCCGTCCACAAAAATCTCATGGTCACTTCCCCCTGTAAAGGGGTCGAGCGCATAGTAAAAGGGGTCCCGAGTTCCAGTCGGCGAGACAATCAACATGCGCTTTCCTTCCCGCTCATAGGTGATTCTCTGGTTCAGCCCGACCCACTCGATCAAAGCGGCCAGAACATCATTGAGATAAGTGGGCAGCGACCAGGGCGTTTGCTCCAGCCCAAAATAACCGTTATTTTTTATTAAAGCTTCCCCAACCATATCCTCGTTGATATCTGCAAAGAACCGTTTGGCCATGTCGGGATACTTCTCTATAAACGCTGCGGTGCCAGAGTATTCCGGGACGAAAAGAAACCGAATCGACCTTCGGAGTGGCTCCATTTTCTTTTCGTCAAGCAGCTTTTTGAGTGTCCGCGCTGTCTCGAGGATGGCCACGCAGCCGCTGGCATTGTCATTGGCACCCTGATAAGTGAACCCCTCGAAAAGATGGGCGCTGAAAACAAGCTCTTCTTCCGGATATTCCGTGCCCGGCAAAACAGCTGAAACCATTTGTTCCTTGTACGGGACCATCTGGGTTTTTGCCACAACCCTGACCTCAATTTTTGTCCCCCGCTCGAGCAAATCCCTGAGTTCCTGGCCTTGCCTGGTCGAAACTATGAAAGCAAAAGCCGGTGTCCCTTTTTCCGAGACATGGAGCTTCTCCCACCCGACCTGATCAGGGTCGAACTCGGGATGACTGGAAGCATACGCAACAAGTCCCAGGGCTCCGAATTTATCAACGGCCAGCTGCTTGGCCATACCAGGCCGTCCGTTGACCAGGACGATTTTATTCTTAACGTCTTTTCCTTGATAATAGGTTTCTGCGTTGCCGGGTCCGACATAGACGAGCTCAGCCGTCGTATCCGTAGAAATGCTTCCCTCGCAGAGACAAAGCCGAACCTCTTTGAGGTCCGCGAGCTTGCGGAGGTCGGGTTTTGTCATCCATAACTCCGCCACCTCCGCATCCCAGGTCGTAGACGAACGCGCCGGCAGGTCGATGACCTCGGCATTCTCTATCCCGTACTCTTTCAATTTTTTCATGATGAAATCGACTTCATAATATGAGGTGACATACTCTTCAGGGCGCCTATTTCTATTGACGGCGAACAGGGAAATCTCGTTCTGGAAGGCCAGGTCGCCGGAGGCCTCGCCGATGATATCCTGAAGAGTTTTCAGGGAAAGGAGCGTTTCCGGACGGGTGATTCGAATCTGGGAAAAGACCAGGCCGAGGGAAGCGGTCAGGACAAGGGCAATGATGATGCTCTTTTTCATCAGGACCTCCTCAAGAGGCTCATTTTATCCTTTTCAGAGAGGATGTAAAGAAAAAAACCTGCTTTTCTGCTAAAATAAGTTTCACGAACTGCAAGGAGGCAAAAATGAACGTGGAAATTCTTAAATATATCATGTTGGGCTTGCTCATGATTTGTGTGATCTGGCTCGTCAAGATCATTGCCAAAAAAGAAATGGAGAATCTTGTCCGAACCATCCTCCTGATTATTGTTTTTCTGGCGGCGTTTCTCTATCTCCAGAGTCAAAAAACTGAAAAAATCACTTTTGGAGATATCAGAGCTCAGGTCAAGGGAACTTTTTTCCCCGAGAAACCCTTGCATTTCATCTATTACAGGGAAGAAGGGAGGACCGGAACAAGAAGCTATGTCCGCTACAGCTTTGAGAGCCCCGGGCCGAAACTCTACGTTTCCATGGACCAAAACCAGAAATATTTTAATCTTAAAGATGTCTATGCGCTGAACCGCGTTTTAGAGTATGTCGGGCTGCCGAAGGTCCAGAAGCCCGTTCCGGAGCTGGCCTCGATCACGGGTTCACGCAGTGACCTCAATCTCTATCGCTGGGAGAACTATCCACTGGGAATTCTAACGATCGAGAGACAGATCTGCCAGAACCGCGACACTTTAGAGTCCTACCAGTGCATCCAGGCGATTATGATAACGCGTTAATAAAGTAAAGACGACCAGAAGGGCAAAATACGCGCCCGCGATGATGAAAAAAGGAAACCGGGCGAACGCTTTCCGGCTATAAATCCCTCCTTCTCCCGGAGGCGGCAAAGGCCGCGGATCCCAGGGCAGCCCATAACGTTCGGAGATTCCTTTGACATAAAGCAGGTGGATAACCGGGATTCGGCGGGCGGCCATCTCAAAAATGACCCCGCGCCTTTCGGGAGCGGGAAGCCGGCCGAAGGCGGCTAACCCCGGAGGGACGCGGAGGATTTCCGAGTCCGTGCCCATGTTCGCGTAGCCGCCCCCGATATTCACGAAGGCCTTGATCTTAGGGTCGGGCGAATTCACCCCTAAAAGTCTCAAACGATCTTCAACGTTCCTGGCGAGGTCAGGTTCGTCCAGAAAACGGGCCCCGCTTTCTTGGGCTTCCTCCCGGAGAAGGGAGCAACCCTCAGGGCTCATATCCTTTCCCACATCCCTGTCTCCCCCCAACGACAGAGCCACCGGCTCGACCCCCGCGATGCCGGCGCGAAAAAGACATTGCTGGATATCGAGCCAATGAAAGCCCGGGTCATTGGCTCCCCACTGGGAAGCTCCAAGAGAGCAAATCAGGCGCGTTTTGAGCTCCATTATCCTGGCCGCGCAGAGAGAGGCGACAATCAACGCCGGAAAAGAGCTCGAAGCCCCGATGGCGATCGTATCTCCCTTTTTAACGCCGGCCTCGTCGAGCAAGGAGACGATGAGTCCCGCAAAATTGGGGTTCGTGGTCGTCCGTTTCGCCTCCAGGTTCCCGAGAGATGTTGTTATCAGGGACCATTCGAGTCCAATGAGGCCGGTCTGGTTAATATCGTCGCGCCGGTTGATAGGAACGCCTTTCGCTTCCCGGCAGAGCCTGATGGTCTCGCTCGCTTTGTTCATCAAGGCTGAAGCCCTGAGCATCTCGTCTTTTATCTTAAGAGGCCTGAGGGCGAAGACCCGGACGAGAGGGAAGGCAACAAGGCTCAGGACGCAAAGAACATAGATGGCCACTTCCCTCTTTCTCATGGACTGACCCGTGGGAGCCATTTTCATCCTGCCATCCCTAGGATATTAGCTAGAAAATAAATAATGACTACGACCGTTATAAGCGAAGCCAGGGTGGGGAGGAACCTTTGCTTCTCCAAGTTATTGGCCAGCAAGCCGGGGATGATCAACCCGATAACCCGGAACTCTAAAGGAGCGAGAGGCAGCGACGGCGCGAGGAACAGCCAGAGTTGCGCCCAGAAGGCGCCCAGGAGGAGCATGAAGACAAAGCGGCGCTTCCCAAAGAGAATGAAATAACGGGAAACTGCCTTGTAGACCAGCAGGCTAAGGAGGGCGGCCAAGACTGTCAGAATAGCCCTCAAAGGCTGGTCGAGGGACAGGGCGATAAAGGCTGGGACAATAATCCCCCCAGGGTAAACCCCGGTGATCTCCGCATAAACAAGAGCGACTAAGATGCCGATGAAAAGTGTCTCAAGGTGCATAGGGTCTCCCTATTTTGTGCCAATAACCGACGAGTGCCTCTCCCAACCCACCCATATTTCCGATGCCGATAAGGACGGCACTCCGATTGATCCTGGCCACGATCTCAGCCATAACCGCCGCCGGGGAATCGAATGCCAAAGGAAAGAACTGTTGGGCCGAGGAGGATAGCTTGCTTATCCGCAGCGAATGGACATGGGCTCCCACAAAAAACACCCGGGAAAAATCGCGGAAATATCCCGCCTCTGTTACCGTCAACCACTGCCGGGTTCTATCGCCGCGGTCCTGCCTGAAATTAAGAATTCCGACAAAATTCCTATTCAGGAGGGGGAGTCCCTCTCTCAGGCGGTCGAGGATCACCCCAGTCGATTCTGGTTCATTGGCGGCAAAGGCGCTGACAAGAAGCCAAGGCGTGGGCGGCGCTCCCAGTTCGGCCTCCCAAATCTTAAGGCTACCGAAATCGGGTTCAGCTCGAGCTATTCCGCGCAGTGCAATATCCCTCCGGACACCCATGTGGCCGGAGACGGCTAAAGCGAGGCGCAGGTCCTGTTCGAAAAAGAAAAGAGGAGAAAACCCGGGAGGCGGAGCCTCTTCTCCCGCATGTTCCTTCTTGACGCGGACAATTTTTGCTTTCATTCGGCGAGCGGCTATTTCAAATTCTGGATAATATTCCTCGTCAGGCAGGAATACCGTGCCCCCGGCCGGAATCGCCCGAGCCAGACCTTGGGCGATCTCGGGTTTGGTCTGGCCCATCTCATCACAGTGATCAAGGCGGACATTGGTTATGGCCAGGATCTGCGGACGGAGAAGCCGCTGCGATTCGGTCCGGATCGACTCGGGCTGGATGCTCATCAACTCGGCCACAAGCGTCCGAACACCGCGCGCAGCCGCGCGTCTTAAGAGTTTTTTCCCCTCAAGGATGGTGGGCAGCCCAGTCCTCCGGATCTCTTCTTCCCGTGCATCAGGAAGGATGAGGACAGGTTTGGAGCCCGTGGTCTTGCCGAGCACATGGTGTCCCGACTCTCTCAGGGAAGCTGCGATGAATCGCGCCACAGTCGATTTCCCGCGCGTTCCCGTCACGGCGACCCGAAGGGGGACGCTTTTCCAGAGGCGGCCGAGCCTCAGCCGTTCGATGAAAAGATACAGACACAGCAAGAGCAAACAAATGCCGATAACAGCCAGTTCCTCTATGGCCGGCCTCCCGTTCTGTTCACAGCTCAAGTTTATAAATCGGCAGAGAATTTATCAACCTTCTTTGTTTTCCAGCTCTGTTTCCGTAATCATTTTGTTCTGGAATAGGGTCCTGCCACGGCTTCCCCCCGGCGAGGTTCGGGAGATGTGGCTCGAAGTCACGCTGCGATTTCCCCGGCGAGGAAATCTTGCTCGATTCGCTCCTCGCTCTCCTCTTCGAGGATCCGTGCCCGCTCGTCGCTCATACGGACTTCTCGCCACATCATCCCTCGCCTCATCCCCCGGGGCCCCCGAACCACGCCTCCGGCCGAGTCCGAGCTCTTGATGCTGTTTTGTCAGATAGCCAAGCGCCTTTGGATAATCAGCTGCTCCTATGGGCATTGTGGGTTTTCACCAGCTATTGTCGGGAAAAGGGCGATCTGCTATAATGTATATTGTATCTATAGAAATAGTAAAGTTTAATGGCAGAAAAAGAAACTCTCTAAGGAGAAAAGCGATGACTTTTCAATATAACCAAAAAAAAGGATGGCCGGCGGCCATCATTTGTGCCTTTGTCCTGGGGACCGCTTTAATATCAGGCGCCAACGGCGCCCTCTTGCCGGCACACTCCCCACAGACACAAACCCCTGAATACACGGAGCTCCCGCCGCCCGGAAAAAAGTGCCCTTTCGCGAGCGACTTCTATTTCACCTATGAATTCAGCGAAAAGCCAAAGATGGGAATCGTTATCCTGAAAGTCCAGGTGTTCGATGGGGCAGGACAGAAGAACACCTCTTTTATCATAACCGGTCAATACGATATGCCCGCGATGAGCGGCGCCCACGATTCGGGGGACCAGGAATTCAAGCTGAACAAGAAAAACGATTATCTTCTGCCCGTCACGGTGGTCATGCACGGTGAATGGGAAGTAAAATTGACCTTCGTCAAGGACGGCACGCCTGTTTTTCGCGGATTCTTCCGGTTTCATGTCTAAAACAATTCATCTTTTGCCGGCGCTGCTTCTTCTCTCACTCTCCGGCTCGGCCCTCGCCCAGGATTCCCTCTTTTATCTCGAAATCCAGGGCCTCTTGGGCTATTCGAGCCCGCAAAATAAGCTCATCTTTTTCTCCCATGACCAGCTCGAAGCCATGCAGAAGCCAAGCCTTGGCTTCGATTATGTGCAACGTTTTTCTACGGCGATAAAAGACTTTGGCGTCCTGGCTGTTCAAGGAAGGCTGGCGGTCAATGCCGAAGGGGAAAAACCGCTCGAACCGCAGCTTTATAACGCCTATTTTAAGTATAAGGCGCCGGGAGCCGATATTTGGTTCGGCCACAATCGCCCCGCCTTCGGGCTCTCTTCCTATTTCGATACCCATGCGTCTCTCCTCCAGACGCTGGTTATGAACCGGTATGGGTTTGACCGCGATTGGGGATTGGGTGTAAGCCGGAATTTTTCTCGCGGAGACATAGGCTTCTCCTTGAGCGCGGGCTCGGGAATGCCGCTCTATTTTAAGGGGAACTACCTCCTTTGCGGGAGGATTTCATACGGAATACTCAATCAGGACAACACCAACGTCGGGTTTTCTGCGGCCTACGGCCAGACGCTCGACACAATGGGATATCATCTTCTTTCTCCTGACCCGATGCTCTATAAAATGCTCGGTGTTGATTTTTCATATTTTTGGAACAACTGGGAAACCCGTTTCGAAGTCCAAGCGGGTAATAAAATGGGCGAAAATTCCCTCGCCCTCTACTGGCTCGCCGGCATCAACCTGCTCGAGGAGGGACGGCTGAAGCTCGAGGCCCAGCCGGTCTTCCGGAAACAGGGGGGCCGGACGACTTTTGATCTTGCGGCAGGGGTGACCTGGCTGGCGACAAGAGACGTGACCCTGCGGGCCATGTACGCCTATGACCACATGGAGCGCGGCTCCCGCGTTGTTTTTCAGGTCTATTTTTATAAAAGGATTCTGTTGTAGGATGAAAAAAAATATTCTTTCTTTATTTTGGCTGCTCTATCTCGGGGCGTGGCCCCTGTGGGCAGCTGTGGGCTGTGACTTGAACGATCCAGACCGGGATGTCAAGCGCCTGTTTCCCGAATCGACAAGCTATAAAACCATTTATATGTCTATCGCGCAGAAAGGAGGAGAAGCCCTGCTTCGCCAGGTCGAGCAGCGTCTGGGCGATTCATTCCAAGGGCTTTTTGAGACCATGGATGTGCCTTACACTATGTACCAGGTCTTCCGGGGCCCAGAACTGATCGGCTATATCCACGGCGTAAATCAGAAAGGACAGTACGGCGGGATTCAGGTTTTCCTGGCCCTGGACTTGGAAGGGAACATCCGGGGCTTTTATTTCCAGAAGTTGACGTCCCGGTACGCCAAGAGCCTTCGCGACCCTGGGTTTGGCCGCCAGTTCGTAGGGCTCAACCTGAGGGATTTCTACAACTATAATATCTTTTCCGGCGAAACATCCGGGCCGAGCCGCGTGGCCTCAATCAAGAACCCTGCAGCCGAAGCCGAGCAAGATTTCCGGGCCGCTCTCCGGGCAACCAAAAAGAACTTGATCCTTGTGGACGAATTTCTTCTGGGCAATAAATATTTAAAGTACTTTATCCCTCCCGAATAAAAGGAGAACGAATCAGATGAAGATTTACCAGGTGGCCTATAAAAATCTGCTGCGCAAGAAGGTCCGCAGCGGGCTCACCCTCCTGGGCATCGCCCTTTCCGCCTGGGTTCTGGTGAGCCTCCTAGGTTTCAACCGCGGCTACGAACAGGCCCTGAACAGGGATATCGACAACATGGGCTTCCAGGTGCTCGTCACTGCCAAGGGATGCCCATACGAAGCGGCCACTCTCATGCTGAAAGGCGGAACAGGGCTCCGGTACATCAGCGAATCCGTGGCCAAGACAATCCTCGAACACCCGGAGGTGGAGGCCATCACGCCGATGCTCATGCAGGCCATGTTCGACCCCAACAAGGGGGAAAGTGGGGGCATCACGGCTTATCTGGGAATCGACCCCGGCACTTATCCGCGCATGAAATCCTTCTTGAAATTCAAGCAGGGCGCCTGGTTTACGGACCCGGACGGTTTCGAAGCCGTCCTTGGCTATGAAGCCGCCGAGCTGGAACAAAGAGAGGTTGGGGATTCGATGCTCATCCCGGAAAAGAATATCGAGCTCAAGGTCGTCGGGATTCTCAGCCGGACCGGAACTCAGGATGACGGCACAATCTTCGTTCCCATCAAAACGCTTCAGAGAATTTTCGGGATGGACGGCCAGCTCACCGGCGTGGGCGTTAAGGTCAAAAGGGATGCCAACATCAGCCTCGTCGAGCAAGACCTCTATGACCTGCCCGACGTGCAGGTCGTCTCCCTGGCC